>CEQL01040571.1_pt1 | contig 11286 bp, 13 predicted proteins | sample 356281 | NCBI WGS metagenome assembly CEQL01 (sample SAMEA2621203, study PRJEB7988) | marine metagenome | biome: marine biome (ENVO:00000447); feature: surface water layer (ENVO:00002042); material: "saline water (ENVO:00002010), including plankton (ENVO:xxxxxxxx)" | depth 5 m
ATAATTGTTCACCTTCTTTTAATTGGAAAAAACATTTATCAGATTCAGAAATTTCATCTTTTCAAAAAAAAATAAGCGAGATGGGTTATAAATTTCAATTCATTACTTTAGCCGGATTTCATACTCAAAATATTGCAATTTTTGAACTTGCCTCAAAATATAAAAAAGAAGGTATGTCTGCTTACTCAAAGATACAACAATTAGAATTAGATAGAGAAAAAGATGGGTACACAAGTGTAAAACACCAAAGAGAAGTTGGTACATCTTATTTTGACTCTGTCTCTAATACTATAAGTTCAGGAAAAAGTTCAACAACTGCAATGGGGGACTCAACTGAGTCTGAACAATTTTAGTTTAATATGATAGGAAATGTTTTTCTTCTAATAGTTTTATATCTTATCTTTAAATACTCTGTTTCTTGGGTGGTATATTATAATAGTCTAGATAGTAGATTCGGAAAATCAATATGGAGATGGACATATGATTACCCAGTTAAGGGAATAAGGGATGTATCTGATTTAGATGACAAAAATTTTGTTAGAAAAAGAAGAAAGAGAAATAGAGCTGTTTCAGCGATGTATTGGATCTTTTTTTTAACATTTCTAGCCTCAATGTCTTTTTTAACTAAGCTACTTTTTATAATTTTGGAGTAAGTTGTTTTTTATTTTTTAGGTATAAAAAATAAGCGACAATTTCGTATGTTAAAGAAAAAATACTAAAAATGATTGGTAGTTTAAAAAAATTATATAGGAATTTATATTTTGGTATTTTTTTCCAAACCATTAAAAAAGCCATTGCCCCACTATAAATTTTTCCATTGCTTTTAACGTGAAGTCTTCTTAATAGTGTTTTATCATTTTTAAGAGTTTCAACAGTCGCTTGCTCATTATTTGTAATATCAATCCACTCAATATCTTTAATATTCTGTTTTTTGTACAAATTGATTTCTGCTCTACAAACCCCACATGAATTGTTATAGTAAACCTTCATAATTTATAAAACTAGTTTAATTTCTATTTAAGACAATGTTTATGATAAATCAATTATGTAATACAGACTGATATGATATGTCCTAATTGTAATAGCCACAATGAAAAATACTTGTATAAATATCAAGATTATAATCCAAAAGATTATGATCTAAGATGTACAAGTCTGCAATACCAAAAACCAAATATAATTAAATGTTATAAATGCAAACTAATATTTTCAGAATTACATGACATAGATTTTGAAAAGTTGTATGGGGATGTAGTAGATACACAGTATATAGAATTAATACCATTTAAAAAATTATATTTTTTTAATACTTTAAAAAAAATAGAAAAATATCTAGATAGATCAAAAAATGTTTTAGAAATTGGATCATATTATGGAGTTTTTGGATCAATTATAAATGAGCAAGTAAAGAGTTATCAAGGAATTGAATTATCTTCACACGCCATTGAATATTCTAAAAAAAATTATAATTTAAATGTTTATAATAAAACAATTGAAGAATTTTTACCAAATTCGGGAGATCATGACGTAATTCTGATGAGCCATGTAATTGAACATTTAGATAATCCATTTGATAATTTGAGAATGATAAGAAATGCTATGAATGAGAAAAGTGTATTTATTTTTTCAACTTATAACATGGATTCAATAATTGCTAAACTTTTAGGAAAACATTACCATTGGATTATGCCTATGCATAAATTTTATTTTACAAAATCCTTTTTAAAAAATTTTATGGAGAATAATGGGTTTCAATTAATAGAAACTATTACAGATACTCACACAACCAGCTTGAAATATTTCTTTACAAAACTTCAAGCTATAATGCCTTTTTCTAGATTTATTTTAAAACCACTTAATAAAATAAAGTTTTTAAACAACGTAAATATTAAAATCAATTTAGGAGATCTAGATTTATATATTTTTAAAAAAGCTAATTAAATTTTTTTAATCTATATTCCCATTCTCCATATTTATTATACTTTACCTTAAAAATAATATTTTTTCTCTTTTCGTACCAAACTAAAAAAACCAGGTTTTTTTTATTTGACTTATATGTTGTTATTTTAAAAACTTCTGTCATGTAATCTTTCCCATTTAGTGAAATTTTACTTTTTTTTATAAAATCTACATCTTGATTTCTAATACTACCTGTAACTGGACTTATAAATTTATCTGACAAAAGTATTTGATGATTCCACCAATTACCTACAATTATTTCTGGATCAACTATGCCATTATTGGAAGAACTGTTTATTTTTAGTTTATCTGAATTTTCATCAACTGAAATTTTCACATATTTAATTTTATTGTTTTGTTTAGTTTCAGAGGTAAAACTTATCAATTTACCATCTGTATGAATTTCAGAACTTTTACCATAAAGTTTAATAATATCTTTTCCTAGCAATTTAACATTAAAGGCAATAATATTTTTAATTTCTAAAATTTTTCCTTTATTATAAAAATTATATTTATTGTAGCCGACTAGTTTACTATTTCTGTATATCTCGAATTCAATTTGATTGAAATTTTTATAATGATCACTGTGCGGCAACAAAGTAGAAGTGAAAAGAAAAAAAATTATAAAAAAATAGAATATAACTTTCATTTAATTAATTTTAATAAGTTTTAAATTCAAACTATTGAAGTTTTTTTCTTTAATAATTTCATACATATCAATATTGTCTATTTTATCACATTGAGATTTATTTAAATCCGTTAGACATATTGACCAAAAATATTCATTTTTATTCATCTTACTTTTTTTGATTTCATTTATCTTAAATTTATTTTTTTTTATTAGTTCCTGAAAATAGTTTAAAATTACATCTTTAAATAGATCTTTTTTTTCATCCGTAAAAGTTAAATTAATGCTAAAATTTTTATAATTTGAATTGTCTATTTCTCTTAAAGAGATCTCATATGCAGGTTTATATCTTAGTTTTTTATCAAAAAATTGTTTGAAAGTAGACTCAGTAAAATGGTTTCCAATAGTAGTTAGACTAATTAATAAAATTATAAGATATCTAATAGTTTTATTTTTTAGTTGAAAAGTTAAATAAGTAATTAAAAATAAAATTGGTATTAAAACAAATATTATATATCTATCAGCAAGTATCGGAGAATAAATATATCCATAAACAATTGGTAGTAAATAGGAAAAAAAGATTATGTATATAAAAATAGAGATTGAATTATTTTTAGAAAATAATGATTTAAATTTTACTGCTAATATTATTAAAACTACCAAATGAATAAAACCCAAGATTCTTGATCCAAAAAATTTTGAGAAGAAAAAATTTGTATAAAATTTTAAATCTGGTTGTGATATCCATCCAGGGTATGGTTCTGTATTAATTATATAGAATGGCAAATAAAAAAATATAAATAAGATTAAAATAAAAAACGGTTTAGTAAGATTTGTATTAATTTTTTTTTTACTTTTGTATAAAACAAAAAGGTAAAATATTAATGAAAAAAATATAATTAAAGAAAAAGGATGACTTAAAATAGATAGTATTTGAAAAAATGTATAGAGCAAAGAATTCAATGTAAATTTTTTTTTTGAATTAAATTCATTTAAAGATTTAAAAAAGAATATCAAAGTAATTGAGCACAAAAAAAACATTAAAGAATATACACGAGCTTCCTGAGAAAACTTGATTAAAAAAATATTAAAAGAAACTAAAAAAAGTAAAAATAAGTAAGACTTGTCTTTTCTAAAAGTTTTATAAAGATATAAAACTGTTAAAATACTTATTACACTAACAGTACTTGAAAAATATCTACCTACATTTGGGCTGTAACCAAATATTTGGTGTAAAGTTTTTAGAAAAAAATTAAATAAAAATGGCGTTCCTTCCACAGAATTATTTCTATAATAACTTTCTAAAAAACTTATTTTTGGATCCGAAACATAAAAACTTGCCATTTCATCAAACCAAAGATTTTCAAATTCAAGATTATAAAATCTTAAAATAACTCCAATTAGCAATAAAAATAACATTAAAATATTAACGAATTGTTTACTTAAGAAAATTTTATTCATATTATGTTAGAATAATAGACTTCATAGAATTGAGAAAGGTATTTGTTAATATATTTATGTTTTTAACTATAAAAAAAATTCCAAAAGTATCCTGGAGCTCAAAAAAGGCATTAAATTTTAGACCGAAACTCTCGACATTTTTTTTTTTATGTTTTGGGCTCTCTTTGTTTGGCTTAGGTGAAGGATTGTTATTAGTTTCATATACAGGTGCATCTCCGTGGAGTGTTTTAGCACAAGGAATTTCATTTCATGTAAATTTGTCAATTGGAGCTATAACTTTTTTTATAAGTCTTTTTGTTATTTCTTTGTGGATATTTTTAAAACAAAAACCAGGTATTGGTACTCTGCTTAATGCAATAATAATTGCAGTCATGATTGATATTTGTCTAAATTATGTAGAAACTCCTGAAACATATTTTTATAAGATAATATTAGCTGTGTTTGCTGTTTTATTAGTAGGTTTAGGAAGTGGTTTTTATTTAATTGCAAATTTAGGACCTGGGCCAAGAGATGGTCTAATGACAGGTTTACAGGAAAAAACAAATTTACCAATAGCACTTGTTAGAGCATTACTTGAAATCACGGTAGTATCAATTGGATGGTATCTTGGTGGTACATTGGGGGTGGGTACCTTACTATTTGCTTTTGGAATAGGTCCAGCAGTAGCTTTTGGACTATATATTGTTGGAAAATTATACTTATGATGACTTATTTTCATATTTAAAAAAATTATAAATGTAATAATTATATCTAATGGATTCGTTTAAAAACTGGATGATAGAGTCTGCAAATATTTTATTTGATGACAGCAAAAATGATTTAAGAGCTTTACCAAAGTCTGTGAGACTGCAAATTTTGCTAGTTTTAAGTTTTATATGGACAACAGTTTTTAGTTTATATGTTTTTTCTTATGCAACTTTTGCTCTCGGATGGGCAGGTATTTATATAGCACACATCGGATTAATTTTTGCGGTTTATTGGACTTTTAAACAGTTTCATAAAGCCGAAGAAAAATCTACTTCAGTATTTGAAACTAAAAACTTTAATCCATATAAAATTATGGTTGTAGTTTTTGTAATTGTATTTATTTTTGTTTTTTCAAAAGGGATTGAGGTTCTAACTAACACTAACTCCTATAAAATTCCCTATGAAGGTCCAGACAAATCTGCTATAGAGAAATGGTTACCATTTACAAAAAAAAATAATTAATGCAAAATTTAGTTAAAAATATTCAACTTGTACTTCTCTTCATAATTTTGATAAGTACCATTTTAGCTGTAATTTTAGAAATTAGGACAATGATAATAAATCAATCTGTAACTCTAGCTGATTTGTTATTACTATTTCTATATTTAGAAGTTATGGCAATGGTAAGAGTTTTTTGGGAAGAGCAATCAATTAGAATCACATTGCCTCTTTTAATTGCGATAACAGCACTATCAAGATTTATTATATTGCAAGGTAAAGAAATGGATGCCTCAGCTTTAGTTTATGAGTCAATTGCTATATTACTCATAGCAGCCGCAATAGTAGTTTTAAGACTAAGACATAGCAAAAAACTAGGCGTGAGATCAAAAAAAAGAATAAATTAAAAAACTTCAACAATTGATTATAGATTTTTAATTATGAATCTATAAAATAAGTCATTAAACATGTTAGTTAAAATTAAAAACATTGATTTTCAAGATTATAAATTTGTAATTGCTGGTTCAGGTCCTGCAGCTATTTCATTGGCTTTAGGTCTAAAGAAAAAAACTAAAGAAAAAATTTTAATTTTAGAAGCGGGCAACTTTGAATTTGATGATGAATCTCAAACTCATTATGAGGGAAAATCAGTAAATAATTGTGGTTTAGGAAATCTAGACGAACGTAGAATCAGAGCATTTGGAGGAACTACTATGGTTTGGGGGGGCATGTGTAGACCTTTAGATAAACAAGACTATAAATCTTGGCCAATAAATAAGTCAGAACTCATGCCTTATACTGAAAATGCATACAAATTTTTAAAAGTAAGAAAAACTATAAAATCAGATCTGAATTTAAACGAAAACTTTAATCTTATTGATTTTAAATGGAGTGAGCCAAAACTGAATATTAATGAAGATTATAAAGATTACTTAATTAAAGATAAACAATTAGATTTATTAATCGAAACAGCAGTTTTAAGTATTGATGGTACTAACAAGGTTGAACATGTTGAAGTTTATAACAGTAATCTAAAAAGATATTATAAATTTATTCCAAGAATATTTATTTTAGCCTGTGGTGCCGTTGAAAATTCAAGAATTTTGTTGACCTCAAAATACAAATCAAACAAAGGTTTTTTAAAAAATTTAGAAATTGGAACAGAATTTCAAATCCATCCAAAAATTGAAGTTGGAAAAAGTATTGTTACCATGGATGAAATTAAAAATAAATTTAACTTGGATTATTTCAATTTTGATAGGGAAACTTTTTACATTGCACCTACTGAAAAATTAATTTCAGAGGAAAGAATAGGAAATGTAGGGTGTAGAATTTTAATAAATAAATATAGTCAAAAGCATAAAGAATTATTAAAAGAATTATTATGTGTAGCACCGACATATGCAAATAAAATACTTTCATTAATTAATGAAAATGTTGATTGTGCACAAATAAGATTCTTATGTTTGTTTGAAAATGAACGTTTAAGAGAAAATAGAGTTTCTTTAGACTTTCAAAACTTAGATACTCACGGTAACCCAAAGGCTAAACTTACCATGAATCTGAATGAAAATGATAAAAGAACAATTAGAATATTTATGGAACATTTAGGCAAATATTTTATAGATCAAAATTTAGGAAGAATAGGAGTGGGTGAATTTTATTACAATGATAAATTACAATGGGATGAAGTTGGTCAGGGAGGATCTCACCAAATGGGTGGGACTAGGATGGGTATTGGACCAAATGACTCAGTCGTTGATAAAAATTTAAAAATACATAACGTAAACAATTTTTATGTTCTAGGCTCAAGTGTCTTTCCCTCTTCTGGACATGCAAATCCGACATTAACTATTTGTCAACTAGCTTTTAGGCTATCAAAACATTTAACCTCAATTACATAGAAAAAATTAAATTTATATGAGAACGAAAATCTAAAAAAAGTTCATTGCAGAGTTAGACGAAAAGAGAAGGATGACTTCATTGAGGAATTGGGTTAAACTTATTTTATGAAGAAATTATATTATTATTTTAATTTTATTTTATTTTTTTCTACCAATGCACTAGCACAACAAATTTCTTTATCTGATATTAAAATAGGTTCAAAATTAACTGATTATTTTACATTTGATGAAATTTCTAAATATTATCAGGATGATATGGAAAAAAATGCAAAAGGTGAGAATGTTTGGAGCAAAGATTTAAAATATTCTGCTGTTGCGTTTTATGGCAATGAAATAGGAGATGATCACGATTTTATTCAAATATATTATGAAAATAAAACTGATAAAATTGTAGCAATTTCAGCAGGAACCGCTAATTTAGAATTAAATCAATGTATCCAACTAAGGGATAATAAAGTTTCTAAACATAAAGCAAAAAAATTATTATTAAATTTTATCAAAGATAAAAATAGTCATACCTTTCCTGATGGTATGAAAGATGATTATGTTATTTTCAGGGGTATTAAAACTAATGTTGGATTTAGATGCTATATTTATGAAGATGGAAATATAGTTTATAGGTTCTCAGATATAGAACACAATTATAATGATTGGTTATTTAAACAATTTAATGAAAAATAAATAAAAAACCCCCGAAACTTTCGTTCCGAGGGTTCTTATTTTGTTTAGTGTATGTATTCATTGAAAACTTCATTGAGAAAACTCTCTAATTTAAAAGCAAGTAGAAAGATGACTTCATTGAGGAGTGGGGTTAAAATGGTTTGATGAAAAAACTATCTCTATACATCTTTCTAGTTTTGATGTGGTGCAATGTTGGGTTTGCTGAAATCAAAATTAATTGTACGACAGAGCCGCATGCTAAAAATTATTCACATAATTTTTCAACTAAAAGCGAAGATGTTACTTATGATGAATGGTTAGATCTTGGCATATACAAATATGAAGTGAAAATATTAAAAAACAATAAAATTTATATAATATCCGATGTATTTATAGAGTCAGGTCTTGGTGGTACGTTTTTTGATATTGTAGAAAATGATCAAAGATATCTAGTTGGTAAAAAAATTGTAAGAGACAGAGAGGGAATTACTGTTGAGCATTTAGTTTATGATAAAAAATCTAAATTTTTGACTATTTTATATTATAGTAATTATGGGGTTAAGATATCAGAGGGATTCTGTAACTAAAAAAATGAAAAAATTATCTATTACTATTAATTACAAAGTTTTAAGTGCCTCTTGTAAGCAATAGAAAGTTTGTCATTAAATCTTTTTTCTTCTTCTGTGTCTGGATCTATATAATGACCTAAGGTTTTGCCTTTTCCATCATAATCGCTAAAAGCTATAAAAATAATTATTTGATATCCCATATCATTGCAATCAAGTCTATGATAACTGATAAATGATTTTATATCTGGATCATCGTCTTCTTCTAGTATGAGATAATTTGCAAGTGACCAATAATAAATGTAATTATTAATTTTTTTTATTGATTTTTTATCTATAAAAAATTTTGTCTTTCTATCATTAGTTATCATTCCATCAGACCAATTAAACTTAGTAGCATGAAGGGTATTTGTAGAAACTAAAATAACAACTAGTACTAAAATTAGTTTTTTCATTAATTAAACTTTAACATTCAAAAATTTTTGTGACGAGCAAAAAAAAGGGCAGTAAAAACTGCCCTTTTAGAATTTTTAAAACGAGTTTAGGGTATTACATTCCCATACCACCCATTCCTCCCATTCCACCCATTCCTCCAGCTGGCATAGCAGGTCCAGAATCTTTTTCATCTGGTTTATCAGCGATCATTGCTTCGGTAGTGACTAACAATCCTGCGATTGAAGCAGCATCTTGGAGTGCTGTTCTGACTACTTTAACCGGATCAATTATTCCCTCTTTGACCATATCAACGTATTGCTCACTTTGAGCGTCATAGCCATTATTTGGTTTGTTAGATTCTAATAATTTACCAACAATTACAGATCCATCTACTCCTGCATTTGTTGTTATTTGTCTTATAGGGGCTTGTAATGCACTTTTGACGATTTCAACCCCAGCCTTTTGGTCGTCACCTTTTACTTTAACTTTGTCTAAATCTTGAGAAGCATAAAGTAATGCACATCCTCCTCCTACTACAATACCTTCTTCAACAGCTGCTCTAGTTGCATTTAGTGCATCTTCAACTCTATCTTTTCTCTCTTTAACTTCTACTTCAGTAGCTCCACCGACTTTAATTACGGCGACTCCCCCAGCAAGTTTGGCTAATCTTTCCTGTAGTTTTTCTCTATCGTAATCTGAAGTTGTTTCATCAATCTGTTGTTTGATTTGACTGCATCTAGCCTCAATATCTGCTTTTTTTCCTGAGCCACTGACTATGGTACTATTTTCCTTATCCACTTTAACACGTTTAGCAGAACCTAAATCACCAAGCTTAACATTTTCTAATTTAATACCTAGATCTTCAGAAATAACCTGTCCACCTGTTAGGATAGCTATGTCTTCTAACATAGATTTTCTTCTATCACCAAAACCTGGCGCTTTTACAGCAACTACTTTCAATCCACCTCTTAGTTTATTAACAACTAATGTAGCTAGTGCTTCACCTTCTACGTCTTCTGATATAATCATCAAAGGCCTCCCAGCTTGCACAACTGCTTCAAGCAGCGGAACCATTGTTTGAAGATTTGTCAATTTTTTTTCGTGAAGTAAAATTAAAGGATTTTCTAGCTCTGTAGTCATCTTATCTCCATTAGTTATAAAATAGGGAGAAAGATAACCTCTATCAAATTGCATACCCTCCACAACATCAAGCTCTGTTTCAATTCCTTTAGCTTCTTCAACTGTGATAACACCTTCATTACCAACTTTTTGCATAGCTTTTGAAATCATATTTCCAATCTCTTTGTCTCCGTTTGCAGAGATAGTACCCACTTGAGCTATTTCATCACTATCTTTAACTTTTTTAGCTGAAGAAATTAGTTTTTGTTTTACATGGTCAACAGCTGCATCTATACCTCTTTTTACATCCATAGGGTTCATGCCTGCAGTAACATACTTACAACCCTCTTTTATAATTGCTTGAGCAAGTATTGTAGCAGTTGTAGTTCCATCACCTGCTTCATCATTTGTTTTACTTGCCACTTCTTTTAACATTTGAGCACCCATATTTTCAAATTTATCGTCTAACTCAATTTCTTTTGCGACTGTAACGCCATCTTTAGTTGTTCTCGGAGCTCCATAAGATTTGTCTATAACAACATTTCTTCCCTTAGGACCCAATGTTACCTTGACCGTGTTTGCTAAGATATCAACCCCTTTAAGCATTGAGGTTCTAGCATCTGAATTAAATTTAACTATTTTAGCCATTTTTTCTCCTTGTAATTTATTATTTTGAAATTCCCATAATGTCAGACTCTTTCATTATGCTATATTCTTTTCCATTGATTTTGACTTCAGTTCCTGACCATTTGCCAAACAGAACTTTGTCGCCAACTTTGACATCCATTGGTATGATTTTGCCGTCCTCAGTTTTTGCTCCACCACCAACTGCAACAACTTTCCCCTCTTGAGGCTTTTCTTTTGCAGTGTCAGGAATAATTATTCCACCAGCTGTTTTTTCGGTACTATCCAGCACTTCAATTAACACACGATCGTGTAAAGGTTTAAATTTCATATAAACTCCTATAAATATTGATTTCATATAGAGATATAAGCAAAATATTTCAAGGTATCTTGGTAAATATAAAGTCAAAAAAATCAAAGAAATATAGTCATTTTTGCGTTATATCTCCCAAATGACGGTAAATTTGGATAAGAAAGGACTAAAATCAATAATAAACAATTATGATTTTTTATATATTGATATTTGGGGGGTCCTTCATAATGGTATCACTCTTTACAAAGATGCAGTTGATTTACTTGATCAACTAGAAATATATAACAAAGAATATGTTTTATTAACTAATGCACCAAGGCCAAATAATACGGTAATAAATTTTCTCAAAAAAATGGGTTTAGAAAAAAGAAAAAGTTCTAAAGTTTACACATCTGGAGAAGCAGCACTAAATTATTTATCAAAAAAATTAAA
>CEQL01148787.1_pt1 | contig 11278 bp, 9 predicted proteins | sample 356281 | NCBI WGS metagenome assembly CEQL01 (sample SAMEA2621203, study PRJEB7988) | marine metagenome | biome: marine biome (ENVO:00000447); feature: surface water layer (ENVO:00002042); material: "saline water (ENVO:00002010), including plankton (ENVO:xxxxxxxx)" | depth 5 m
GAGGCTGCAAACTTAATTATTTCCGCATTAGAAATAATATACAATTCAAGGGATAAATTAAATTGTAGAACATTTGTATGTGACATGGGAGATTCAATTAAAATAAAAGATATAGCGAAGAAAATGATATTTCTTTCAGGTAGATCGACTGATAAGTATCTTTCCAAAAGATATTCAGGTCTCTTTAAAGGTGAGAAAAAAGAGGAAGTTTTGATATCTAAAAATGAGCAAATAATTAGAGTTTTTAATAAAAAAATATTAGAAATTAAAAAAAAACGATCCTATAAAAAAGTAATAAATTATGATTTCAAAAAAATTTTGAATTTTAAGAACGAAAAGTATATTAATACTTTTATTAGAGGTTTGTTTAATTAGTAAGTCGTATCTTTAACTAAAATATTTTGATTCAAATTAATTTTTTCAAGGATTCTCGCTATACGTTTTGAGGAATTACCATCACCATGAATATTTTTAATATTTGAAAATTTTTTCCTATTTTTTTTTGCTAATTTAATGTTTTTTAGTATTTTATTAACACTATAATTTGAATTGAGTATGTTTTTATTTTGCTCTCTTAAATTCTGTCTATCTCCAATATTAATTGCGCTGGTTTTTAAAGAAGGACTTTCCAAAATTCCTGATGATGAATTACCAACTAATGCACATGAGTTTGCAACCAATGTCAAATATTTCATTCTATTAAGATTTTTAAATATGACAAAATTATAGTTTTTTGAATTATATTTTTTAATTAGTTTTATAATATCTTTGTAGCCTGGGTCGTAATTTGGATAAATAATATATGTTTTTAATTTCGATTTTGCACATGCTTCGAGAGTCTTATTAAATATTTTATGATATTTTTTGCTATCTTTAAAAACTGAGTGTTGAAGAACTACCAAATAATCTTCCTTTAAATTAATCTTGTAGGAATTAATATGCAATTCTCTTATCTGTTTTATTTTTCTATATTTAATATCATCTAATTGTGGAGCACCAACTAAAAAAATTCTTTTTCTTTGCTCTCCTAATTTAATCAGTCTATTTGCAGCTAACTTAGTGGCCGGAAAATGGATATGACATAATTTAGCAAGTGTCATTCTTGTTAAGTCATCAATATGACCAGACCTATCACCTGCTTGAACATGCGCAATTAATTTATTTGAGTAAACACATGCTATAGCAATTCCAATAAGCTCAACTCTATCACCAAAAATTACAACAATATCAGGATTAAATTGATTTAAAATTTTCTTAAATTTGATTATAATGTTTCCAATTCCTGATGCGAAATCATTTTTGTTAAAATTGAGCTTGTAGTCAATTTTAATTTTATCACTTATTATTTCATCAATAGATTTACCTAATTCTTTAGACAAATGTGTTCCAGTGACTAGGGTTTTAAACTTAATTTTTTTTTTTTTTTTAAAAATATTTATTAGATTTTTACTATAACCATAACTTGCACGAGACTCTAAAATAAATAATATTTTCCTCATTATTTAATTTGTGAATAGCTTAAAATTTCATTATTTTTTATATCTTTTTTTGCTTTTTTTCCAATAATATTAAAATATTTATTTGCTGGTACTTGGTTTTTTTTTGGAGAGGGTCTTTTTGTAGAAATATTTTTTAAAGAAAAATTTTCATCTTTTTTAATATTCTTTATAGTTACTACAGACTCTCTTGCCCATGCAACTATTTGTTTTTCTGCCTTGAATATTTTTTTTTCTTTTCCTCTTGCTAAAAAGTTTGCATTAACTCCTTTAACTAAATCAACTAACTCTGGGAAATTTATTGATGATTTATGGTCTGGGCCATTTTGTGATTTATCAAAAGTAAAATGTTTTTCAATAAGTTGTGCTCCCAAAGAAACAGCACCCAATGCATTATAAATGCTTGGAGTATGATCTGATAATCCAATAGGAATTTTAAATTTTTTTGATAGTTCGTTAATAAAATCTAAATTCATAATTTCATAAGGACATGGATATGCAGATATACAATGCATAAGAGCTAGCGGGGTATTATGTTTTTTAATTATTTTTACAGTTTCTGTAATTTCCTCAGGATATGACATGCCTGTAGAAACAATCATTGGCTTACCAATTTTTGCTATTTCATTAATGAAAGGAAAATTTGTCAATTCACCAGACCCAGTTTTAAATGCTTTAACTCCAATCTTATCTAGTTGAATTGCTGCCTTAATTGAAAAAGGGGTACATAGATATTCAAGCCCATTTTTTTCACATATTTTTTTTAATAATTTATGCTGTTTTAAGTTAAAGTTAGTTTCTTCAATCACATCTGATAATTTTTTTTTGAAATTTGTGGATTTAGGAATATTTTTTTCAAGCATTTCTTCGCTTACAATGTGATGTTGAAATTTGATACATTGAGCACCAGATTTTTTAGTAGCATAAATCATTTTTTTTGCTGTATTGAAATTTCCTTGATGGTTAACACAAGCCTCAACAATTATGAATGGTTTCGTTTTGTTCGAAATAATGTGATTTCCAATTTTAAATTTGTTATTCATAATAAATATTATTTATAAATCATTATTTATAATTTCATATATATTATTAGATATAATTTTATTTCCGTGTGGATTTAAATGAACATAGTCAAAAAATAAAGTTTTTTTATTCGACTCCAAATCTTCTAATTTAAATAAATTTATATTATTTTTGTTAAAATATTCATTGCATGTTTTATACATCAAAATATAGCCTTTAAAAATATCCCCAAGATATTCTGAAGTAATTTTTTTAATTTTTAATTCTAGTGGCTTTAAATTTTTGGCATTTACAATTATATTTTGCCAAATAAAAATAGCTTTACTATTTTTATCATTTAAAAAATTATTTATTGCTAAAGACCTATTTGACCAGCTAACACATTTTGTTACAAGTTTATCTTTTATTTGCTCTGATGAAAATTTTATTGATTCATTTTTTATTTTTTTTTTAAAAAACTGAATTATATATAAATTATTAATAGTAGTTTTTACTATTGATTTAATTTGTTCTATTAAGTCAGTCTGTAAGTAATTATCAAAAAAAAATTTCATTTTTTTTGAAACTAAATGTTGTTCATCTTTGTAAATACCCCAAATAAAATCATTTATTCCCTCATAAAAAATATGAATAGAATTCTCATAATTTTGACTTTCAAAAAAACTTATAAAATTTTGCTTTGATGTATATCCTGACTGACCATAATTGAAAACTTTTATACAGTCATAATTATGATTTTCAATGATTTTACCTAATTGATAATGTACCAAATCTTCTTCTCTTAACCATCCATCTCCATGTACAGCACTTCCTCCCCAAATGAATACATTTTTATAACTTGCACAATTAGATTTATTTATTTTGAAATAATTTTTATTAGCGTCAAATTTATATGCTTTATAAGGATCATATATTACTTTTGTCTCATTAACATTTGTTTGTTTTTTTAAATAATCATCAATCCAAAAATCCCCATTATCATAATACATTTTGATTTTTTCTTTATGAGAAAGATTGTATTTTTTTTGTTCATAGATATTTGGAAAAACTTTTTCTTTAAAATAATTTCTAAAAATTATTTCTGCTATAAAAATAAATACAATAAAGAAAAATACTGTATATATAAATATATTTACATAACTTATAAAATTTTTTAATTTAAATATCATTAATAACTTTATTTTATTAAGCGTTCTGCAATTTCTAAATCCTCATAATCGTTGATATCAATCATTTCCTTTTTTGGAACAAAAATATACGAAGGTTTGTTAGATCTTAATTTTTTATAATTTAAAAAATATTTTTTTTTAACAAAATAAAATGTCCCTGTTTCAATATATAATTTTTTTCTTTTTTGACGTGGTAAAAAAGATTTGCTCAAATAATTGAAGCGATCATTTTTTATAAAACCATAATAATTTTCAAACAAATTAATTGTAATAAGTGAACTACATTGCTTTTTTTTTAAATATTCGTAGGCCTTAATTAAGCTTTTTATAGATCTAAGAGGAGACGTTGGCTCAATAACACAAATATAATCATAATTTATATTGTTCTTTATTTCATCCTTTAACACACTATTTATCACACTATCTGTTGATGAATTATCTTTTGCATATTTGGATGGTCGATTATGCAAGGATATTTTCCTAAATTTTTTTGAAAAATTAAGTATTTTTTTATTATCTGAAGAAACTACTATTTTGGTAAAAATATTTGAGTTAATTGCAGTTTGAATTGTATATTGAATTAAAGGCTTTTTATTTAATTTATATAAATTTTTTAACGGTATTGCTTTTGATCCACCTCTTGCAGGTATTATTGCTAAAATTTTTAACATATATTATAAGATTACATTAAATTTGAGATAATTATAACCTACAATATTGCTGAGAAGAGTACTGTTATATTTAATCTATCTAATAACGGAAATTAATCAAATTAATGATTTTAAATATTAAGTTAACATTTAAAAATTTCTTTAAGTTAATAAATTTAATTGTTGTTTTAGTAAGGCTATCGGATGGTAATTTAAAAAAATTTTTTAAAAGTATTTCTTTTTCATTAATTAACTTATTTTCTGACTTATTATCATTAGGTTCTTTATTTCCTTTAATTTATTTAATTTTAGAAAAAGATAGTTTTTTTGAAAAATTTAATTTTTTAACAAAATATGATGTAATATATAAACTCGAAAGTAATAATTTATTATTTTTTTTCATCTCTATTGTTTTAATTTTAATATTAATAAAATTTGTAGTATCAACAGCTTTTAATAACTTTATTTGGAAATATACTTACTCAATTCAAAAGAAACTTGAAAAAATTGTGTTTAATAAAATTTTATTAAAAAAATATAATTATTTCACAGATAATCCAAAAGGAAATTTAATTAGTTTATGTAAAGAAGAGACTATTAGGTCTATGGAAGTTATAAGAAGTTTCATTCTTGGTCTTGTTGAAGTAATAGCTTTAATAATTATCATATCTTTTTTATTTTACTCTTTTCCGATTACATCAATTTTAATCTTATTTTTGCTAACTATATTTTCATTTGTATTTATTTCTATAATAAGAGTTAAAACCACTGATATTAGTAAAAAAAGATCTAATTTACATAAATATTTAATCAAAATGATGAATGAAAGTTTTTCTGCGATTAAAGAAATTAAATTCAATAACCTTCAAAAATTAATAAATACTAATTTTAACGATTTAAATGAAAATTTAACCAAAACTGATGCCAAAGCTATGACGATAGTTTCTCTTCCAAGAATATTCTTTGAATTTCTGTTATTATTTTCTGCAGTATTAATTTTATTAGCTTTTATTCTCCTTGACTTAGAAAAAAGTGTGATGATTTCTCATTTAACAATATTTTCTTTATGTGCATATAGATTGTTTCCAGCATTTTCGAGAATACATGTGAATTATCAAATGATTAGATTGAGAGTAAATTCATTTAATACTATTTTTAAATTCATAGAAAATTCAGAAATAAATTTACATTCAATTAATAAACCTAAATTTGAGAAAATTGAAGATAACGTTTTGATAAGTTTAAGAAAAATTGATTTTCAACATGAAAGAGAAGGAAAAATATCTAAAATTTTTAGTAACCTTAATTTTAATATTAACAAATCACAAAAAATTGCAATTATTGGAGAGAGTGGTTCAGGAAAATCTACATTTTTAGAATTAGCGTTGTCATTATTAGAGCCTAATGGCGGATGTAATATATACAACCAGTTATATTATAAAGATTTAGATTATTTTTCTGAAAATACTGGATATGTATATCAGGAACAAATCATATTTAATGACAGTTTGGCAAATAATATAACTTTAAACTTTGATAAAAAGAAAGAGGAATATGATCCCGAGTCTTTGGAAAAACTTTATAAATCAGCTGATAACTCTTTAGTTTCTCAGTTTATTACTAATTCTAATTTATTTAATTTCGAATTAACCGAAAATGGCTCTAATTTATCTGCTGGCCAAAGGCAGAGAATATTTATTGCACGTGCATTGTTTAAAGCCTCTAAATTATTAATATTTGATGAGCCAACTTCTAATTTAGACCCAGAAACTGAAAACAAAATTATAGAAAATATTTTTAACAATTATCAAAAAATTGCACTTGTGATGTGTACTCACAGACATTCTAACCTGAAAAAATTTGATGAAATATATAAAATTATTAATGGTGAATTGGTGAAATTGGATGTCTAAAAAAAGTGTATTTTTAGGTGGGGCTCTTACAGACTCTCAGTATCTTTTTACTTTCCCAATTGTTGATGGATATTGTAAAAAAAAAAAAATTAATAAAATAATCTTAGAAAAAGAATTATCTCCAAAAGTTAAAAATAATAAAATAATTAAAGATATAATTAAGAACTATGAAATTGAATATTTATTTTATAATAATTATAAGATTTTGAGGACAACAAATATTTTAATATTTCAATTATTTAAAGTTTGTTATTTTTTTTTAAAAATACTTTTCTTTAGACCCAATAAAGATTATTTAAAAAATCAATATTTACATGCCATCTGGGATACAGCATTAAGACAAATGAATGATAATGAATTACAACCTAGTTTAATAAATATTCTAATTTCAATTATAAAAGTTTTAAACGCAGGGAATTATTCTAAAACTATAATTTCAAAAAATTGTCATGCTGCATTCATGGGCCACAATGTGTACACACATAAAGTTATTGTTGCTGAATTAATAAAATCTAAAGTAAACGTTTACTGCCAAGTATTATATAGCTACTATAAAAAAAATATATCAGAAAATTTTTGGGGGACTGTAGAATTAAAAGAATTAAAAAGAATTAAAAAAAAAAATGTAATAGAAAAATACTTTAAAAATAAATTATTGGGAAAAGGCAATTATGAGGACTCAAACTTAGCTTCATTAAAAAAATACAGAAAGAAAAATTCTTATTTTCCAAGGAATGTCATTTTTTTACATATTTTTAGAGACTCCCCCTTTGGAAGAATTGATAATTCTAGGATTTTCAAAGATTATTTTGAATGGATTAAATTTACAATAAAAATTATTAATAAAAGTAATGAAAAGTGGTTTTTTAAAATACACCCATCGACAAAAAGATGGGGAGAAAACTCTAAAAAAATTTTAGAAAATTTAATTGATAAATATTCCACTAAAAAGAAAAATATTGTTATTGATAAACAATACTTTTCTAATTTTGAAATTTTTAAAAATTCTAAAAGAATTTTGACATATAATGGAACATCACATTTAGAAGCTATCTCGTTTGGCACAAAACCAATTATTATCTCTCATTGTACTATGACAAATTTTAATAATGACTCATATTTTAAACCAAAAAACTTGGAAGATTATGAAAATTTATTATTAAATAATCATAATTTTAAAATAACTAAAAAAAGTCAAATTAAATTTGCAAAACAATTAATCTATTTAATTGAAAATTATAAATCTTTTGGAAAAGATTTAGATGTTTCTCAAACTTATGCTGGTGACTCAAAAAAACAATTTAAAAAAGAATATTTATCAATATCCAAAAATGTGGAAAAAAATATAAAATATTTTCAGTTTCTTGGAAAACGTTTAAATTTTGGAGATAATTATACCTATTCTAAAAGGTTTTATTTGTTAAATAATATTAAGATATTATGAAACTAATCTTTGTAGAGACAGAGAAAGAAGGACATCATATTTCTTTATATGCAAGAACTTTAATAAAAGAATTTATAAAAAAAAACGATGTTTTTTTAATTACAACAAAAGACGTTGTTAAAAGTAATCAGTTTAAGACTTTAAAGCCATTTTTTAATAAAATTAATATTTATAATATAAAATCAGAAAAAAAACCGCTTAATTATAATTTTATAAACATTTTTTTATTTCATTTAAAAAATTTAATTAGAATTTTTTTTAAAATTAAAGAAATTAACAAAAAACATAAAATAGATAATATTTATTTTAATCATTTTGATCCGTTTATATTTTTTTTTGTTTTTATAAATTTCTTCTTTGGTCTAAAAATTAAGGTAAGTGGTTTGTTATTAAATATTAAATTTCATCAATATTTTTTTAAAATAAGAAATTATTCTTTTCTTGATACCGTTAAGTATTACCTGTTTAGAATATTTATTTACAACAAACAAATATCAAAGGTATTTGTTATAGATGAACAATTTGTTCATTTTTTAAATAAAAAGAACTTTAATTCAAAAAAATTAATTAAGATCAATGAGGCTTTTTATGAGAAAAAATATAAGAAAAATTTGATAAGTAAAAAAAATAAAAATAAAATTAAAATTCTTTTGTATGGCATAATCCACCAAAGAAAAGGGATACATTTGATTTATCAAATAAATAAAATTAAGAAAATAAGGAATAAAATAGAATTTACTTTTGCAGGAAAATTTGACTCTAAAATATTAAAATACATAAAAATTAATAAAAAAATATTTAGCAATGTAAAAATTGTTAACAAATTTATAAATGATAGACTTGAAGCTAAACTTATAAAATCTACTGATTTAGTATGGTTGTGTTATACTTCTGGATCAGATGGTTCAAGTGGCGTAATGCATTTAGCAGCAATTAATTCTAAACCAATTATATACAGTAATAGAGGCTTGATAAATTATATAGCTTCGAAAAATAAATTAGGTTTTAAAATTTACTTAGAAAAAAATATTATTGATCAATTTGAATCAATTTTTTTTAAAAAATACAATTTAATTAATTTTAATAATTCAATAAAAAAATATATTAAAACAAAAATTAAAAATAGGTTTGAAAAAAAAATATCACAAGAGATGAAGAGTTAATATTTTTATTTAAAGTTTAATCTAAAAATAAATTTCCTAAAGCTTTTAGAGTAGATTAATATTAGATATATAAATAAATTAGTTAATATAATTAGCAGTTCGTTCAAATTGAATACCACTAAACTTAAAAAGTTGGATAAAATTATTATTAAAGTGATTGTTGTGGTTTTCGAAAATTTAATTTCTCTTAATAATATATGATGATAGTGATTAGTATCACCTTTAAATGGATTTTTTTTATTTAAAATCCTTTCAATGAATAACCTCAACATATCTAGACCAGGTAAAATTAATAAAATAAATATTTCCTCACATGAAGTAATTACATTTTTGTTATAATTGGTTATTAAAAAATATGAGATAATAAAGGCAATTAAATATGAACCAGAGTTACCTAAAAATAATTTGTTTTTTATGTTAAGTAAAAACAACAAAAATAAAGATAAAATTATTATTAACAAAACATTAGATGGATTTTTTACTAAAAAAAATAAACAAGTAATAATTGAAAAATTAATTGCTTGAAGATTAATACCATCGAACATATTTAGAGCGTTTGAAAAAAGTAACAAACACAAAATAGTTACTGATAAAGAATATTTATCTAAATTTATATTTAATTCTAATACCTTAAAATAAAGGTTTTTGACTTGAAAATTTTCCTCAAGAAAAAAAATAAAAGTAAAAATTAAACTTAAAAATATAAATTTAACAATATAAGAGAGATTGTATTTATCATCTATTATACCTAGAAGAAATGTTAGAAAACATCCAAGAAAAAAAACTTTACTTTTATCACCGAATAAATCTAAATTTTCAAACAAAAAATATATTAATAAATTTATAAATACTATAATTCCACCAGCTAAAGGCATTGGTTTGTGATGAATTTTATTTTGGGTTGGTATATCTTGAATCAAATGAAAAAGTTTAATTTTATCAAAAAAAATAAATAAAAAAAAATTTAACAAAACAAAAAACAATATAGGTAACAAATTCATAATTTAAGTTCACAAAGATATTTATTTTTCATTAACAATATACAAAATTTATTTAATAAAATCCTTTATATATTTTTTAATATTTATTTTGCCAGTAATAGTAATTATTTTTTTTCCTCTAATGCTATTTACTTTATTTGATTTGTATCTTTCTCCTGGTCTTTCTTTAATAAATTTATATTTATGTTTAAAGAAGTTTGCTATTTGCATAATCGAATATTTTTCCTTAGCACATACTAAATAGCAGGAATTTTTTTTTGACTTCCATGCATTATAGCATACTTCAACAGTATCTGAAACATGTGTAAAATTTCTTCTTTGACGACCTGGTTTTACAATAGGAAGATACTTATTTTTTTTAAAATTATTTTGAAAAATACCAATTACAGCTGCCATTTTACCCTTTAAAATTTGATATGGACCATAAACATTATAAAAGAAAATTACTTCATACTTTAGACCAAACCATTTTGAATAATTAAAAATTAAATCTAAATTTTTTGCTTTTGACCAGGCATAAGGCGATAAATGTTGATCATTTCCACCATTTCCTAAACTTGCAGAAGTTGCTGAGTATATAATTTTTATTTTATTTTGGTTACAAAATTTTAAAACCTCACTGGTGCCTAAAATATTACTATCAAAACATTTTGATATTTGATTAAAACTTTGAAATATTCTAGAAAATTCACCAAAATGAAATACAACAATTATTTTTTTTCTTAGTATATATAATTTTTTACTAATGTCTTTTGTGTGAAAATTTAAATATTTAATTCTTTTATTATTTAAATGATTTTTTTTTGAACCTGCGCTATAATTATCTACACTTATTATATTATAATTTGTTTTTTTAAGTAATAATTTAATTAGGTTTGTTCCAATAAAACCAGCACCGCCAGTAACAATAATTATATTTTTCATATTAAGATTGACTTATTTTTTTATAATTTATAAAAACCATTCATTCAATGCATACTTTTTGTACTTTAACAAGTAAATATCATATAAGTTTTACACTGGCTCTCATTTCAAAAATATCACATCCAATATGTATATTAACACTTGATAAATTCAGTTATTTTTTTTTTAAAAAAAAAGAAAATAAAAAATTATTAGTTTTCAGCATAGACGATTTAAAATATAAAAATATTAAAAAACTATCTAAAGATAGAAATAGAATTGAGTATATATTTACTTTAAAGCCAATCTTTATTTTTTATTTATTGAAAAATCATATAAAGAAAAATGAATTTATAATATATTTAGATAGTGATATTTTTTTTTTAAAAAACTCATCATTTTTGACTAAAAAAATCAAGAAACATTCAATATACTTAACTAAGCATAATTTCTCAAATTTCAGCAAACCAAATATTATTTATGGCAAATTTAATGCAGGTTTTATCTCTTTTAAGT
>CEQL01023909.1_pt1 | contig 11239 bp, 10 predicted proteins | sample 356281 | NCBI WGS metagenome assembly CEQL01 (sample SAMEA2621203, study PRJEB7988) | marine metagenome | biome: marine biome (ENVO:00000447); feature: surface water layer (ENVO:00002042); material: "saline water (ENVO:00002010), including plankton (ENVO:xxxxxxxx)" | depth 5 m
AAAAACCAAAAACTTTAAAAATAATAAAAAAAATTTTACAAAAGAACCCAAGTCAAAAAGAATACTATGGTTCATGGAGTATCATAAGTAAAAATAATAAAAAATTTTATAAAGACCGGTGTAATTTAATCTTACTTAATTCTAAATATATTCGCACCGATGGTTTGTGGGCAAATGTTGGTTTGGCAATTAAGGTAGCAATTGATTTAGGGGTAAGTGTTAAAAAAATTAGACAAACGATTAAAAAGATTAAATTTGAAGGCCGTTGTGAGTTTGTAAAGGGTAAATTAACAAAAAAACTTCATAAAAATGAGAAGTTTTTAATTGACACTTGTCATAGTGACGAGTCTACCAAAAATTTGGCAAGGTATTTAAGAAAATCAAAACTACCTGTATATGGAATATGTGGGATTTTAAAAAATAAAGATCCAAATAAATTGATGAAAAATTTTAAGGGTATTTTTAAAAAATTGATTACTTTTAAAATTCCTGAAGAATCTAATGCTTTAAGTTCAAATGATTTAAAAAAACTAGCTGAAAGACAAGGCTTCAAAAGCATAGAAGCTAACAATATTAAAGATGCCTTGAAAAAAATCACGTCTAAAGAGAAAAAAATTATCGTACTATGGGGTTCGACTTATGGCGCTGGAAGTGCTTTGAGTATTAATTAGATTGAATCCATTTACGAAGATCTTCTTTGGTTGTCCAACCAACTTTTTGATCTACAACTTCCTTATTTTTAATTTTAAAAAAGCAAGGTACTGATCTTATAAAAAGTTTACCCCCGAGGTTTGGTGAAGAGTCAATATCCATCTCGCCTAAAACGAATGTATCTTTAAGTTCCTTTGCTAATTCTATGAATGGTTCACGTGACGCTGTGCAAGGGGCACACCAAGTAGCGCCTGCTTTTAGAATCAGGATCTTATCACCGCAACTCTCAACTATTTTAGTATAGTTATTTTCATCAATTTCATGCATAATTAGAAAGTAAATTTGGTTTTATTGAAACCATATAACTTTAATAGTGTTTTTTTTAAGAAAGTCAATTCATCATTTAGACGTTTAATATATAATAAATAATTTAAAATTATGAAGTGGAATAAAAAATTTCAGTATCCTGAATCAATTAAATCGCTTAAAAAAACTTTTGAGTCAAATATTCCCTCTGTATCTTTAATTCTTAAAGAAACAATGCCAGAGGAAAAAAAACTGGCACTTCAAAATTGGATGGAAAAGGTTGGTATGAAAGAAGCTGAAAAGATTAAAATTGATGCTTCAAAAAGAGGAGCTTTAATGCATAACTATATTGAAAAATTTCTTGAAAACAAACTTTCTAAGCCCAAAGATGACACTGATAAGGCTTATAAAATGGCTAAAGTTATAATTAAAAACGGTTTAGAAGGAAATCTTGAAGAAATTTGGAAAACTGAAGCAATTTTATGTTTTCCAGGTCGTTTTTTAGGTATTACTGATTTAGTAGGAGTTGTTAATTCAAAACCGTCAATCATTGACTACAAACAAAGTAATAGTCCTAAGCAAGAAAAATATTGCGAAGATTACTTCCTTCAATTGGCAGCCTATGTGCTTGCTCATGATAAAGTTTACAATACCAAAATTGAACAAGGTATTATATTTCTCGCTACCGAAAGCTTCATGTTTCAAAAATTTGTTCTAGAAGGTGAGAAGTTAGAAAAATATAAAGAGCTATTTTTAGAAAGGGTTAATAAATTTAACTCCAAAAAGTTATAATTTAACAATTTTTTTAACTTCTGGGTCTTCTAAAGAACGGACTTCAGCTTCCTCATCTAGAATATTAGTTATATCTTTTCCAGAAATACCGTGTTCATTGAGTTTTTTAATTTTATTCTCAAAACTCTGAGGACTTCCAAATAAATTATGAATTAGGTATTTAAGATTTTTGTTGTGGGTATTGTAGCTTGAAATTGTATTTTTAACATTTATTTTTATAGTTGCGTATTTGTCTAGAATTTCTTCTGCAAGTTTAGTAATTTTTCCTACTTCTTTTACCTGTTTAATCTGGTTTTTTGTTTCTTGGATATTACTTAATATTGCAATCATCGTTAGGGGTCCGGCTAATAAAATTCGTTTTTTGATACAAAAATCTAAAATTTCTTCGTCATTTTCTAAAACTGATAGGTAAACTTGATCAAAGGGCATAAAGCAAATTACATATTTAAATGCGTCTTTCTTAATGCTGTGAATTTTAGTATAATCTTTTTTAGATAAATCTTGAATATGTTTTCTAACAGACAAAATATGACTCTTAAGATATTTTGCTCTCATATTAGGATCTTTCTCGTTACAATAACTTTTAAAATTTATTAAAGAGACTTTGCAATCAGCAACTACTTTTTGTTGATTGGGAAGTGAAATAATATAATCAGGTATCTGCGTTGTTGTTTCACCTTCTGAGTTTACACTTTTTTCTGCCTTACCCATCTGAAAACCATTTTCATTTTCTGAGAATCCAGATTTTAAAAGTAAATCTTTTAATTTTTTCTCATTGTACGTGCCTTGGAACTTAAAATCACCTATTAGCGAATTATGAAACTCTCGATAATCATTAACAACTTCTTTATAATTTGAAATAGATTTTTCACTTAAATCTTTAAAAGCATTTACATTTTCAATCAATTTTAACTGTTCTTGTTTGTCAGTTTTTAAAAAGCCAATTTGATCCTTAGCATCTTTTAATTGTTGCGATAAAGATTTTACATCGGAGTCAGATTTGACAAAATCTGGATGATTTTTAATATCCTCATTAGCATTGTCCTTTTTTTTCAATTTTAAAAAGTAAAAAACTAAAGCAAAAATTATTAGTGCTTGTAAGACCGACAGTATAATTAAATAATTACTTTCCATTTTCAATATACCTTTTTTATTAGTTTTTTATTTATATCAGATTTTGACTTTTCTTTTGCTAATACTTTTCTTACAAGTTTTCTATTTGTGTTAACCATTAAATTTGATGAAACTTTTTCTGCAATAGATGTTTTTGACTCTTCTTTGTCAGCTGCTTGATTAAATATTTTTAAAATTTCTCTTTTCTTATTATCTAGAACTTTTTTTCCTGGAATAGAATTATTATTATTTTTAAGTTTTTGTATAATTTCTTTAACTTTTTCTGTATTTGGTCTCTCGAAAAATGCAGGATTACTCCCGAAGCTGCCTATTCTTCCGAATCTTTTAATTTTTATATTATTTTTTTTTGCAAATCGAACTATATTTCGAGTATCAGAGTCTATAGTTGCTCCCTTATCTTTCAAAAAACTTAAAAGTTCATCTGAACTTAAATAACCACTTGCTTTAATTTTTTTTTCGATATCTTTTTTTCGGTATTTTTTAAATTCATTTCTCAGTTCTTTGTAAGAAAGTCTAGAGTCTTGCATGCCTAATGCTTTTTCCATCTGATTAATTGTTAAGTCCGAGTTCATTAGTTTGCCCTATATACTTTTTCCCACTCTTTAGAGAATTTACTAACCCTAGAATTTTTATCAAGTGCTTGTTCAAGCATCCACGTAAGCAGATCGCTAAAATTTCTTTCCCCGTCCCTACTGCCAGTTGCATGGCCCAGTTCATGCATAAATGTTGAGAGCATTCGACCAAAAGATGATTTAAATAGAGATTCGTGTAAATAAACAAGTTTATTGTTATAAGTACTAGAGTCCTCTTTCAATTGGCCAAGTAAATCTTTACATTTTATGCTTTTAAATTTTACATCATAAAGATTTTCATCTTCAGAAGTGTCAAATAGTTTTGAAAAGCTCGGACTTATTTCCTTAATCGCCTTAAAACAAAAATCTACAGATGCTTTTTGTTTTTTGGATAAGTCTTTTGTTTTTGTGTTTTTTATTCTTTTTTCTGTATTTTCTTTATTTCTTATAAACGCATCAAGTGAACTTTCAACTCCGAATGCTGAAAAGTAGCTCGGCAGCATAATTTTGTTCTTCTTTTTTTGTTTATCTCTTTTTAAAATATAGCTCTGTGTGGATGTAGAATACCAATCGGACCAACTAATTGAGGAAGAATATCTAAATTTAGACTCGGAAATATATTCTTTTCCAAAAATACTATACATTTCAGGATCATCCTTCAATCGAGAGTAGCTATGAGATGCAATTGCTGAAAGTAAAGGATGGCCTTTTTTCCATACCGTTTTAGATTTACGAAGTATATAGTAAATAGCCTCATTTAGTTCCATAGAGTAAAAACCAGATCTAGAAAAAATAGAAAAAAATGTGCTTTGGAGTTTATCCGAAAACGCGTTTCTATCTCTATCACTCTTTGTTCTTTTTTCTAATGCTGTATAGGGTTTTTTAATATTAATTATTACCGGGATATCTTTTATGTCTACACGTTTTAATCCCCTATAAAATCCAAATCCATTTTTATCTTTAGATTCATATACTTCAATCTCATTATATTCGTGAAGTTTTTTACCTAATAATTTATTTTCGGGATGGAAAAAATTTAACATTCCAAATTCAAAAGCTTTTTTAAGCTTTTTTGAAATAGTTTTTAAAATAAAAAAACAACCTGGTTGCTTATTAATTTTAAAGTAATGGTAAACTAACGGTCTCAGTTTTGTTTCAGAATCTTCTTTACCTATTCCAATAATCAATGCGTCCTCGCCAGAAATATTGATAGGGTTTTGAATTCCTCTCTTATAAAGGTCTGAATAACATTTTTTAGCACCTTCACCATTTTTCCCTATTAAATCAGCATCCGACTCTTCTTTTGTGGATCCGATATAAAATAGTTTTTTAAGAGAAAAAAATGTTGGGGAAAATACCTTAATAAAATCATTTTTTATTTCAATTTTAATTTTGTCAATCTTTACTTTTGCTTCCACACAAGAGTCTCTAAAATTTTGCAATATATCTCTGGAAATTTGTTCTTCTGTCCAAGGCTCAGAACCCCAGCTATTGGTAACGGCACTCTCCATTGATTTTACGTAATCTACTTTTGAAATTCCATCAATGTCTAACAACAAATCTTTATACTGTTCAATTGTTTTTTTATCTATAAGCTCTGTCATATGATCTCCTAATGTATTGTTTTATCTTTCTCATTTTTTTTTTCTTTAGTGATGCCAATATTATCTTCGCTTAATTCGGGACACTCTTTAAATGTATAATTTTTGTAATTTCTAATTACCTGCTTTTCTACTGACTCGACATTAGATCGGTAATCTAAATAATTTATATTAAAAACCATTCTTTGTTGAACATAAAACAATAAACAATACCATGACCAGAATTCTGGACACCCGGCTGCTTCGGCAGTCTTCACAAAATTATTCGCAATTTTTTTAGATATATCTTGAACTCTTTTTTTCTCGTCTTGCTCGTTGGCTAATTTATTTGATCTTAGAGGAATCACGTTATTATAATTCAAACTTGTGTTATTACTCGCAAAGAAATCACGGTTAGCTTGAAGATCTCTTTCAAATAGAGTGGTTGGGGTATTTTTATCCCTATTTTTATCATTAGTTTTAAGCTCATTTGAGCTTTTCAAGCTGGCCTCTTTTTCACTAAACAATTTTTTTAAAAGCATTTTTATTCCTATTAATAAATACATACGCATTTATAGCTTAAATATTACGTATGTCAACAGTAAAAATTATAATTTTTTACTTTATTTTACATATTATTTACTTGACTATATATAATGAAGGTATTAATAAACCTAAATATGACAATAAAACTAAATTTTAAAAATCACCAAGATCGAATTGATCTTGGAAATTTAGCAACAAAACTGCTCGCAAAGGAAAGTTTCAATGATTTCTCAGTCTTCAAAGAAAAAATTCTTTCTGAATTAGAAGAAGACAATAGTTTTTACAATAAAGTGAAAAGTTCTCATTCTTTACCTCATTTTGAAAAAATAATAGATAGGTTCGATGATGCTGATAAATTTAACATTAATACTGGGGCTACTAGTGAAGAACTAATAAAAAACAGAGTCTTATTAAAAGAGATTTTAAGAAGTGCAAAAATGAGTAAACGTGAGTGCTCTGATTTGCTTTACGATCACTGTAATAGTTTGGATGGATATCTTTTGAAATTTTCTGGTAAAGTTTTTCCTCAAAGTTTTGCATATTTTTTTTTAAATTCAATTTTCTTCCATACAGAGATTTCTTTTAGAGCCAAAAAAGATAGAGCTTATAAGAAGGATCCTCAAAAATTTCAGGATATTATCAAAGATTCGATGGATATTGGAATAGAAGAGAAACTTATTCTTCCTGCTTTGGAACACCATATTTCAATGATAATAAAGTCTTATATAACTATCATCCCAAAATCGAAAGAAAATCTCGAGCCAGAGTCCACTTTAAAAGCAGATGAACTAAAAGAAATTAAAAATATTTTAAATAAAGGTGATAATTTAGAACTTTTCGAAGTTGATAAGTTAGTTAATAAATATAGAGAACATCCAATTTTTTGGTTTTATGCAAAAAAAAATCCTGTGATAAATTCATTGGGTTTAAAGAAAAGTCAAAACATTACTAATTATAATGAAGAATATTTAAATTGTATTTTACCAGATAGAGAAGAACATCTTGCCGATAGAGACGAATATACTTTGAGCCCGGAGTCTGAAAATACGGTTGCCAAAGCCGTTAGTTCGAAAAAAAAGTTCAAGCATTTTGATAAACTAAATTCAAGTATTAAAAGTTTTAAGATTGTTTTAGATGTCTGGCGAAAACTTCATCTTAAAAACTTTGTAATGCCAAATGAAATCGCAAATATTGATGGTGATGATAAACAAGGTATTATTTTTACAAAGAAATTTCTTAATAGTTTTGGTTTAAATGATAAACATTTAATTCTCCATGAAATTGAGGGCAAGCTAGATGGATGTTTGAATAAAAAAGATTTAGTTTTAATTGAGAAATTTCCTTCTTGGTCAGAACCTCATATCAATAGTTTATCAAATGGTCTTTATGCTTTAACACGGGGAAATAAAATTTTTGTAAGGAATTTAGAGTTTTTTCCACCTATGGTAAATATCCTTTCAAATAATGATAAAACTCCACTTCAGATTGATTATAGTAAATTTATTTCAAATCTTTTTGGAAAAGTTATTTTTAGTATTTCAAATCACTCAAGAGAAGATTTTCAAATACCAGAATTTTTAAGAAACAATCTAAATCAAGAATATTTAGATAGATGGGAGAAAATCTATGAAGATATTCCTCAGGAAGAGTCAAAAAAGATAGCTTAGATGAATTTAGGAAAATGTTATTTTGATATAGAAGGAACATCAGGAAGCCAATTAACCTGCGATGTTCTCTCTTTATCTTTTATAAACACAGATTCAAATGACAAAGTACTTGAAACGAAAACCTATTCAGTTAGACCGAGAAGATCACGTATTTATCAAGTTGATGCTCTTATGATCAATAAATTTGATCCATTTGAGTCTGAAAATCACAAGTACTCGTCTTTCACATTTACAAGAGAACTTAATAAGAAATTTATCGAAATTGGAAATAAAGGATCTTACTTTGCAACCTGGTCTGGTCACAGCTATGATTACATGGCAGTATCTCATCACCTTTTCACAAATCTATTTACCTGGCCTTGGATATTTTCGACTGGAAACGCAAGACAATTAGATGTTTTACCTATTGCAAGAAACTTAGATTATTTTGAGCCTAATAAAATAGCTACAGAATTAAATGAAAAAAATAATAAGGTCTTTAAATTGGAATCTTTTTGCAGATTACAAGGGTTTCCAATATCAGATGCTCATACTAGCTTAGATGATACTAAAGGATTAATGAATGCCACTTTGCTTTTACAAAAAAAATTCCCTGAATTATTTAAAGAAAGTCTTAAAAATACAAATAAACACTCGGTTTTACCAACTATTAAAGACAAGAATGTTTTTATATTTCCTGAAAGTTTTTATTCTAAAACAAGAAGTTTTGCTGGTTGTTTTATTGGGGAGCACAAATTCTATAGTGGTTACTATATTGTGGCTGATTTAAAACACGACTGGCAAAAGATATGTGAGAAAAAAGGAAAAGATTTTGACGAATTTATAAAAGCTACCCCAAAAAAAATTAGAAATATTAAGTCTAACCGAAATCCACTTATTAGGGACAAAAATATTTTAAAAAATATGACCGATGAATTTTCAGAGTTGTATAATAAAATTGGTTTATCAACACTAGAGAAGAGAGGAGATTATATAATTAAAAATAGAGAAGATATTTCAAGAAGAATTGATTTAATTATTCAAACTGAAATGGAAGAAAAAAAATTAGATCAAACCAAAAAAGGACCAGAAGAACTTATTTTTGGATTAAATCCAACAAGAGATGAGAAGAATATGATGGAAAAATTTGTTGAGAAAAATGCTAGTATGGAAGAGCAAATAAAAATTGTTAAAGCATTTAAAAAACCTCAGCTTAAGTATTTAGGTGAAATAGTTTTATTTGAAGAGTACGACAAAGAAGCTTTCACTCAGAAAGATTATAAAAATTTAAGAAAAAAAATTGCACAGAGATTATTATCTACCAATACAGAAAAGTTTCCAACAATACCTGAACAGCTCGCTAGAATTGATAGTCTTAGGGTAGAAATAGAGGAAGATGGTGGAGATAACGAAAAAATGAAAAGAGTTGAAAAGATTAATAAACATTTAGAAAAAACAGTTAAGGAGCATGAAAAATATTTATGATTGAAAACTTTAAAAAAACTTTAGAAGAAAGACTTGAAATTAAAAAAGCTTGGGCAAAATATTATTCCAATTCCTTAAAACATCAAATTATTTCTGAGCAAGTACGGGCTGAATACTTTAAAGATAAGTTTCTTCTCAAATTTTTAATTTTCTTTTATTTTTTGCCAAGTCTTTTATTTAAATTTACATCTAAAAAAATTATGATCTACAAATACGATAAATTGAAAAAGGAAGTAGAAATCATAAGGGAAATTTTAAAGAATGAACAAAAAAATTTTTGATGAAGGAACCACTCTTCCCAAAAAATTCTTGCTAACAAAGGAGTTTACAAAAATTTTTGAACTAATTGAGAAAGAAAATTTAAATTTATTTATTACAGGCAAAGCCGGTACAGGAAAATCAACTTTTCTTGAATATTTTAGAAATAAAACAAAAAAAAATCATGCAATTTTAGCGCCCACAGGAATTACGGCGATAAAAGCTAAAGGAAAAACTATTCATTCATTTTTTAAGTTTCCACCAAGGTTCATTGTAAAAGATGATGTTAAATTGTTAAAAGACAAACAATTATTGCAAAGACTGGATACATTGTTGATCGACGAAAGCTCAATGATAAGATCGGACATATTTGATGGTATAGATTACTCCCTTAAAATAAATAGAGGTAACAATAAACCCTTTGGTGGAGTTCAAATAGTTTTACTTGGAGATCTTTTTCAGTTGCCTCCAGTGGTATCAGGTTCTGAAAAAGAGGTTATTGAAAAATTTTATCCAGAAGGTGAATATTTTTTTAATTCTAAATGCTTTCCACAAGGTAATTTTAAAATTAAAGAATTTACAAAAATTTTTAGACAATCAGATAAAAATTTTATCGATTTACTTAACAAATTTAGACTTGCCGAGGTAAATCATGAAGATTTAAAAATTATAAATCATAGAAGAGTTTCAAAAAATTATGAAGTTCCTAAAGGTGCGATAGTTTTGTCACCTAGGAACAGAAAAGTTGACGAAATCAATAATACAAAATTAGAAGAAATAAAATCAAAATCTTTTTCATACGAGGCTGTCATTCATGATAGTTTTAAAGAAAATGAGTATCCTGTTAAAAAAACTCTAAATCTAAAAGTTGGTGCTCAAGTTATGATCACTAAAAATGACATAAGTGAAGAAAAAAAGTATGTAAATGGAACACTAGCAACTATAGTAAAATTATCTAATGATGAGATCAAAGTTAAAATTAAAGATAAAATAATCAACTTACCAAAATCTAAATGGGAAAAAATAGATTATAGACTAAGCGGAAATAATATTAATCCAAAGGTCATAGGTCGATTTATTCAATATCCATTAAAATTAGCTTGGGCTGCTACTATTCATAAATGCCAAGGTCAAACTTTTGATGAAGTTGCAATTGATTTAGACGAAGGAGCATTTACTCATGGACAAACTTACGTGGCTTTAAGTAGAGCAAAAACTATTGAGGGAATACATCTGTTAAATGATATAAAAACATCAGATTTATTTTTTGATAAAAACGTATTTAAATTTCTTGGTCACAAATTGCAAGATAAATATAAAAAAGAATTGAGAGTATCAAAACAAATCGAAAAGGGTAATATAAATAATTTGAGTGATAAAAAATTATCAGATTGGTCTGATACAAATGATAAAAAACTTTTAGCTCTTTACAATAGAAAAGTTCCGGAAATAGCCCTTTCAAAAATTTTTAAAAAGAGAAGAACTGAAATTAGAGAGAGAGTAATTTATTTAATGAATAAACAATGAGATTTTTTTTTAAGTCTTTTAAAAGTTGATAGCATCCACAATATTTAGATGCGGCAAAGAATACATTCTAAATTAAAAATTAGGTTAATAAACTGCAATAAATAACATAAGATATTAATTTTAAAATTTCAATAAATTGTCAAACTGAAATTTATAATATAAAAGAATTGAAAGAAAAAAGAAAAACCATGAGATTTTTTTTAATTATTTTAATATCTATTTTTTCATTTGGTACATCATATACTGAAGAATATCGAATTGATTTAAGTCCGGAAGGTTTTAAAAAATTCGATAAACGTGGATTTGGTAAAAAAACAATTTTTGAGCCTGGAAAAGATGATAAAGGATATTTTATTAAAGCAACTGCCGACTCTTCAGCAACAGGAATTGGATTAAAAATTGAGGATCGTGAAATATTAAATAAATATCCTTACATAAACTTTAATATCCAAGTATTAAAAGATTTTAGTAAAGACCCTATTCAGAAAGAAAAAAATGGTCATGATTTTGTTTGTCGATTAATGACGGGGATAGGAAAAAAAATTGGGTCTAAAGTCGTCTCTCTTTCACATAGCAGTTGGCTTGAAGAAGGATACAGTCAAAATTCGCCGTGGAGCTCTGGTGCAAAAGATGTAATAGTCTCTTCTGACAACTCAGGTAAACCAATACAGATAAAAGTTAATGTTTTAGAAATTCTAGAACAACATCATCCTAGTTTGAAAGGAAATATCAATTTTCTAGC
>CEQL01340002.1_pt1 | contig 11211 bp, 13 predicted proteins | sample 356281 | NCBI WGS metagenome assembly CEQL01 (sample SAMEA2621203, study PRJEB7988) | marine metagenome | biome: marine biome (ENVO:00000447); feature: surface water layer (ENVO:00002042); material: "saline water (ENVO:00002010), including plankton (ENVO:xxxxxxxx)" | depth 5 m
TGGAGGATCAGAACCTATACCAACGACACCTATTTGCAATGCAATTAATTATAGTAAACATGGAAACAGTTCATTTACTGCGTTCATGCTGTCGTTTACATTTATTTACATATGTTTTCCTATGTTTTTGAATGATTCTGTGAACTGGATTATTTTTGGTCTGTTCCTTTCTTTGTTAATAGCTGATGGTGGAATACGTGCGTTTAATAATTGTATTACAAGCATAAGTATATTAATGTTAAACTATGTTGCAGGTGTCCTTGCAGGGTTTGGAATAATAGGGTTAATGGTCATGGGTGGATCTGAAAAATTCTTATTTTTCAATGAAGTTCAGAGTAATAAAGTTGTATGTGATCGTCCTAAAAAACAACAGTTTAAATGTCAGGTATATAAAAACGGAGAACTGGTTGGTAGTGTAATGAGAAATTAAAAGAACAGTTCTCTATATTTCATGAGCCATACTTTAAACTCTTGGATAAGGCGTTGACGATGAAGAGTGTCGCCCATTAACCTGGGAGAAGTTTTCATGGTAAATGCTCTAACAAAATTGTTGTAAGCAACTGATAGATCTTGCTCGTGATATTTATTAACAATCGTTTCTGGTTCTATTTCCTTCCCTTTCCTTTTATTTACTTCGTTATGAAAAGTAAATAAGAAATGTATCAAATTATTTTTAGTTGTAACGTCATAACCGCATGTTCTTATGTAGTGTATTGAATGTTCTTGGCATTCTGGGCATGGTAACAGACTACATATTCTCTTTATGAATCCAAAAAGTTCTTGTGCAATAACAAGGTATTTATCACTGTTTACTCTTGCTGCTAGTGTATGAAAAAGAGTCCAAATGGGTGGTCCCCAGTGATTTGTCATCTATCTTAATATACTATTAAAGAATATAAATATTAAAAGGGATACTCAAACAGATTAAATAAATGACTTCTGTGTGCAAAATGTCTAGTAATGTAAAAAATTTGTTTTTTGATGAATTATATAAAGATGATAGTGATACAGAGTCGGACAGCTGTATTGGTATGAATTGTTTAATTTGTCACGAAAAAATAAACACAGATAGTGTCGTTTTAAAATGTGGTCATAAGTTTCATTATGATTGTATTTTTAATGATGCATATAATCACAAGAAGAGATTTCAGAAGATGGAGATTATAAAGTTGCATTATAATCAAATTAGGTGTCCATATTGTAGAAATGTTCAACATGAATTGTTACTACCAAAAGATAATAAACCTGATGTTTATGGTGTGAACTGTTATGTGAACGTATACAGTAATTATAAATTTTTCCAGTTTCATAATTGGAAGAAAAATTATGCGGATTTTAATGTTGGGTGGTGCACTAGTGGTGTGCCGTCATCATCAAAATCTCTATCAACAACCCCAGAGACAGTTGTAAAATGTAAGGGAAAGAATGTTATATACAATCCATTAACAAACGAGTTGAACTGTCGTGACTGTTGTCAACGTTCTATTAACGAAAATATTCTTATGCAAATTAATAATGTTTTTCTAATCGTGAATGACATGAAAGAAAACTTAAAGGTCTACGATAAGCAGGAAGAATTATTGAAAAAAAATAAAAACAAAGAGCTTGAAAAGATACAACAAATGGAGATTATGGTAAGTAACTTTACGGCTATTCAAAAAAGTTTTGAATGTATAATTGGCAAATCTAATGTAACTAATAATGCTAATTTGCAAACAGAGAACAAGATAATTTCTTCTAATACGACGAATATCGATATCGATGATATTAAATCAGAGTTGCATACTGAGGGTGGATGTATTACCAAAGAACATGCATATACCACAATTAATAGATGCGTTGCAGTTTTAACAAGTGGAAAAAATAAGAACAAACAGTGTGGTAGCAAATCAAAAGATGGAACCTTTTACTGTGGAAGACATATGAATATTAAAACTTTGTTAGAGAATAAGGAAAAAGATTCTGAGGAAAAATAATATAGTAAAGAATATAAACTTATACTTTACTATAATAAAATGGAAACTAAGGAACAATTAGTTGCCAGTATAAAAGGTTGGATATCTATCGATTCTGAGATAAGTAAACTTCAAAGACAATTAAAAGAAAAGAGGGAGGAGAAGAAAAGGTTGTCGAATGACTTATTGACAACAATGAAAGCAAATGACATAGATTGTTTTGATATGACTGGTGGATCATTGATGTATAAAAGAAGCGTTACTAAAAAACCTCTTACAAACAAAAATATATCTCTGTTACTTGAGAAATACTTTAATGAGTCATCTATTAAACATGAAGAAGTAACTAAATTTTTAATGGACAATAGAGAAGAGAGTGTGAAAGAGATAGTCAAACATAAGATTGATAAAAAATAAGTTAGAGATAAACTGATGCAATAGTAAAATGTCAGTTTTTTATGAAGAAGACTATTCTGAAATAAATAATAATAATGAACAAGATCGATTGTTTCAACAGTATAGACAAGATTGTGATGATATCATAAACGACACAAATAGATTTCAAGAGTCGTTTACAGATTACCCGATAAAGGAGAAGCTGTTCGCTGATATAAATTATCATACTTCGTCATGTCCAACTGTAAATCTACATATATGTCCGTATCAGTTAAGAAAAGGAACAAACGGTAAAGGGTTTGTTCAGTATTGTTTACGTCTACATAAAGAGTCGCATGATAATGGTGATGATGGTAATAGCGATTGTGACCCCTTGTTGTCGTTTTATTGTGAAACATACTTAAACCTAAAAGCGGGTGCTTATAATTTTATGAATGAAATTGACGGTCATATGAGGAATATTATGCTTCATTATGGAAGATTAAGTGATGGATGGGAATATACAGGTTTCTTGAAAAGTGGAAACGATTTCTATGTATTCGTAGATTTAAATCAATGTTGGATAAATCATCATTTTCTGTCGATGAATGATCCTTTTTGGTTGGTATCACTTGATGAAATACGAAACAAGAAGGTTTGTGAATATTCAATTAGTTACGATGTCCTGAATCTTTTTTACACAAATAGATGTCTTTTTGATGTTTATGGATTCGGAAATAAAAAAATAGACTACAAAACAATGACAGTATATTCATTTGAAGAAAGAAAGAATATGGATTTTACAATGGTATTTGGAAGAGAAAGATGTGAACACCCTTTACTTGGCGAGTGTTTTACTTACTGGAAAGATACATCATCTCTTTTTGTTGAGAACTTCATGACCAGTTCTAGTCATTCTAAATATGTTTTAATGAGACACTTAATTATGTATGATTCTGTTGAGACATTGGAAACATATGATGAAACATCTATCCAAAGTAGAAAAAATACACTGTTTGTTTCTGAAAATGATGGAAAGGTCCATATTTTAGAGCATGGAAATCAAACACCATTAATGTCTCATAATATAGTATTTTAGTGATATTTTTTACTCACTATACTGTATAGAGTATGAAGATCACAGATATTTTAAAAATGGTAGCAGGTGGTGCAGTGGTATTGTATATGCTTATTCAATTAATTATGTTTTATGGTGGTCAATCATCTGACTATTATATTTACGGAGCTTTTTTCATGTTTTTGATGGTTTCTACCGCGATTCTAGAACTACAGGACCCTTTGGTAGAGTAATGATTAATTATTGTTGCGATCCATTAGTAATGAGATTACTAGAACCACTACTAGAACCGCGGCGATGATTATCACTATCATTTCAAATGTGTAAGATTATAAGTTACAAAAACGTATCTTATAATTTTAGATCAATTTAATGTTCCGTTTAAAGACTATCTCTATTATCGTTTACCGTTCCGACTATCCCCACTTCTATATCTCCCGTAGTATCGGTTTCATCGTGTTGAATTTCTAATAATAGCTCTTTTATGGTTTCGACGTCCATTTCTGTTTTTAAGTTATTTATAGTTTCTTCGTCGATTGGATATCGATTATTAAGATTAAAAAATGTTTTCTTAAAATCCAATACGGATTTTTTATTTAAATCGTGTACTCTTTTCTCGTCGTTGTTCTTGTGGATACTTTCGGCCAACAATTTGACTTTTTCCTTTTCTTGATTTTCTTCTGTATACCATTGATTTCTTGCTAGTTGTGTAGATACGAGGGCGTCACATATTTCTGGTTTAATAATGTCTTTAAATGCGTCTGATTTTGAGAACTTAATTTTAAATTGGTTTATAATGTCAGCCTCAATTACTGGGCTTGTTTCCATTAATCGGTCGAACTCTTCTTTGCACATTTTCAAAAATTGAATTACCTGAAGTCTCTCTTTTGGGTTTTTAGCAAGTTCTGTTTTAATGTTTCTGTAGAACTTGTCCCATGCTATACTTGCAACGCGATGTGCTTCGTTCAGTTGTGTAATTTTTAGGAACTGTTGAACGGTAGTGATAATTCCTGCTAAAATATTGAAACCACCTACTGTCATTACATAATATGTTTGATATTCTTCGGGAACTCTTTCTTGAGCAAAGTTAGCAGTTCCAGTAAGAGTCGATATAACAATAACGGGTATTGTATACCATGCGTTTTTTCTTGAAAATGATGCATTTGATGTGCTGTGTAACCACCTATAACACATTGCCTTGTCTGCCCATTCAACTAGAATGTTTTCATGTTCCTCTGTCCACGGTGCTTCAAGGATTTTAAGATCTTCTGGAGTTGGTTCAAAAGGAGAATCGTCAGATGCCATAAAAAATGCCTATATATATTATCATGGTATAATATATAGCGGATAATGTCGTATATAGACGATAAAATTACAAAATTAAGAACAGACTTCTCAAAGGTGGTCGAATTGTGTTCTGAAAACCAAACTCTTTTCACTGTCTTACAAGACAAAGTCAGTAAGCTAAACAATATTTATTCTACATATTCTAATGAGAATACAGATCAAATGTTTATATTTGCGTTAGACTGTTTCCATTACCAGGCTCGTGTTATTCATTTAGAATATGAAGATATGCAACGTCTTTTTCTCTCTATAAAAAACAGAATATATTGCGAATATTATAAATTGCACCAAGTCATTGTTAAATATATTACCGAAGAAATTGATAACAAGAAAGTAATTGAAGTAATAAATAACAATAACTCTTTTCCAGAATATAGAGATCTGGAACCTTATAAGGAGTATTCTGTTGACATCATATGTCAACTTCACGATGCTATACTACTTTTTTGCACTACTATGAAGAATGAACTTGAAAAAAGAAACGAAAAATTACAAGCTCATAAACTCAAAAATGATATTGGAATGAATCTAAGCACGTTTGTTTCTACATATGAATTTAAGAATACAGTTCTCAATAAACAAATAGATCTTTTTCTTGATCATGTTGAAATATTTCATAGAGTCCATTTCAAGTATTTGAATAGGTTTACTACGAAAATGAATCTATTTATAAGTCAAGTAAACCATGATATAAAAATAGAGCTTAATTCCAATTCGAAGGACAGGAGAAAGTCGTTAATGGATAGTTTAGATGAAGATTCAATTGATGAGTCAGTAATTAAGGATTTAACACAAAGCATTGCTTCTCCTGTAGGTGCTGTTTCTCCTGTAAGTAGAGCTACAGATAGTTGTGAAGGTGAAGAAGAAGAGGAACAGCATAATGATGGTGAAAATCTCGCAATAAGTCTGATAAATGTTTTTCCTGAACAACAGCACAATGGAGGGGACGGTGATTCTAAAGATGAATCTTTGGTTGAAACCGCACAGGATGTAACTGGTAATCAAGTTATCCTCGCTGCTAAGGAATCTGGGGACAACCGTGAAAATACTTCTTTAAAAAACGCTAATTTGCTGTCAAAAAGTTCTGTATTAATGTTCGGAGGATTAGGATTGGTGTGTTTAATATATTTGTCTTCATACTGAAAGAAAATTGATTTAGAAGTTTACATGGTTTTATAGATATATTTGATATAGAACCATGGAGAAGAGAGTTAATATTCTCATTGAGGAATATACCGGAAACTTAAAAAAGAGTATTAGAGACAAAGTTTGTGAAGTTATTTCAGATGAAGACGTTGCTTCTCAGCTGATTGAATACGTTTATGGTCAGGAGCGTTTAGTTTTAACTAGTGATGATTTTCTAAAAAGGAAGAGAATTAAGAATACTGTTCCTTTATGTGAAAGATGTATAGCTAAACGTTCTGACGGAGATCAATGCACACGAAGAAAGAAAAGTGGGGCTGTTTACTGTGGCACGCATATTAAAGGTATCCCACATGGATCTATTGAAAATGATTCCTCGGGTAGCTCTATACAAACTGATAAAGTGGAAGTGTGGGTTCAAGAGATAAAAGGTATTTGTTATTACCTTGATAATAACAACAACGTATACCAGACAGAGGACATAATGGGAAATAAAAAGAATCCGAAGGTATTTTCAAAGTATATCGTTGTTGATGGAGAATATATACTCGTGGAAACTATGAAATAAATTTGTAGATTATATTTAGAAATGGTTAACAGTGGAAGATATTTTACTTTTTTACTTGCCAGTCTTACGTTACCTCGTTATAGTATAGTGAATGCGTTTTCAAAACACAACTACATTTTAACTCGAACCAGAAAATCGCAAACTAAAAGTATGTTATCTAAAAATAAGAACATGTTTTCAGACTCTTTTACTGAGAAAATAAAACCTGCAACTCAGAATCAGAGAGTATACCAGAAGGCTTTGGATAATAAAGACGTAAATGTTTTAATTGCGAGTGGACCTGCAGGAACCGGAAAAACACATTTTGCTTGTAATAAGGCTATAGACATGCTATATAATGGTAAGATAAACAGAATAGTAATTACTAGACCGATTGTATCTGTTGATAATGAGGAGATGGGGTTTCTTCCAGGAACTATAAATAGAAAAATGGCTCCCTGGACCAGACCTATTTTTGATATTTTTCTCGAATATTATTCTCAGAGAGATATTGATAGGATGGTTGATGATAGTGTAATTGAAATAGCACCTATTGCTTATATGAGGGGTAGGACATTTAAAAAATGCTATGTAATAGCCGATGAAATGCAAAATAGCACTCCTATACAAATGAAAATGTTGTTGACTAGAATAGGTGATGAAACAAAAATGGTAATTACTGGAGATCCTAAACAGACAGACTTAAAAGAACAGGAAAATGGGTTTAACGATTTTTTGAAGAGATATTCCTTATACAAGAAAAAAGGTAAGAAGAGTGATTATTTGAAAGTGATTACTATGGATCATACAGATATAATGAGAAGTGAAGTGGTGAAAAGTATAATAGATGTTTATGAACAACCCAACTTGAAAGAAGAATATAATAAACTTTATCATGAAGAAGATGAACTATATAAGTTTAATGATCAGAAGGTAAAGGAGGCTATTAACAAGTTAATCAAACATAATGACAATGGATCTCTAAAAAAAGAAAGATCAACTGATACTACTAACAGTATGGATTGTGCAATGGTTCCAAAAAGCCAGCAGAGTAAACGTTTTGATGAGGATAAGGGAACTCTTTTGTAATGGCGTAAAATACTTAAATATTTGTCTTTGTTATTAGTATGATGTTAGTATGGAATGGCATTTTACTAATAGGTATGATTCTTAGCACTTCGGCATTGAATGTTAGTGGGTTCTCCTTAAATTCCAGGAGAGCTACTTCTAGGAGAAGTATATCGATGTCTACTCATATAATGTCGGAGGTTGTTAGAGAATATGTATTAAACGGTGATTTTGGGACAGAATGGACTTTAGTGGATTTGGGTAAAAATCTTCTACAAAAGAATGTTGATTTTGCTACTGTTTTAAACAATGCGGATTTGGTTGTAGCAGTTGATTCTAATTATCATGAAAAAGTAATGATTGACAATCTTCACTATATTAAGACTATACCTCAGATTACAGCTAAGATTATTGAATTGCTAGATAAACATAATGTTAATTTCAATGTCATACAGTATCAAAATAGTGGTAATTTCTTAATGGGAATATTTAACTCGTTAACAACATTATTCTTAGGTTATTTTTTTATAGTTTTTATGCTGAATCTTGCTAGAGCGTTTTTAGGTACAGGATCAGCTAGACCAGGATCTGGTAATGTGAATAAAATGAATCCGTTTTCATCATTTATGCAGTCCGGATCTACAATGATAAGACCGGGACAATTAAACGTTACATTTTCAGACGTTGCTGGATGCGATGAAGCAAAGAACGAGCTTATAGAAGTTGTTGATTTTTTGAAGGATCCTGATAAGTTTCGCAACATGGGTGCCACTGTACCTAAGGGAGTTTTACTTGAAGGACCTCCTGGAACGGGTAAAACTCTACTAGCCAGGGCCACTGCTGGTGAGGCGGATGTTAATTTTATAAGTGCTTCTGGTTCTGAGTTTATTGAAATGTTTGTTGGTGTTGGTGCATCTAGGATACGAGATATGTTTACCGATGCTCGAAGATTAAAACCTTGTATTATTTTTATTGATGAGATAGATGCGATAGGGAGACAACGAGGAAATGGATTTTCCGGAGGAAATGATGAGCGAGATCAAACGCTGAATCAGTTGTTGACTAATATGGATGGGTTTGATAAAGATAGTGATGTTATTGTTATGGCATCAACAAATCGTGCAGATATTTTAGATAAAGCCTTGACTCGTGCGGGAAGGTTTGATAGGAAAGTGACCGTTGGGCTTCCGGATAGAGAAGGGAGAAAAGAGATACTAAAAGTCCATTTAAAAGATAAGAAGATTGGGTTAGATGTTGATTTAGAGGCTGTATATGATTTGACACCTGGTTTTTCTGGCGCAGAACTTGCAAACTTAGTAAATGAGGCGGCTATTATGGCTGTTAGGAGCAATGCTACAATGATTGATAATAGATCGATGATGGATGCTTATGAAAAAATAACTATTGGTTTGCCAAAATCCACAGATACTCGAGATTCTGAAACGTTGGAGATGGTTGCATATCATGAAAGTGGACATGCTCTGGTAGCAAAGGAGTTCTCAGAGTTTGTTGATGTTAGAAAGGTTACTATAAGAGCCAATAACAACGGTGCTGGTGGATACACACTATTTACACCAAAAGAGAGGTTTGTTTCTTTTCCAACTAAGAAGTATATGTTTTCTCAGATGGTTATCGCCATGGCAGGACGTGCAGCTGAGATATTACTTTACGAAGAAGGAAGTGCTTTTGTTGATAGTGCTGAAAAGTTCATGTTAAAAAATAAAAATATAGTTGATAATGATGGTCCTGGTGATGTAACATTTGGATCTTCCGGAGATGTTCGACGTGCGATGGAATTAGCGAGACAATATATTAATGTTTTTGGAGCTGGAAATGGAATCGGTGCTGGAAGTGTAAGGGAGGAACAGAGTGAAGTTGCCAAAGGTAAAGTTGATGAAAGGATTGCAGAACTTATTAAAGAGGCACAGGAAAAGGCTGTTGATATTTTAAGGAGTAGAAGAGATGAACTAGATGTTTTAAGTAGACTTCTTATTCGAGAAAAAACCGTTTCAGGTTATCAAATGCCATAATTAGTATAAAAACAAATGTTTCTATTAATTATGGGTGCTGTGCCTAGTAAACCTGTTTTAGTTCCAGATCCAGAAAAAAAGAAAGCTGGAAACCCGTTTCCTGAAAAGAGAGAGATCCTTGTTGATAAGAATAAAGAGACAAAAAAAGAACCAGTTTCCACGTGGTCTAAAAATGACATGTTTGAATTCTCATTTTTGGTGATTGATTAAAAATTGATTTAAATTATATAAAACATAAGCTATATAATTTACAATGTGTGACGAAGTAGAATGTTATAATATATATCCTGAACATAAGGACTGTATATATACAACAGAACATTGGTCAAATAGTTTGTCTAGTGGAAAAGACGTGACTGTTTTGTATGTGCAACAATGGCGTGATGGGACATTTACAATTGAATTAGATGAGAAAGGTAAACAAGAACTATTAACCAAAGAAGATATTATTTTGAATGATATTGGAGCATGCACTGAAGAAATAACAAGTGGTTGGTTTTATGAGGCGAAAATAAAAGATGAAGAAAAGTATAGTGATGAGGAAATAAAGGAAATACATAAATTGATGTTTTGTGATAAAGACAATGAAGATGAATATGACTGCGAGGGCGATTATGATTTCGAACAAGATATTATGGAAACGAATGATTGGTCAATGGATGATACAATTTATGAAATAACGAACGGATTTGAATTAGAACAGACAAGTTAATAAACTAAAAAACATTTTTTCGTTAAGGGGTTTCATGTAATCAACAGTAATTACATGAAAAATAAGTAGTTAATTAAAGGTTACAAATAAATTACTGTCTGCGAAAATGTTGGGTTCTTTCCCTCGCTGTGATTACATTTATTCTAGGTCTAGTTGGAATGTGTATATGAGGTTGCGGTTCATCATTTTCAAATACGTTTGGATCAAACTCAAGATCTTGTTCGTCGTAAAAGTTGTCATCGTCATCATCGCTATCGTCATTGTCATCATCATCGTCATCGCTGTATATTATCCCATTCAATATGTTATTCATGTCTCTTAACCATGTTTGTGTTTCGTTATCGTATAGTAATGGATCAACGTCTCCGTTGGCCCAGTATCCTGGACCACCCCCTGCTGCTCTTGGAGGAGATAAGTCGTTTCTTTGTTGTTGAGTTCTGTATTCTCTTGGTTGCACCATGTTACTGTTTGTTAGATGCATGTCACAGAGAGATAAAATGAGGATCAATACTTTTTCAGAAAAAAGTAGTTAGTTATTAGATTATATTTTGTAAAGTTATTAATTAAGAGAGCCTTAGAGAGGAACTCATGAGCGTGTTGAAACTTTCTGGCGTTAAACCTCTTTTGAACGATATTTGGGTAATTCTTCTCCTGCATGCAGGGCATTCTTTCTTGGGTTTTATAAATTTTTCAGTGCATGATACACAAAATGCATGTTTACAATTTAGTCCAACTATACTGGATGGTTGTAAGGTTTCATAGCAAACCATACAGCAGTCGTTAGAGTTATGCCATTCAACATCGTCTTCAACCATTTTTATGTAGAATGCGATTTTGTTTCCTTTTATACCTATAAAAGGTGTTAGAATGCTCTTCCATCTGTCTAGCATTGGTAGTTCAAATACCGCGTTAACAGTCTGGTAATTCATATTATTAAGGTGTCTACGTAATCTGTG
>CEQL01066692.1_pt1 | contig 11209 bp, 10 predicted proteins | sample 356281 | NCBI WGS metagenome assembly CEQL01 (sample SAMEA2621203, study PRJEB7988) | marine metagenome | biome: marine biome (ENVO:00000447); feature: surface water layer (ENVO:00002042); material: "saline water (ENVO:00002010), including plankton (ENVO:xxxxxxxx)" | depth 5 m
GAGGAAGGACTAAGATCAAAAGATGAGTTAGTGAAACATAAGATTCTAGATGTAATAGGTGATTTATATTTACTTGAGCATAACTTGATTGGAGAATTTGAAGGATATAAATCAGGACATACTCAAAATAATTTGCTATTAAGAAAACTTCTAGAAGAGCCAGATTCATGGGAACTAATTTCTTCAGATGGCGATAATCCAATAATTGATTATATAGAGCCCATTATTGACCCAAGTTTGGGATAAAATTTCCTGAATGTCTTTACTATCATATTTTTTTGGCAACAAGGATAAAAGGATTCTTAAGTCCTTTTCTAAGCATGTAAAAGCAATAAATAATCTTGAGGAAGAATTTTCATCCTTGAGTGATGATGAACTAAGAAATAAAACTCTTGAATTCAAGGAAGATTTAAAAAATGGAAAAAGCCTAGAAGACATAAAGCCTTATGCTTTTGCAGCCGTTAGAGAATCAAGTAAAAGAAATATCGGTCTTAGACATTTTGATTGTCAACTCATAGGAGGTGGAATTCTAAATGAGGGATTAATTGCGGAAATGGCTACTGGAGAAGGAAAGACTTTAGTAGCTACCCTTCCTTGTTATTTAAATGCTCTTACTGAAAGAAGTGTAATAGTAGTGACTGCAAATGAATACTTGGCGAAAAGAGATGCTGAATGGATGAAACCAATATTTTCTGGTTTAGATATGACGGTTGGACATATTACTCCTGATCTAGATGGGTCGCAAAAAAAAGAAAATTATAAAAAAGATATTGTCTACGCAACAAATAATGAACTGGGCTTCGATTATTTAAGAGACAATATGGTTCTTAGAGAAGAAGATCGACTTCAAAGGGATCCATACTTTGTTGTAGTTGATGAAGTTGATTCAATATTAATTGACGAAGCAAGAACTCCTCTTGTAATAAGCGGTGTAGCCGAAGATAACGGCCCGCTGTATAAAAAACTTAGACCAATTTTGTCAACTCTTCAGGAAGAAGAATTAATTGATGCAGAATCTGATGAGCCTATAGGTGCAGGGGACTACATTGTTGACCTGCAATCTAGGTCTATAGACATAACAGAAAATGGTCATGAAAAAATAGAATCATATCTTAAGGACAATAATCTGCTTGAAAAGTCATTAAGCCTTTACGCCAGTGAAAATCTAAAACTGTTGAATATGGTGCAAGCCTTACTTAGAGCAGAAGTGTTATTTGAAAAGAATACAGATTATATTGTTCAAAATGGTCAGGTGGTCTTGATTGATTCTAATTCTGGTCGAGCCATGCCTGGAAGGAGATTATCTGATGGAGTTCATCAAGCTCTCGAACTCAAAGAAAGATTAGAAATTCAAGTAGAAAGTCAAACTCTTGCTTCAACAACTTTTCAAAACTTTTTCAGAATGTTCGAAAAACTATCAGGTATGACAGGTACTGCCAAAACCGAGGCAAGAGAGTTTGAAGAAATTTATGGTTTAAGCTCTATCTCCATTCCAACTAATCTCCCTATGATAAGAGATGATAAAAACGATAAGATTTATTTAACTGAAGAAGAAAAATACGAAGCAATTATTAATGATATTTCAGAATATCATCAAAAAGGTAACCCAATCTTAGTAGGGACAATCTCGGTCGAGAATTCTGAATTGTTATCAAACAAACTTAATCAACAAAATATCCCTCATCGTGTTTTAAATGCCAAACAAAACCAACAAGAAGCTGAAATAATCTCACAGGCAGGAAAAATGGGGGCTGTGACCATAGCTACAAATATGGCGGGGAGAGGAACTGACATTGTTTTAGGAGGTCTTCCAGAAAATACTGAAAATAGAAAACAAGTAGTGGAATCTGGTGGATTGCATGTAGTCGGAACTGAAAGACATGAATCAAGAAGAATTGATAATCAACTTAGAGGAAGGTCTGGCAGACAAGGAGATCCTGGCTCATCCCAATTTTTTCTATCTTTAGATGATGGTCTTTTAAAAATTTTTGCTCCAGAGAGAATGAAATCTCTAATGCAATCCTTTGGAGGCATGAAAAAAGGAGAGTCTATTGAACATAAAATGCTTACTAACTCGATAGAAAGAGCACAAAGAAGAGTGGAAGGTAGAAATTTTGATATGAGAAAACGAATTCTAGAGTTTGATGACGTTTTAAATGAGCAAAGACAAGTAATCTATAAACAAAGAAAGGAGATTCTTGAAGATACAGAATTAAAAGATCTAATACTTTCAATGCGTGAAGAAGTTTTATCTAAAGTTTTTGAGTTACATGTTCCTGAATATGAAATTGAGGTTAATTGGCAAACAGAAGGGCTGACAGAACTCTTGCTTAATGATTTTAATTTAAATTTTGATATCAAGAACAAACTTCAAGATAATGAATCTGAACCTACAAAAGTTTTAGATGAACTTTTAATTTTTGCCAATGACTCATACGAAGAGAAAGTCAAAAACTTTCCTGATGTGTATTCACAATTAGAAAATCAAATAATACTTCAAGTAATAGATCAAAGTTGGAAAAATCATATTAATCAGCTTGACTACTTAAGACAAAATATAGGCTTTAGAAGCTATGCTGGAAAAGACCCCCGACTTGAGTACAAAAGAGAAGCTTTTGAAATGTTTGAACAACTTCTAGAAACTATAAAAAAAGAATCTACAAAATTTCTTTGTAAAGTAGAAGTGAAGCCTGAAGATGAGGAAGAGATCAATAAAATGGGAAATAAAAAAATAATGAACGAAACTAAAAGTTCTCATGAAAATTCTCCTTCAGCATTTTCTTCAAATAATCTGTCTAAGGACGAAACTAAATCTATTCCTCAAGAAGGAAATAGAAGACAAAGAAGACTTCAAGCTAAAGCAAAACGAAATAAAAGGAAAAGATAGTGAAAGGAATTAATATTGGATGCACTTCTTCAAAAATAAAGTATGGAAATCGTTTAGACACTTCTATTGTAGAAATTGATTCGAATGCTTGCATTTCTGGTCTGTTTACATCAAATAACTTTAAATCTGCTCCGGTACAGATATGCATTAAAAAACTCAATAAAGGCATAAAAGGAAAAAAAATTCTTGCCATAAATGCGGGAAATGCTAATGCTGGAACTGGCTCTCAAGGTATAAAAGATGCAGAGACTCTTATTTCTCAGTTAAGTAAAAATTTGAAAGTTAAACCAGAAAATATCTTACCCTTCTCTACCGGAGTTGTTGGTGAACTTTTAGATGTTGAAGCACTTAAAAAAGCATTTAATACTTCTTTCAATAATCTTGGTACAAATAGTTGGCGTGATTTAGCAGATGCCATTATGACTACTGATACCAAAAAAAAATTGATAACTTTTAAAGGTAAAATTGGATCTAAAAAGTACAGTATTGTAGGAATAGCAAAAGGTGTGGGAATGATTGAACCAAATATGGCAACTACTTTGAGTTATGTATTTACAGACCTAAAAATACCTGAAAAGACTTTGAAGAAAATTCATAAAAGAATATGCGATTTATCCTTTAATGCCCTCTCTATTGATGGAGATCAGTCTCCTAGTGATTCAAGTATCTTAGTGGCTACAGGAGCAAGCAAGATAAAAGTTACTAATAATGAAAATAAAATTGAAAAAGAACTATTAAACGTTTTTAGTAAATTAGCCAAAAAACTTATCTTAGATGGCGAAGGCGCAACAAAATTAATTAACATTTGCGTTAAAGGACTCCCTTCTAAAAATCTTTGTGAGGTAGTTGCCAGAAAAGTAGCAAATTCATCATTAGTGAAAACAGCTGCTTATGGGGAGGATCCTAACTGGGGAAGAATAATAGTGGCAGCTGGAAATTCTGAGATAAGAAATTTTGATATAAATCAACTTACTCTTAAAATTGGCAAAACTAGCGTTTTTAAAAACGGAAGTCTAGTGAAAGGCTATAAAGAATCTCAAGGAAAAAAAGAATTCAAGAAAAAAACTATAGATATCGAAATTTCTTTAGGAAAAACTAAAAACTTCTTTAATGTCATAACTTCTGATTTATCTCATGAATACGTCTCAATAAATAGTGATTACAGAAGTTAAGTTTTTACCTATTACTCCTGAATTTCCTTCTTCTGATTTTTTGTCAAAAATAGAAAACCTTTTAAATAATAATATTAAGTATTTAATCTTTAGAATGAATGAAAATGAATTTTCTGAAGACTTGCTGAAGGAAACTTTAGAAGTAGTTAAGAAGAAAAATGGGAAACTTATAATTCACTCAAAACACCTTAACTTGTATCAGGCTTATTCAAAAGTTCACCTAAGCGCTAAAGAACTCATGGAACTTGATTCAAAAGGTTTCGACAAAAAACTAATAGGAGCGTCATGCCATTCCTCAGAAGAATTAAAAAAAGCAGAAGACTTAAAACTAGATTATGTGCTTCTATCCCCTATAAAACTAGTAAAAAATAAAAGACCGCCATTAGGTTGGGAAAAATTTAAGGAATTTACTACTTTATTTAGTGGTCCTATTTTTGCTCTAGGAGGAATGACTTTAGATGATCTAAAAATAGCTCGCAGAAATGGTGCTAGCGGTATTTCAGGTATAAGAACGTTTTTTGACCGTTAATCTTCATTATGATGAATACTTGAAGAAATAATATTTCTTTCATCTAGCCAATCTGAAAGATCCAATGAACGGCATCTTTCTGAGCAAAAGGGTTTAAATTTTATATCATCAGTCCAATTAAACTTTTTCTTACATCTTGCACATTTCATTATTTACTATCTATCTGTAATAAAATTTTATGATGCAAATCCAAAACTTCTTGCTTAAATTCTTCTAAGCTACTTTCATTTTTGATGACAAAGTCTGCAGCACTTAATCTTTCTTCTCTACTTATTTGAGATTCTATTATTGCTTTGACTTGTTCTTCAGAAACATTATCTCTTGAAGTAGTTCTTAAAATTTGAGTTTCCTTAGATACATCTATAACTAAGACTTGATCACAATAATTTGATTGCATAGTCTCAAATAATAAGGGAGAAACCAGTAGTGTATATTTGGAATCTGAAAGCTCAATTTCATTTTTTATCAATTTTCCTATCATGGGGTGTAACAGAGCTTCAAGCCAAAGTTTTGCTTCATTGTCCTCAAAAATAATTTCTCTAAGTAATTTCCTGTTTAATTGTCCTTCATCGGTTAAAATTTTTGAGCCAAATTTTTTTTCTATTTCCTTTAGCCCATCCATTCCTCTCTGAACTGGCTCTCTTGACAAAACATCAGCATCAACTACCTTTATGCCTTCATTACTTAAAATATCAGAAGCTGCTGACTTGCCTGAGCCAATTCCTCCGGTTAATCCAAGAACAAACATTTTTTTCTCATTTTTAAGGAAATACCTATATGATAGTTATTCTTTCATAAAAACAGATAACTATGAATCCGTATAGATTGCTTTTTTTTCTAACCATATTGAATTTGCTAAATATAACGGATAGACAATTAATTGCGAGTTTCGCAAATTATATAGTCCCTGAATTAAACCTTACAGGTTGGCAATTTGGATTATTAACATCTTTGGCATTTATATTCTTCTATTCCATAATGGGACTATTCATGGGCGCCCTTGCAGACAGGGTAAACCGATCTAAATTAATAGCTTTTGGAGTTGTGCTATGGAGTGTTTTTACTGCTGCATCCGGAGCCGCTAAAGGCTTTATTACTCTAGCTCTTCCAAGAATGTTTATTGGGATTGGAGAGTCAATAGTTACTCCTACTTCTATGTCTTTATTAGGAGATGCTTTTCCAGCGAAGAGAATGGGTTTCGCTGCTGGTTTTTATTATCTAGGAGTTCCCTTAGGGGTTGCAATAAGTCTTTTGCTAGTTGGTTTTGTTGCTGAAATTCAAGCACCCGAAATTTTAAAAGGATTGTTAGGGGAAACTATAGGCTGGAGAGGTTGCTTTTATTTACTTGGGATCATTGGAGTCTTTTTAGGCCTTTGCACTCTCTTATTTAAGGACAAAAGGAGAATAGATTCGGCTGCTTTAGATAAATCTAGAGATGAAAAACTTTCTTTCTCTCAAGCTATGAAGATTTTAGCTAATGCGCTTAGAAATTCTCCCGCATTAACTCTAACTATAGCTGGAGGTGTTTTTTATCACATCATTCTAGGGGCCGCAGCCTTTGAGCAAATTTGGTATGTTGAGGAGAGAGGGTTTGAAAGAACTGAAATTGCCCAAATTACAGGAATAATTGCTGTATTCGCTGGACTAGGTGGAGTTCTATTTGGTGGTCTTGTTAGTGATTGGTGGCAAGAAAAAACTAACCAAGGTCGTCCAATTTTTCTTTTTTGGCTTTCAATTTTACTTTTACCTATAGGAATTATTTATAGATTTGTTGATCCAAATAGCATTATTTTTTGGATAGGTGTGGTCTTAGGTTATTTTCAATTAGGTTGTTTTTATGGTCCTACCTTTTCAACTGTTCAAGAACTAGTTCCAGAAAAAATACGAGCTACTGTCGTAGCTTTCTATATTTTATGTATAAACTTAATTGGCTTAACAATTGGTTCTCTAGGAGCAGGAATAATGATAGATGTAATGCAAGGCCAACTTATGTATGAGCCTTACACATGGACCTTATTTGCCTTTAGTATTATAGGTTCACTTGCTATACCTTGCTATTTTATTGCAGGAAAAAGATATGCAGGCGATAAACTGAAATTAGAAAATAGCTTTTAAGATTCTGAAACGACTGATGTCTTGACGGATTTTCTTTGCAGGCCCCACAAGAATTTAAGAGTCTTAACAGACAGGAGCCTAAAAGTTTTATCAAAAAAAGGAATTTTCTCTTTTTCTGATTTTACTTCGCATACTTGTTTGCCTCTGATTAACTGTCCAGGTAAAACTCCAGTAGCATCTCCATTTTCATAGACAACTTCACCACTTTTGATGGTTGCTTTATAACCAAATGACTCTTGGACTAATCTCCTTCCGCCTTGTGGCAGGTCATAAATCATTTTAGGATGACTTACATTCAATTTTTCAAAATCAATTATATTTATATCCGCTAGCATTCCAGACTTAATTTCACCTCTATCAAATAAACCATAGGTTTCAGCAGTATCTTTAGTCTGCTTTCTAACTATTAACTCTAAAGGTATTTTTTTACCTACTTCTCTATCTCTTGCCCAATGAGAAATATTAGTTGTTGGCATGCTGGCATCACAAATCAAGCCGCAATGAGCGCCTCCATCACTTCCCCCAGCTACTGTAGATTTAAGTCCATAGAATCTCTCTACAAAATCTAACTTATGATTTTCATATGGAGTGAAACATGCGTAAACCAAATTAGTCCCACCATTTTTCATAAACTCGTCATAAATGACTTCAAGTTCAGAAGTTCCTTTAGTTTTGGCCAAGGCAGAAATACTATCTTCTCTACCCGGTTCATAATTAGGAGGATCTCCTAAAATGAATTGAGTTTCATGATTAAGAATTAATTTCAATCCAAGTTTTGCTTGTTCTTCTAGTTCCTCTCTAGTCTTTGTAGTGCCTTCTTCCTGAAGTGCATTATCTATATCAGCCATGAAATTTGGTGACTCGCTAAGCAATTTTTCTTTAAAAGAAGGATCTTTCATGATTTCTACCCTTTCCTTCAGAGGTAGATGAGAAATTTCTCTGTATGAAGGATGTCCTACAAAAGGATGTAAAGAGCTTTCTAAGCCAAACATCATTCCAACATTTCTTCCAGGGAATTGAGGTCTAACATTTTTACCTTTTAAAAATTGCTCTTCACAAAACAGGATTGTCTTAACAGCATCCCCACTTGTCTGAAGAACGGTAAGTCCGCAATCACTTCTTTTTACATACTCTTTCATCCAAGAAAGTTCTATTTCTTTGTCAAGCCAATCAGAGACAATCTCTAGAGTTCCTTCTCCAGCTTTATCCACAGCAAAAGCTAATGCTTTCATTTCTTCAGAACTAGCTTGAGTACCTGGTACGTATACCCCATGGATATCTCTATGGAGGATTGTTCTAGATGTGCTAAAACCTAAAGCACCTGCCGAAATAGCCTCAGTGACAATCTCTCCCATTTGCTGAATTTCTTTCTCAGAGGCATCAACTTGGTTTTGACATCTTTGGTACCCCATAACATAACTTCTGAGTGGCCCATGACCAATCATAAATCCAAGGTCCATAACAAAATCTTTCTTATCAATTGCATCTAAGAATTCTGGAAAGGTCTCCCAGTCCCAATCTATCCCTTCATGCAAGGCGGTACCGGGAATGTCTTCAACTCCCTCCATTAATTGAATTAAAAAATCTTCATCGCCAGGTCTGACTGGTGCAAAGCCTACGCCGCAATTTCCCATTACTACAGTTGTCACTCCATGCCAGCTAGAGGGAGTTAAGTATGGGTCCCAGCAAACTTGTCCATCATAGTGAGTGTGGATGTCAACCCAACCAGGGGTGACCACATTGCCCTGTGCGTCTATTTCCTTCTGTCCAGAATTTTCAACTATACCAACAATGGATATTTTTCCGTTATCAATTGCTATATCGCCCATAAATGGTTTCTTACCAGAACCATCAACTATTTTTCCGTTCCTAATAACTAGGTCGTGTAATGCTCTCATAAAGTGATTATATAAATAAAAAACATATAATTGAATTTATTTTGGTGGAGCTACGCGGGATCGAACCGCGGACCTCCTGAATGCAAATCAGGCGCTCTCCCAGCTGAGCTATAGCCCCAAAGATTTTGGATTATATAAGAAGTTTTCAAATAACTAAACTGATACAAAACTGGGATCATCTGTAGGATTAGGCAATGACGCTTCTATCTTTTCCACAATGCTGGCTTGAAAAACCTCTTTGGTTTTCTGGTACATAGGATGTCCCAATGTTGCTAAATCTTCGGCTTTTTCCATTGCTCTAGGCATCAGACTTTCTGCGTCACCGACCACTTCGTCAATCCAGCCAGCACTGACAGCATCTGTCATCTTATAAGGATCAGCGTGAAATAAGGCTCTATAAATATGCTGCTTATCAACCCTGCTTGCTGCAATTTCCATTATCGGAACTGGTATATCCATATTGTTTCTAACCTCATTTGCTTGAACAACGAACTCTCCATCTATACCAATTCTGTAATCACAACAGGAAACTACAAAAATACCCAGTGCTACAGCATGTCCTGAGATAGCTGCAACTATAGGTCGCGGAAAAGTATATAAATCAAAAAGAGTTCTAAAACCTAACGATGTCATTTTTTTTATCGTTTCAACGTCTCCTGAACTGAAAGTTTTTAAGTCGAAACCACCTGAAAACATTTTTTCCCTTCCTGTAATAATTACTGAGCCTGAATCTTTTGGAATTTCGGCTAAGATAGATTGAAGTATTTCTAGCATTGGAAGCGAAAAGACATTTGCTTTACCATCATCTAGAGTGATAACTGAAACATCTCCTTCCTTCTTTAAAGTAGCTAATTCTGACATTTTTTCCTCCTAAATTAAGTCACAGGCTTCAGATGGCATCCAGTGAGCATCCTTACCTTCCCATTTAATATTACACCCTATTGGATTTGTTATGGGCGTAGTTATTTGATTATCGTTATTTAACTCTGTAAGAGCATTCTCCAAATCATTAACTTTAATATTAGATGAATCTTTTGGAGAATCAACACCTCTGCCTGTATAAACTAGTTTTCTTTCCTTGTTGAAAACAAAAAAATGCGGTGTTTTTAAAGCGCCATAATCCTTTGCAGTCTTTTGTGATTCATCATATAGATAAAGCCAAGGAAAATTATATTCATCCATTCTCTTAACCATATTTTCAAAGCTATCATCTTCATATGTATTTTTACTATTTGAATTTATTGCAACAAATTTAAATTTCTTGCTTTGGAATTTTTTTACCGTATTTCTAGTAATTTCATCTGAACCTGTGACATAGGGGCAATGATTGCAAGTGAAAAATATAATTAAATTTTCAAAACTCTTAAAATCTTCTAAACTGTAATGATCAACATCAGTACTTATTAACTCAAAGTCTGGTGCGATTTCGCCGATAGATAAGGTATATGCCAAGGTTATTTTATTTATGAGTGAGAGTTTTATAAGAAATTTTATCAGGCAAATCCTCTGCTCCTGGAATTCCCCTTTCAATCATAAAAGGTTTAAGAGCCTCAATTGCTTTTGGTTCGTCAAAATGACAAATGTTTGGATACATATGGTGCATCACATGAATTTGCATGGAATGATTAAAGAATCTTGGAATACCGTTCACCCAAAATTTAGTATCTTTGTATCTCCCCTCGGTAAGAGTTTTATGTGGTTGATGGGAAAATATAACTCCTAAATATGATGTTACTAGTTTTCTTGGAAGCCACCATAAAAGCAATGTTTCTAAAGGAAAATGAAAAGCTAATATCATTTGGCTGAAGAAAAATAATAGAGAAAATTTAGCGCCATTTTCAATATCTGATTTAAAGTTTTTATCTTCCTCCATATACATCTCTAACATTTTTTGTAGCCTAGGGTCGCCTATACCTGTTTGGCCATGAGTATTTATTGCTGCTTGTAACCAATGATCCACATGTGTGTGAAAATAATCTGGATCTCTTTCAGGATTATTCGTGTGCGCATGATGCTTCATATGTATCGCCTTCAATACACTATGAGCTTGCGCCAAAGGAATAAGTGATATCTGTCCTATAAAAGAATTAATCCATTTTAAACTTTTATGCTTACCTGATAAGTGTCCGTGTTGTCCCGCATGCGAGGGCAGATAAGAGAACGAAGTGGAAATGGTACTCAACAAAAAACCTGCCCAGAGAGGAAGTGACCCAGAAAGAACAGCATACCAAACTCCTAGCCAAAAAATAAATTGACCTAAACCAATAACAATCATTTCCCATTCAATTCTGCCCATGAAAGTTCTAGCTACTAGCCTTTCAGCATCGATCGATAAATTTTCTTGAGAACTGGTCATTGTCTCAGACATTAATTTAACCAACCCCAATTCTTATGTTTAGCGAAAAACCCTAATAAAAGACCAAAAGCATATCCTGCATAATTGAAGATGTTCATAACTTCAAAAAAAATAAAATTAGATAATAAAGCATTGAAAATACTTCCCCAGAAAATTAGGCAAAACCAAACCATGCCCCAGTTGGTTAGGTGTGTAGTGAATATTTCAATAATTTTGGACATCTCAACTAGAAAATATAATGCGAAAAATTTT
>CEQL01148388.1_pt1 | contig 11204 bp, 12 predicted proteins | sample 356281 | NCBI WGS metagenome assembly CEQL01 (sample SAMEA2621203, study PRJEB7988) | marine metagenome | biome: marine biome (ENVO:00000447); feature: surface water layer (ENVO:00002042); material: "saline water (ENVO:00002010), including plankton (ENVO:xxxxxxxx)" | depth 5 m
GCAGAGTGAGTAAAGCTCACCCATTGTTTAGAGATTTTATAAAGGCATCAGTTAAACATATTAAAAGCATCAAGTCATGAAAAAAGTTACCATAAGAAATATCACTTACAACGAGGGAAATTTTCCTCTAATTGCGGGTCCATGTGTTATTGAATCAAGAGACCACAGTCTGAAAATGGCAGAAGAAATCCAAAAAATAACTACTTCTTTAAGTATTCCATTCATCTTTAAAAGCTCGTTTGACAAAGCAAATAGATCAGCAATTGATTCGTTTAGAGGACCTAAAAGCTTAGAGGAGGGTCTTTCAGTCCTTAATGATGTAAAAAATGAAATTGGAGTTCCTGTCCTTACTGATGTACATCTACCTGATCAGTGCAACAAAGTAGCAGAAGTTGCAGATGTCCTTCAAATTCCAGCTTTTCTTTGCCGACAAACTGATCTACTGATTGCTGCTGGGAAAACTGGAAAAGCAATCAATATAAAAAAAGGTCAATTTTTAGCTCCTGGAAAAATGAAACACGCTGCTGAAAAAATTTCTTCAACTGGAAATGAAAATATATTATTAACTGAGCGCGGCACATCTTTTGGATATAGCTTAGTATCCGATATGACCTCAATTCCGATAATGAAAACTACAGGCTACCCTGTGGTTTTTGATGCAACACACTCTGCTCAGCTCCCTGGAGATAAGCATATTACTGAAGGTCAAAGAAATATGATCCCAGTGCTTGCAAAATCAGCAGTGGCAGCAGGGTGCGATGGAATCTTTATGGAGGTGCATAACGATCCATCAAATGCCAAATCAGATGCCTCCACACAGTGGCCTCTTCAAAATTTAAAAGAGACACTAGAAGTACTTATAAACATTTATGAGGCTGTACGTTGATGGGATACGATATTAACAATATAAAAATGATTATCTCTGACGTTGATGGAGTTTGGACAGATGGTTCAATTTACATTGGTATAAAAAATTCTGAGTTCAAAAAGTTTAATGTTAATGATGGTGCCGGAGTGGCATTGCTGAGACAGTCTGGTATTAAGCTTGCGCTAATATCAGGAAGGAAGTCCAACGCAACAGCGCTCAGAGCGGCAGAGCTTAAAATTGAAGACGTCTATAATGGAACCCTGAATAAAATCTCACCTTATGAAGAATTAAAGTCAAAATACAATCTAACCGACAGTGAGGTTGCATATCTTGGTGATGATCTAATTGATATACCTGTAATGCAAAAAGTTGGCGTTCCTATAGCAACACAAAATGCTTCGGCTGCATGTAAAAACGCTGCAGTTCATGTTACACAATCTTCAGGAGGTGAGGGCGCATTTCGTGAAGCGGTTGAGTGGATTCTTTCAGAGCAAGGTCGACTTGAAGAGGTTATACAAAGCCTAAGAAATAAAGTATTGGGCCCTTAGTGTATCGAATCATTTTTTTAACTTCATTAGTTTTTGGATGCAGTAGCTCTGAGATGAAAAAAATTGGCGAAACCAGAGAAGGGCTTCCAGACGCAGAAAGCTGGAATGCAACAATTACGCTAACGAGTGAAGGTGCGAAAAGAGCAGTCATTCGATCTGGACATTTAGAAAAGTATCAACAGAGACAATACATTCTTTTAGATCAAACTGTTGATGCAGATTTTTTTAATAATAAGGAAATTTATACGAGTAACCTCAAATCAGATGTTGCCGAAATTGATGAGGCTAAAGATTTTTTAATTGCGATGGGAAACGTCATAGTGATTTCAGACAGCGGTTTAACCCTATTTACAGATACACTCTCTTGGAATAACGTGGAGGAGCAAATATTTACTGATGACAGCGTTATTTTCATCACCGATCAAAGCGATACATTATATGGTGTAGGATTTAAATCAGATTTAGAATTAAATAACTGGGAAATTTTGAAACCCACAGGTGTTTTTGGTGATGAATAAATGAATAGTGGTCACAAAAAATTAAGGGCTGAAAAGTTGTGCAAAAAATATGGTGATTTTTGGGCTGTACGAGAAGCTAATCTTGAAGTAAACAAAGGTGAAATTGTTGGACTCTTAGGTCCAAATGGAGCTGGAAAAACCACTACATTTTACATGATAACCGGGATGATTAAACCAACATCGGGTGATATTTTTTTAGATGATTCAAATATAACCAAGAAGGCTATGTACCAAAGAAGTAGATATGGCATTGGCTACCTTCCACAAGATGAATCAATTTTTAGAAAGCTTTCAGTTGAGGATAATTTAAGATTAGTTCTTGAAATGAGTAATTTGACAAAAAATGATCAAGAGGTTAAAATTGATGAATTATTGTCTGACCTATCAATAAATCATATCAAAAATAGTTTGGGTGGAAATCTTTCCGGAGGTGAAAGGCGAAGAGTTGAAATTGCACGAACACTCGCACTAAATCCAGACTTTATTTTGCTTGACGAACCTTTTGCTGGTGTAGATCCAATTGCTGTTGAGGATATTCAATCTATAGTTAGTTCGTTGAAGAAGAAAAATATTGGAGTTTTAATTACTGATCATAATGTAAGAGAAACTCTTTCTATTACAGATAGATCTTATCTTCTTTTTGACGGAAAAATATTAAAATCTGGAACATCTGAGTTTCTCGCAAACGATGAGGAAGCAAGAAGACTTTATCTTGGAGAGAGTTTTTCTTTGTAAATGTCACAGTTAAAACAGAAACAGTCTCAAAATCAATCTCTATCGCCTCAACAAATTCTGCAGACATTAGTCTTGCAGCTAAATTCAACGACGCTTGAACAGAAGGTTTTAGATGAGCTTGAGAGCAATCCCCTTCTAGAATCTGTTGATCCGATCCTTGAAGATCAAAAACAAGAAGAGGATAATGATGTTGATTTTGAAGAGGATCCTGATGAATTTGAGCCTGGTAATGTTTACAGTAATGAAAAATCAATTGATGACATACCAATAGAAGATCAGCTAGATTTTCTTCAAGGCTTATCTCAGCAGTTGAGTGAACTTAATTTAACTGACAAGCAAGAAGATGTTGCGGAAGAAATTATTTGGAACCTTGATCAGAATGGGTATCTTGCTCTTGATCTGATACTCGTAGCAGATCGTTTTAATATTTCTGAGCAGAACGCTGAAAAGGTTTTGCGCAAAGTTCAACAGCTTGATCCTCCTGGAATTGGAGCAAGAAATCTACAGGAGTGCCTGCTTCTTCAGCTGAACAAAAAAAATCAAGAGTATCATCGTAAAATTGTTAAGGACCATTTTGATTTGTTTATAAATCATAATTATGATTCTATTTTAAAAATACTTTCTTTGAAAAAAGATCAGCTCGAAAACATAATCAAAGATATCAAAAAACTAAATCCGTACCCTGGTGAAGGAAAAATAAAAAATTACAAGGATACAATCATTCCGGACTTGCTTGTGAGCTATGAAAAAAATAAATGGAAAATTATTGTTTACGATTCATGGGTAAGCGATTTAACAATTAATAAAAATTATCTTGAGATGGCAGAACAAACCAGCATCTCAAAAGATACTAAAAAATTTTTAAAGGAAAAATACGATTCAGCAAGCTGGTTAATCAAAGCTATTGAACAGAGAAATCAGACCTTAAAAGCAGTAATGAGAGAAATTATTGAATCACAGCCCGATTTTTTTAACGGAGATTTTTCTGTATTAAAACCAATGAAATTAAAAGATATAGCTGATAAATTAAATATGGACATTTCAACCATTAGTAGATCAACTCGAAATAAGTATGTCGATACGCCCTATGGGCTTTTTGAGCTTAAATTCTTTTTTTCTAAGAGTTTTGAATCTAATGATGGTAAGAATGTAAGCACTAAAGTCATCAAAGATTTATTGAAACAATTAATTGAGACAGAGGTAAAACAAAAACCTCTCACAGATACAGCTATTGCTAATGAATTAAAGTTAAAAGGTTTTCCTATTGCAAGACGAACTGTAGCAAAATATAGAGAAGAATTAAAATTTCCAGTGGCGCGTCAAAGGCGCCAAATAACAAGTTAGAAAGGTATATTATGGCATATAAAAGAATAATTATTGGTGATCAGGAAATAAAAATACCCAAATTGAGTCTAGGTGTTTTTCCTTTAATTGGAATATTTCTTGTATTATGGTTATTAACAGGAATTTATGTTGTGGGACCGGATGAAGTTGGTGTTGTTCAAACTTTAGGTAAATATTCTCGCGCTGCTCAATCTGGGCTAAATTATCATTTTCCCTATCCAATAGAAAAAGTGAGCACACCAAAAGTTACTGAAGTTAAAAGAATTGAAATTGGTTTTAGAACTGTTGGTAAAAATCAGTACCAAACCATCGCAAGAGAAAGTTTGATGCTCACAGGTGATGAAAATATTGTCGATGCGGAAATGATTGTTCAATACAGAATCAAAGATCCAGTAGCTTACACTTTTAATTTTATAGAGCCCGAGCTAACTGTTCGCCAAGCGGCAGAAGCTTCTTTGAGAACAGTTGTTGGTAAGAATAATATTGATGAAGCGCTAACTTCAGGTAAGTTTATGATCCAGGAGGACTCAAAAGAATTAATTCAATCTATTCTTGATAAATACAATACAGGAATTCTTGTAGTTGCTGTTCAACTTCAAGATGTTAGCCCTCCTGAGCAGGTCATTGCCGCATTTAAAGATGTTGCTTCAGCAAAAGAAGATAAAAATAGGATGATCAATCAAGCGGAAGGCTATCGAAATGATGTCATCCCTAAGGCAAGAGGAGAGGCTCAAGCAGAAATTCGCGAAGCAGAAGGTTACAAGGAAGCCAGAATTGCTCGCGCTGAAGGAGATGTTTCAAAATTTAACGCCGTACTAAAAGAATATAGAAAATCAAAAGAAGTAACTGAGACTAGGATGTTCCTTGAAACTGCTGAGGAAATTCTCACAAATCGTGAAAAAATAGTAGTTCCTGATGGTAAAGAGGGAAGCAACTTAATAAACCTTCTTAACCTTAAAGCTAAGGAGGGAAAATAAAATGAAAAAGATATTATCAGTACTATTGCCAGTATTAGCCTTAGTAGGATTTAGTTCAATATTTATCGTTGATGAAACTGAGCAGGTTGTTATTCTCCAGCTTGGAAAGCCTGTTAAAACACTAACTAAGCCTGGGTTAAATATAAAACTTCCTTTTCCGTTTCAGGAAAAGATCACCTTTGATGACAGGTTGCTTGAATATGATTCTCCCCCAGAGGAAATTTTAAGTAAAGATAAAAAGTCTCTGATTGTGGACAATTACGTTAGGTGGAAAATTGTTGATCCTCTTCAATTTTTGAAAACAGTTCAAGCTGTTCCAACAGCCAAAAGTCGTATGGATGACATTGTTTATTCAGAACTTAGAAGAGAGCTTGGAACGCACGACATGGTTGAAATAATTACAGAAAATCGAGAAGAGATTATGGATATAGTAACCAGGCAAAGCAATTCGGCTACACTCGCTTACGGTATTTCTGTTGTTGATGTTAGAATTAGAAGAGTCGACCTTCCAGCAGAAAATGAAGAGTCTATCTATGCTAGAATGGAGGCCGAAAGAAAGAGGCAAGCAAATAAGTTTAGGTCAGAGGGCGAAGAAGAAGCACAAAAAATCAGAGCGGCTACTGATAGAGATAAAACAATCATTTTAGCTGATGCCTACAAGGAAGCGGAAAAAATTCGAGGTGAAGGTGACGCTAAGGCTGTTCAAGTTTATGCCAAATCATATTCTGCTGACCCTAAATTTTATGAATTTGTTAGAACACTTGACGCTTACAAGAAAGTTGTAGATGATAAAACGACTCTGGTATTGCCTTCAGATTCAAAGCTATTCAAATTATTAATGGATGGTAATTAAAATACGAGAATGAAAAGAGATTTCATTTATATCACTGATTTCAATGTAGATGAGATACATAATTTTTTTGAGAGCGCTGTTGATATCAAAAACAAGCTCATTAATGGTGAAGATTTCAAACCATTTCAAGGTAAGTCACTTGCAATGATTTTTGCGAAGCCTTCTGCGCGGACTAGAGTTTCTTTTGAAACTGGTTTTTTCCGCTTAGGAGGACACGCCTTATACTTAGGTCCTAATGATATCGGCATTGGAAAAAGAGAAGCTGTAAAAGACATCGGTAGAGTTTTAAGTAGATATAATGATATGATTATGGCAAGACTTTTTGAGCATCATCATATGATTGAACTCGCTAAATCCTCTTCAATTCCTGTAATTAATGGCTTAACAGACTACAATCATCCTTGCCAAATAATGGCAGATATTCTTACAATTTATGAACATCGAGGTAATTTAGATAATTGCAAAGTTGTTTTCGTGGGCGATGGAAACAATATTGTTAATTCCTGGTTAAAACTAGCATCAATATTCCCGCTTGATTTCACATGTCTGTGTCCTAAAGGTTTTGAACCTGACACCTCTACTGTTGAAGATGCTCAAAAATTCAACCTATCAACTATAAAAATCACTAATAATGCTCATGAAGCAGTTCGCGGTGCTGATGTAATATATACTGACGTTTGGGCTTCAATGGGTCAAAAGGAGGAAGCTGAATCGCGGGAAAAAATATTTAGTGAACTCCAAGTAAATTCAAAAATGATGAATATGACCAATAAAGAAACTCTTTTTATGCATTGTCTTCCGGCTGAACGAGGCCGCGAGGTTACAGATGAGGTGATTGAGTCCTCCAACTCTATTGTTTTTGATCAAGCTGAAAATAGAATGCATGCTCAAAACGCAATTATGCTTAAGCTTTTTTCCCAGCAAACGCTACATGACTGATAAGAATTTAAGAAGAGTTGCTCGAAATGTTCTTATTGGTGAGGCAGAGCAATTAACAATCGCTGCTGATAGAATTTCAGAGCAAATGGAAGTTGTTTGTAAAATAATCTCTGACCACTCGGGTAAAATTGTTATTAGTGGAATGGGAAAATCAGGACTGATTGCACAAAAAATTGCCGCTACTCTTTGCAGTATTGGAAACAAAGCAGTATTCTTGCATCCTGCTGAAGCTGTTCATGGAGACCTTGGTATTTATGCTCCAGGAGACCCTACAATTCTAATATCGAAAAGTGGGGCAACTGATGAAATAGTTAGATTAATACCCATATTAAAGGAGTTCAATTCTCCCATGATTGGGATACTAGGCAACATGAATTCTATTCTTTGCAATGAAATGGATGTTGTGCTTGACGCCTCTGTATCTAAAGAAGTTGATCCTCTAGGTATTGTACCCACAGCTTCTACTACACTAACTCTTGCTATTGGAGACGCCATTGCAGCAGTCCTTATGAGCAACAAAGAATTCAAAAGAGAGGATTTTGCTAAGCTACATCCTGCTGGAGATTTAGGCAGAAGACTTAAGCTAAGAGTAAGTGATATTATGCAACCACTTGAAAAGGTTGCTGTTGTTAGTACAGACCATGATTTAAGAAGCGTCGTGATCAAAATGACTGAAAATCCGCAGGGTGCTGCTTTAGTTTTAAATGCTGACAATAAACTAGACGGAATTGTTACTGAGGGCGATCTTCGTAGATTATTAGCTCAAAATATTGATATTGATAGTTGTACTGCAGAAGATATTATGTCGCAAAATCCCATAGCGATTCACATGGAGTCACCAATTTCCGATGTTATTGCCCTAATGGAAGATCGAGCATCGCAGATTTCAGTTTTACCAGTTATTAGCGATAAAGAAGCTTGCGTTGGTTTGATTCGGATACACGACATTTATCAAACACAGCTGGTCTAATCTATTTAAAGCTTTCCCATCTTACTTCATAGGTCCTATAGGACACCTCTTGTTCTATTCCAGTAGTTGAGATTACTATTAAAAATTCACTTGCGGACCCAGGTTCTAATGATGTTCCTGATTTTATACCAGTAAAAAATTTAGCACTTTGGGCAGAAACAAAAACAGAATCTTGATAAATTAGTTGTGTGGTTGGAGACCATAAATTAGCAATGACCCTGACAAAATCAGCTCTTTTTGACCCAATATTTTTTATTGTTCCTCTAATCTCTTCCCGATCAGTGAAGACGTCAACAAATGGTTCTGATATTATCTCTACTTTTGCCAGTGGCGGAAGATCTTCACTAATGTCAATTATTCTATCTTTCTCAATAGCAAGTTGACCAATGCTGGTTTGAACAATGATACCTAAATCATCCTCTTCAACAATCTCGCCATTTACGACAGTACCATTTTGAAGTTCTATTCTATGTCTAAGTTGAGGAATTTTGATTAGGTTAAGTAAATCTTCATCAATATTTGGCATTGATCCTTTTCCTTCTTCATAAACTGAAATAATCTTTTTTAAAGAATCCACTTGTTGACGAAGTATATCAATGCTTGACTTAATTTCAAAAAATGACTCACCAGTTTCAAGACGCTCAATTTCTCTATCATTTGGATCCCTTATTAATGGTAAAGTACTATTTGTTTTTGCTGTTTCAAATTTTTGTAAACCGATTATTGAATCCGCACCTGAAACAATTTTAATTGTATCAATTAAAACACTATCAGAATTTTGAATCTGAATTGATAGAGTATCGCGATTATTAAAACGCAATGAATCATTTTCTTGGCTAAAAAGAGCGCACAATAAAATAAAATTTAGTAGAATAAACTTATTCACCCAAGATAGCGCCTTGCTTGTGAGCCTCAAAAGTTCTTCTATGAATTTCCTGTTCAAAAATATCATAAGCACCAAGGTTTTTAACCGTCTGAATTACTGCAGGGTGCAGCTTATATTGGTTGTAGTCAGATAGAATGGGCATAAGAGATGGAACAACAGATTTATCGCTTATATCTGCAAGCTTCTCAATAGCTTTTATTCTTATTTCCAATGGATAGCTGTCATTCATTGCAATTTCAATTACTGCTTTTCGAATTTCAGGATCATCAAATTCTCCCAATGCCTCAAGAAGCGTATTTAAAATATTATAATATTGATCTTTTCCTGTTCTGTAGGTTTGCAATAAAGCCAAAACCAGACTTTCTTCCTTAACACCTCTCATGGTATTAAGAGCAAAATCTCTTACTTCAAGATTGGTTTCTGGGTCTCCCAAAAGCTCAGCAAACGCTCCAGCAACTTGAGAGGGGTCTTTTTTTCCAAGGATTTCTAGGGCACGATTACGAATACCCAGTTTTACAAAAGGATCCCTGGAAATTTGAGTCAATATAGGAACAACTTCATCCGTTCCAAGAGCACCCAATGTTTCTGTTAAAAGTTTTTCAGTTCGATTAAAATTACTTCTGCTTACTTCGTATAAATCCAACAATGCCATCACCTGATCTTTAGTGCGGACCTTATTCAAATTTCTTACAAGTGAAAGCTCAAGTTCGTTTGTCTTTTCTTCAACCTTATTCATCGCACTTATCATCGCATCGGCTGCTCTAGGATCATCGCGAAACTGAGCAAGAAGCTCTATTGAGCCAATCATAAAAGTAACATCAAGCGCTGCGGCTTCACCAACTGCATCTGATAGGGCATTCAATGCTGTTGGGTGTTGAGTTTCAGCAAGGGCAACGCCAGCAGCCATTCTAACATCGTAGGGTTGATTGGTGTCATTATAAATAGCTATCATTTCTTCTAGCGCTTGCAGTTTACCATCGCTAAACGCTGTGCTTAAATTTTCTATAAGTTCATACGAAATATCATCATTTGATTTTTGTGAAGGTAAAAAGCGCTTAACGGTTGAACAACTATTCAAAAAAAATAAAAATAGTAAAAAAACAAAAATATGTTTAATCGTCTTCATCTTTTTTCCAATAGTTCAATGTTAATTCCTGTCCGTTAAATTTTCCAAAGGTGAAAAAGCTTAGCCAATCTCCTAAAATTAGTAGCTTTCCATTTTCATCATCTAGTTCTTTTGCCTGGTGATAGTGACCTGAGATAAAATAATCACATCCATTATCAAAAAATGGCTGCGCTTGTTTTTGCATCTCATCAGAAATGCGTTTGTTATATTCCTCAGAGTGTTTGTAGTGATTCCCTTTTTTTGACACCCACCTACCAAATGCATATCCCATTCTAGGGTGAAGAGACCTGTAAAACCAAATAAATATGCGTGATCTTATTAGCCGCTTTAAGACCCTATAGCTTTTATCCCAAGATAAATACCCATCTCCGTGGGTTATATAGAATGTTTTGTTTGAAATTTTTACTTTTAAATCTTCTTCATATACCTCGTCAAAGAGAAAATCTTTGATAAAATCCATTACCCAATAATCATGGTTTCCTAGAACATAATGTACTTTTACACCCGATTCACGCAATTTTAAGATTTGATAATAAAATGGTGCATATACTTTTGGTATCACATCTTGGTATTCAAAGTAAAAATCAAACAAATCTCCATTTATAAATAAAGTACCCCCAGTATCTTTGACATGATCAAAAAAACTATATAAAATCTCTTCTCTTTTAACAGCAGATTCTGTTCTTTTTAACATTAGGTGAATGTCGGATATAAAATATACAGGTAAATCCATGCTTGAAAGGTAATATTTACTTTAGAGGTCAGTCAATCATCAATGAATATTATTATTATGGAAATTATTTGTAATATTTCAGCATAACTTCGAATTTAGGGAACTTAAAAATCAAATTTGATTATACTTAATACTATGGCAAAAGCATTCATCGCCCTTCTTTTTGCATTGAGCAGCATCACTCTTGCTCAATCATTCGGACAAAATAAAGTCCAATACCGAGAATTTGACTGGGATTTTATATCGTCACCCAATTTTGATGTATACTATTATGGTGATGAAATAGAGCTCGCTACCTTTACCATGGAAGCCGCCAATGATGCTTACGAACAAATTGGTAAACATTTGAGGTGGAATTTGAAAAAACGCGTTCCTATAATTGTTTATCATTCTCATAATGAGTTTCAACAGAATAACGCTGTTGGTGTTTACATGTCCGAAGGCATTGGTGGAGTTACTGAACTTTTTAAGAACAGAGTTGTCATCCCATTTGAAGGTGATTATAAGGCATTTCGTCACGTAATTCACCATGAGCTTGTTCATGCAATGATAAATGACCTCATTTACGGTGGACGAATGCAAAACGTTGCTTCTGGACAGGTAAACTGGAGCATACCGCTTTGGGCCAATGAGGGATTAGCTGAATATTTATCATCAAACTGGGATACTGAAGCTGATATGATCATTCGTGATTTGGCAATTAACGA
>CEQL01134009.1_pt1 | contig 11191 bp, 13 predicted proteins | sample 356281 | NCBI WGS metagenome assembly CEQL01 (sample SAMEA2621203, study PRJEB7988) | marine metagenome | biome: marine biome (ENVO:00000447); feature: surface water layer (ENVO:00002042); material: "saline water (ENVO:00002010), including plankton (ENVO:xxxxxxxx)" | depth 5 m
TAATTTAATTTTGTATTCAAGTAAAACCTTCTTATAATTGTAAAAAAATGCAAACAATTCATTTAATTTCTTCAATTGGCTGACGTTAATCCCTGGATGCTTTTGTCGAGCATCTTTTTTTTACTATTTCTTTCTGCTTTTTTTTCTGGAGTAGAAACTGCAATGATGTCTCTCAACAGATATCGACTCAAACATTTGGTAAAAGAAAATGATAAAGGAGCTATAAGAGCAGAAAAACTTCTTAAAAGACCGGATAGATTGCTTGGTGTAATTTTAATTGGTAATAATTTTGTAAATATCTTGGCTGCTTCATTAACTACAGTCCTTTGTTTAAATTTATTTGGGGATAGTGGTGTTGTAATTGGATCAATAGTCTTAACTTTAGTTATTTTGATATTTGCAGAAATTACTCCTAAGACTTTTGCTGCTTTAAATTCTGAAAAAGTTGCCTTGCCTGCTTCCTTTGTTTTGAAATATTTGCAAAAAATACTAAGACCTTTGGTTTTGTTCGTTAACTTTTTTTCGAACTTTTTCATGCGAATTTTAGGTACAAAAGAAACTTCGATTAATGAAGATTTATCTCCTGAAGAATTAAAAAGTGTCTTAGAAAATTCTGGAGACTTAATTCCAAAAAAATACCAAGATATGTTGATAAGTGTGCTGGAGTTAGACAAAGTTTCTGTTGATGAAGTTATGACTCAAAGGAGTGAAGTAATTGGAATAGATATAAATCAACCTATAGAAAACATCCTTAGCAACCTCCAGAAGAATCAAAAAGATTTTTTACCAGTGTATGCTGAGTCTCTTGATGAGCTAAAAGGTATTATAGACTTATATGGTATTACTTCATTTCTTTCCAATGACGACAAGTCGATTGAAAGTTTGATTGAGTCTCTGGATGAAGCCTACTTCACTCCAGAAAATACCCCTCTGAGCACACAGCTATTTAATTTTCAGAAAAATAAAAAGACTGTTGCAGTAGTTATAGATGAATATGGCTCAGTAAAAGGCATCGTAACTATTAAAGATGTCCTTGAAGAAATAGTTGGTGAGCTTGCAACTGACGCTGATAAAGAAACAGTCGAAATAATGGAACAAAAGGATGGGAGCTATTTGATAGACGCCTCTATACCTTTGAGAGAACTTAATAAAAAACTCAATTGGCAACTTCCAATAAATGGAGCAAAAACCCTAAACGGTTTAATCATTGATCAAATAGAAACGATACCAGAAAATAATATAAAAATTGAAATTGAAAATTATCTAGTTGAAACCGTTTTGATAAGGAACAATATGATTAAGATCGCTAGAGTTCTCCAACTTAAAAAAGAAGAAGAACTCAACGATGAATAATCTAAATATAAAATACCAGACCTGAAAAAATTATTGTTAAGATAAAGCTCGAAGTAATTACAGATTTTACGGATGCAATTACAGGAAGCATTTTCCCATAAATAGCATTAAGCTCAATTAAAATTACTGCAATTACAACAATCCAAAAATCATAACCCAAATATCCTGCAACAGGACCGCCTACAGCAGACTGATCAATTAAAAGATAAGATTTGGGATAAGCAGCCGTTCCTCCATGAGCTGAAGAAACCATAAAATAAAGCATTGGTAGGGAAAGCAAAGTATTTGTCCTTGAGGCTAAACCTGCTTTAGCTCCTGCTGTAGCTGCATCTCCTTCTTTTAGACCAATGACAATTTTTTGATTCCGCCAAATAATTCCCCAAACATTAAGCATCATGATTATTCCCATTAATGATCCTAGGGTAATAGCTGTAGTAATTGCCCTTTCTTGAACATACAAAAGATATAAACCTGTTAAAAAAGTTAAAAAAGCAGCCCATCTAAACCACCACAAGGCATTAGGAGCTAGCTTTTTCATCACGTCAGATTTTGCATCTGTATCGGCTACTTTTACATATTCTGTTTGAACAAAATTAAAATAGTAAAGTAAACCAATCCAAGCAATACCTACAACAATATGCCCCCACCTTAATAAAACATTGTATAAATATATTTCCATTTCATCTCCTCAAAAGATATATATTACTTTTTTATATATTTTTTGAAATATATTCTAAAATCTAAGAAAAGAAATTTATCTAATATGCAAGGGCAAGAATTTAAAATTTTTAATCTGGAAATGGAGAGAGTCTCTATAATTTATGGTCTCTTTTTGATTGTTTGGGGGATAATCATCTCTTTTGTATCTCAAAGTGGATCTATGACTTCTTATATTCCATCTTTTTTGGGATTACCTATTGTTCTATTTGGATATTTATCCTTGAGATTCCCTGAAAAGAAGAAGATATTTATGCATATTGTCGTGTTGTTTGGAATAATAATCTTCCTAGGTGGTTTTGATATATTCAGAAACATATCAACTTTATTTGAATCTTTTTGGGCGGATTTATCTAAATCAATGCTTTTAATCTCTGGATTTATATTCTCTTATTGGAATATAAAATCTTTTATTTTCATTAGAAAAAATAAAAATTTAGAAAATTGAAATAACCTTGCCTATTATATTTTTTTTTAAATGTAATTTTGCACAAACAGGCGAGTCCGTTTTTAGGTTATCGCTCTTAACTTTAAAATGATCTTTTTCTAGAGAACTTACTCTCTTTATAACTATTCCATAAGAGTCATCATTGAAGACAACTATATCATTTCTATTTATATCAACAAGATTGGAGGTCATTACTAAGTCTCCGGACTCTAAGGAAGGAAGCATGCTTTCTCCTTTGATTTTAAAATAATGAAACATTAAGTTAGATTTGGAACCACCATTTCCAAAGCTGGTGGATAAGGAGCTGTAACCCTCGAAGTCTCTACTTCTTTTGTTTTCCAAAATATTTCACTGAATTCATTCACCAAACTTACAAGTTTTTCTGCGTTTTCTCTTAAGAGACTTTGCTTACATTTGGAACCTTGAAGCATTATTGAATGTACAAGAGAGTGTATATCTGGAAAAGTCTCAATTTGAGGGCCCTTGAAATAATCTCCCCAAATGATTCTAGTTTCGTCTTTTACTATACGAGCTTGATTCTCCTTTTCTAAAGTAAGTCTTGCTAGTTCCGCAGAGTCTTCAGGTTTTGAAAGATCAAATTTTTTTTCGTCGATTATGTCAATAATCCTTACAACTGTGAGGGCAGCTATTTGAATGACTATCGGGTCATAAATTTTACAAGGAATGTCGCAATGAGCTAAGGCGTCTTCAATTTTCATTTGTAATTTCTCCATAAACTTCTAACTAATAGAAAACTTAAAAATATTAAAATTAATGTTCCTTCAAAGTGAAAGTGAACTAAATTTCCTCCAGAATGAGTAAAGCTTAAACTGGGTAAAAATAATATAAAGTATAAAAATTTATTCATTTAAAAATTATAGTTCATGTAAAAAAAAATAGGGACCTAATGCCCCTATTTTTTATAAGTTTATTTGATTATTACATCATCCCATCCATGCCGCCCATTCCGGGAGGCATTCCGCCTGGCATTCCACCTCCAGCATTTTCTTCAGGAATATCTGAAACCATAGCCTCAGTAGTAATCATCAGTCCAGCTACAGAACCTGCTGCTTGAAGAGCAGTTCTTGTGACTTTAGCAGGATCAAGGATACCCATCTTAATCATATCGCCATACTCAGAAGTTGCAGCATTAAAGCCATGATTACCTTTTTCAGATTTAATTTTGTCAACAACAACGGAAGCTTCTTCTCCAGCATTGAGAACTATTTGTCTTATTGGAGCTTCCATAGCTTTTAGAGCAATTGCAATTCCTATATTTTGATCCTCATTATCGCCCTTTAGACCTTCAGAAGATTGTAAGGCTCTTATCAAAGCTACTCCGCCTCCAGGCACAACTCCTTCTTCAACAGCTGCTCTAGTTGAATGCAAAGCATCTTCAACTCTAGCTTTCTTTTCTTTCATCTCAATTTCTGAGCCAGCGCCAACTTTAATGACTGCAACTCCACCTGCTAACTTAGCGACTCTTTCCTGAAGTTTTTCTCTATCATAATCTGAAGAGGTCTCTTCAATTTGAGCTCTAATTTGGTTTACTCGACCTGAGATATTGTCTTGAGAACCTGCACCATCTATTACGGTAGTATTTTCTTTAGATAAAACTACTTTTTTTGCCGTTCCAAGAGACTCTAAAGTAGCGCCTTCTAGACTTAATCCAACTTCTTCAGATATTACTGTTCCCCCAGTCAATGTAGCGATATCTTCTAACATAGCCTTTCTTCGGTCTCCAAAACCAGGAGCTTTACAAGCAGACACTTTGACTACACCTCTCATATTGTTAACAACTAATGTTGCAAGAGCTTCGCCCTCTACATCTTCAGCGATAATAAGGAGAGATTTACCGGCTTTAGCCACAGCTTCAAGAAGTGGTAATAATTCTCTTATGTTAGATATTTTTTTGTCATGCAGAAGAATCATGGGATCTTCTAATTCAGTAATCATCTTATCTTGATTGTTAATGAAGTATGGAGAGAGATATCCTCTATCAAACTGCATTCCTTCCACAACCTCTAATTCATTTTCGATACCGCTAGCTTCTTCAACAGTAATAACACCTTCTTTTCCTACTTTTTCCATTGCTTCGGCAATAATGTCTCCAACCTCGCCGTCACTATTCGCAGAAATAGTTCCTACTTGAGCAATAGCAGTACTATCAGCACACGGCTCAGACATACTTTGAATGCTTTCAACAGCTTTTGTAACTGCTTTATCTATGCCTCTTTTAAGATCCATAGGATTAAAACCAGCTGCTACAGATTTTAAGCCCTCATTGACAATAGCTTGAGCCAAAACAGTAGCAGTAGTTGTACCATCACCTGCTGCATCTGAAGTTTGAGAGGCAACTTCTTTAACCATTTGGGCACCCATATTTTCAAATTTATCTTGAAGCTCTACTTCCTTAGCAACAGAAACACCATCTTTTGTAACAGTTGGAGCTCCAAAGGATTTATCTAAAACTACGTTTCTTCCTTTAGGGCCTAATGTTACTTTTACCGCATCAGCAAGTACATTTACTCCGTCAAGCATCAACTGCCTAGCTGCATCACTAAATTTTACGTCTTTTGCCATTATTTACCTCGTATTATAAAAATATGTAATTGTTTACTTTGAAACTGTTCCTAGAAGGTCGCTTTCACTAAGAATTAACAGTTCTTCACCATCTACCTTTATTGTGTTGCTCCCAGCATACTGACCAAAAACAACAGTATCTCCAACACTTACTGGAACTTCGACTTTTTCTCCTGAGTCAAGAACTCTGCCAGGTCCTGTAGCTAACACTTCACCTTGAGAGGGTTTTTCAGCTGCAGATCCAGGCAAAACGATGCCTCCTGCAGTAGTTTCTTCCTCTTCACTTCTTCTGACAAGAAGTTTGTCTCCTAGCGGATTAAATTTCATATTAGCACTCCTTAAAAATTACTAAACAAATGTGAGATGCGCATTCTATTAAACGAATGCTTAATTCTCAACTTTTATTTATGTTCTAAAAAGTTTTTTTCAAGGAAAAAATAAAAAAAAATAGATTGTTTAATTAATAAATTTTTAACAAAGCTTCGTCATTCAAATCCTAGTACCTTTCTTCTTTCATATGCCATGATTGAAAAAATAATTGCTGGAATTCCTAATAAAGCACAAATTATGAAGAATTCATGAAATCCCATGCTATCAACAATCATTCCTGAGCCTCCTGAAATGATTCTGGGAGGTACCGATACCATCGCCACTAAAAATGCAAACTGTGTTGCAGTAAAGCTTTTTGAGACTATCGTGCCAAGAATAGTAACTCCCATTACATTCACAAATCCTTGAGTAAAATTATCCAAAGTAATAGTTACTATTAGGAAATTTACATCATGGCCAATCATATTTAGATAAATAAAAGGAAGATTGGTCAAGGGAGTAAGAATTGCTCCTGCAACTAAGTTTTTTGAAAGACCATAGCGATAAACTGAGGCTCCAGCAAAAAGACCACCTAAAATAGTCATGATAAGTCCATAAAAATTTGTTATTTCTGCCACTTCAATTTTTGTAAATCCTGTTTCTCTGTAGAAAGGCATTGCCATTGGGCCTAAAAACATGTCACTAAGTCGATAGGTGAAAATCAGGAGTAGTAAAAGAAGTAAATGATTTTTATATCTCAAATATAAGTCTTTTAATGGAGCTAGAAAAGAGTCTTCAAACCAAGCAAGAGGCTCATTGAAAAAATCCTTAGGCGGTCTAATCTCTCTTTTTGGCTCTTTTATAAGAATTAAAAAAATAAAAGATAGAAAAATTACAATAATGCCAATCATTTGATAAGCAAAACTCCATCCGTATAGCTCTGCCAAATAAAAAGTTGCTACGCCGGAAAGTAAAATAGCTCCGATTCTCCATCCAATTACAAAAACTGCTGACGCCTCACCTAGCTCGCGTTTTTCAACTAGTTCTATTCTTAATGCGTCGGCACAAATGTCTTGAGTAGCAGAAAAAAATCCAATTGTAAGAATAAGATAAACAAAAAAATTTAAACTTTCTTTGGGCTCAACAAAGCTAATTGATAAAATTATTAAACCAGTTACAAACTGTGAAAAAAATAACCATGATTTTCTTTGTCCAAGAATATGTATTCCTGGAATTTTTAAACGATCTACTAAAGGGGCCCAAAAAACTTTTAGAGAATAGATTAAAAAAACTAAAGAAAGCAGGCCAATTGTAGACTTTTCAATGCCTTCTTCTGATAACCAATAATTTAGGGGATCCATCAACACCCCATATGGCACTCCAGAAATAAAACCTAAACACAAAATTACTAAAATCTGAGGACTTAGATAATTCCTCAAGGAGTCTAAGAAAGTCATTTTTAATCTCTAAAATTTTGAAATTGCAGAGGTATATCAAAATTTTGTTCTTTTATTAATGTTATTGCAGCTTGAAGATCATCCCTTTTCTTTCCCGAGACTCTTACAGAGTCTCCCTGAATAGAGCTTTGAACTTTCATCTTTTTTGATTTTATAAGTACATTAATTTCTTTTCCTATTTCGCTAGAAATACCTTGGACTAGCTCTATATTTACTGAAGCAGAATTGTTTGCTTCATGAGTCTCGCCTATTTTTAGGCTTTTCAAATCAATTTTACGTTTGCTCAAATTTTCCTTGAGAATTGGAATAATTTGATCTATCTGAAAGGGCTCATTAGATGAAATCTTAATTTCAGTCTCTTGCAAAGATACATTGGCATTTGCATCTTTAAGATCATATCTATTTGTAATCACTCTATTCGTCTGATCTACTGCGTTGGACAACTCATGATTATCAATTTTGGATTCAATATCAAAAGAAGGCATTACTCTATTTTATCTTATCTTTGACCAATCAAAAAAGGGTCCAGGGTCAGTCTTTCGACCTACTGCAATTTCAGAATGGCCTACGATATTTTCTTTTCTTATCTTTGGGAAAGAATTGCATAAAATTTCTATAAGTCCTTCTAAAGAAACATATTGTATATCTTCAAAAGGTGTATTATCACTTCCGATAAGTTCAATTCCCAATGAGAAGTCATTACAGTTTTCTTGATCATTGAAAGAAGAAATCCCTGCATGCCATGCCCTATCATATACAGATACAAATTGGTAAATTTTTCCAGAACGATCGATTAGAAAGTGACTAGATACTTTTAAATCTCTAATCTCTTGAAAAAATTCATGCGACTCGAAATCAAGCTCATTCTTAAAGAATTTTTTGACATTTTTAGGTTCAAAATTTTCTGGAGGCAGGCTTATATTGTGAATCACAATCAGTTTTATCTCGGAATTTTTTGGTCGTTGGTCAAAATTTGGAGATATATGTTTTTCCGCGTTAGTAAGCCAACCTTTTTTATTAATCATTTCCCATTTTTTCAGCCAATATTTCACCAGTAGCTGCCCCCAAGGTCCACCCCAAATGACCATGTCCTGTGTTGTAAAATATTCCTTTAACTTTACTTTCAAATATTAAAGGCATCATGTCAGGCGTCATAGGTCTCAAACCAGCCCAAGGTGTATAGTTTTCTGTACTTACTGAAGGGAAATATTCTCTAACCCACTTAAGCAAAGGACGAATTCTATCTTGCCTAATATCTTTATTCTTTCCAGCCAATTCAGCAGTTCCTGCAACCCTAAGTCTGTTACCAAGCCTGCTGGAAACAATTTTTACAGGATCATCTAACAAAGATACTTGAGGGGCTGCTTGTTGAGAAATCATATCGTCTAGATAAATAGTCACACTGTAGCCTTTAACAGGATAAACTCTCATACTATCGCCTAATATATCTGCAAATTTTTGAGTTTCAACGCCAGCACATACAGCAACTTGATCAAAAATGTATCCTTTTGAATTGGCTTGATCTGTAGCAGAAAGAATTACTTTGTCTTTATCTTTGTAGATTGTTTCTATTTCAGTATTGAAAAAAGTTTCCACACCATACTTTTCTTCTAAAATTTTAATCATGTTAGTGCAGAATTTATGAATATCCCCACTCGCATCCGATTTTGTATAAATTCCTCCGACTATTTTCTTTTCATTACTTGCAGATTTAAATGCAGGTTCTAAATCTTCAATTTCATCTAAGGATAAAGCCTCCCATTCCATACCTTCTTGATCCAACCAAGAAGCCTTGTCTGCTGCGGAACTGAATTCTTTCTCATCATTGTAAAAATGAAGAATACCTTTTTTCAAGAGATCAAACTTTATACCCTCGAAGTCGGCGATATTGAAATATATCTCTCTTGCTCTTTTAGCTAACTCAATAGTTTGTTGGGTATTAGATTTATGTTTGCCATTAAATGTAGCAAGAAGAAACCCAATCATCCATTTATACTTTTGAATACTAGGCGAAGGATTGAACAGTAATGGAGCGTCTTTCTTAAACATCCACTTTATTCCATTGAGTATATTCTTTGTGGTATTCCAAGTTTCTGAATTACTAGCGCTTAATTGGCCTCCATTAGCATAACTAGTTGCCATCGCAGGATATCTTCTGGAGTCAATCAAAGTAACTTTGTGACCTTTTTTAGCAAGAGCATAGGCTGTTGTGATGCCTGCAATTCCTGCACCAATTATTGCGATATCACTTTTCATCTTAGTTTTTTTGGTAATTTGAAGGATATATTTTCTTTGAGCCCTTGTATTTCTTCAACTATAGAAAAACCAAAACCTTTGCAGTAAGAAATTATTTCTTTGACGAGCTCTTCAGGAGCTGAAGCTCCTGATGTAATTCCTAATTTACTAATGCTTTTTAAAGATTCTTCAGAAAGTTGTGAAACATGATCTACCAGGCATGATTCAGTACCCATAAGCTCTGCCAGTTCTTTCAGTCGATTTGAATTTGAGCTATTTTCGGAACCAACAACAATTATAAAATCTGTTTCTAATGCGAGTTGCTTTACAGCATCTTGTCTATTTTGAGTCGCATAACAGATATCATCCGCATTTGGTGATTTAATTTCAGGGAATCTTTTCTTGAGAATTTCAATTATCTGCTTCGTGTCATCAACTGAGAGGGTTGTTTGAGTTACTAGAGCTAAATTAGAGGGCTGGAAAATATTTATATTTTGAGCATCCTTTTCATCCTCAACAAGATATATTTTTCCTGAACTTTCATTTGGAAACCGACCAAGAGTTCCCTCAACTTCAGGATGATTTTTATGTCCGATCATTATTACGTCTCTTCCTTGCTGAGCATATTTAATGACTTCCATATGTACTTTTGTTACAAGTGGACAGGTGGCATCAAAGAAATTTAAATTAAATTTTTTTGCTTGAGATTCTACTTTTTCAGATACACCATGAGCAGAAAATATTGTTACAGACCCCTCTGGAACCTCCTCGAGATTATCAACAAATCTAGCGCCACGAATTTTTAAATCTTGAACAACTTTACGATTGTGAACAACTTCATGCCTTACATAAACAGGAGGTCCAAATTTATCTAAAGCAATATTTACTATATCTATAGCCCTATCTACTCCGGCACAAAAACCTCTAGGATTTGCTAGCTTAATGGTTTTACTTTGCATCAGATTTGCGCACAAAAAAGGAATCTATTAATAAAAAAATTATACCTAATGTCACAAAGCAGTCAGCTAAATTAAATACATATGGATTAAATGTTATATCAATAAAATCTACAACGTAGCCTCTTGTAATTCTGTCTGAAAGATTTCCTAATCCTCCAGCAAGAATGAGGCTCCAAAAAATTCTCTCTTTGAAAAGAATTTCTTTAAATACAAGGTTGGTAAAAATTGCCAAAAAAAGATAAAAACATATTAAAGAAACTAACATAGCAAATATGAGTCCTAAGTTTAGAGAAGCATCATTAAATAAATTAAAAGCGCCACCAAAATTTTTTATAAAAGTAAAATTTAAATAAGGAAGTATGTTTGTAGACTCATAAAGAATAAAGTTTGCTTCAATTAGGTATTTTGAGAATTGGTCAAAAAAAACCAAAAATAAAATTAACGAAAACAGAAATAATATTTTTTGTGTTTTAAAAAAATTTTCTTTTTTCACCCTCACCCTCAACGTTTTCTATGCACCTGGTGCATAGATTTGAATCTAAAATCTTTTTGAGGTTTCCTGTATGGTGCCAGCAACGATCACATTTTTCTTTTTGAGAGGGTTTTACTTCGATTGAAAAAGAAGATTGATCCTTGTCATCGGCTACCTCCAAGGAAGCGTCTGAAACAATCAAAAGAAATTTTAACTCATCAATACAAGGACTTAGTCTTAAAAAAGTCTCTGAGTTACAAAAGATCTTAACTTCAGCATCTAATGAAGAGCCAATAACTCCATCATTTCTTTTTTCCTCTAAAAGCTTGTTTGCTTCAATTTTTATTTCACTCAACTTTTTCCAAGCTTCTTCATCTAAAGATAGGGAAATATCTTGTGTTGATGGTAAAAAGCTTTCTAGAAATATTGATTTTTTGTCTTTATAAAACTCTCTGAAAGCTTCTTCGGCAGTAAAACTTAAAATTGGCGCAATCCACATCAATAATTTATCTAATAGACTTTTTATTGTCGCTTGGGCTGAAATTCTAGCGATACCAGATTTTTTTGAGGTATAGAGTCTGTCTTTAAGAATATCTAAATAAAAGCTTCCCAATTCGTTAGTACAAAAATTTAGAATTTTTTGATAAACCAAATGAAA
>CEQL01062326.1_pt1 | contig 11190 bp, 10 predicted proteins | sample 356281 | NCBI WGS metagenome assembly CEQL01 (sample SAMEA2621203, study PRJEB7988) | marine metagenome | biome: marine biome (ENVO:00000447); feature: surface water layer (ENVO:00002042); material: "saline water (ENVO:00002010), including plankton (ENVO:xxxxxxxx)" | depth 5 m
TAAGAGCTTTCTTTTGATCAGTATAAGGAACAACTGAATAGGGAGGTTTATTTTTATCCTCCATTTGACTTCTAGAGACATAAATACCACCAACTTGCCTAGATATAACCTCAGCAGATACATGAATTTGTCTCAGTAGTATTCTATATCCTTGATATATTGATTCCCATGAATCAGATTCTGTTTTTAACTTTTCGTATAATTCTGGAATCATTGACTGTGATAGTAAAATTCGTTCATATGCGTAATCCATAGGTGAATTTGTCATATCACTTGTATTTATTCTTGGATCAATTCCTTTACCTGGAGATCTCATATCATCCGCATCATTTCCAAAAAGATATTCATCTGTTTTAGTTAAAGAGATGATTTCAGATAATTCCTGATCCGTTAAATTAGGTGTATAACCGTATCTAATAGCCAAAATATCATATTTGCCAGGTTTTATATCTGCATATTGTCCTTGAGGTTTTCCTTTTGGAGCTATATTTAAAGCATGATAATCCATTACAGAAGAAGATAATCCCTCTTCATAAGTGACTTCTGGGTTATGAATATCATTGTTATTATGAAGAGTCGATGCTGCAAAATTATGGTTTAGACCAAGCGTATGACCTATTTCATGCAGTATTAACTGATATAAGTCTTCCTTGTAAAGTCTATCAAGCTCATCAACACTGCCATCTGTTATCTTGGCTGCTAACGAAGCAAAAAGTTTATTTTCATGTTTGAGAGAAGAGTATTCGCAATGAGTATGGTTTTTTGTATCATCGAATATCTCTGAATATCTTATTCGATTAGTTAAATAAATCCATTCAAGCATAATATCAGCTCCCAAGATTTCTCCAGTTCTAGGGTTTGTAAAACTTGGACCATAGCCTCCAAAAAGAGGGTTTGGAGAAGAAGTCCATCTAATTGTGTTATATCTAATGTCTCCAGCATCCCATTGCGCATCATCTGGCTGAATATCAATTTCAATAGCATTTATAAATCCTGCTTTTTCAAAGGCAATATTCCACTGCAATGCAGCATCTTTGATTAATTCTCTCAGTTCCAGTGGAGTTGAGTTTTCAATCCAAAATTTAATGGGCTTAATAGGCGGAGATAGATTTGCTGCTGGGTCTTTTTTTTCTAGTCGCCATTTATTAATTAGATCTCTATAAGGAGTAATATCAATCGAAGTCAGATCAGTGACTTGTTCAGTAAAATAACCTATATTTTGATTTTCAAATCTGGTTTCAAATCCTTCGTCTGGATAGGAAATAAAACTATATCTAACCTTTACTGAGTTATTTCTTTTATCTTGCGTATTTTCAGGTTCATTACTTGGGCTATTAAAAACATAATCTACCTCAATATCAGAATTTTCAGGATAATTATAAATATTATTTATACTTGATTTTGAGCGTGATATGGAACCAATTGAAAACTTTTTGTCTGAATCATCTCTGTCTCTAGGAGAATGAATTTTCGTTAGGGCTTCACTTAAAAATAAAGAAGTAACTTCTATTAAAATCTTATTTTTTTCTTTATTTGTTTTGACTATCCCAAGAGACTCTATGACAGAGTCAGAAATATTTGCATTTCTTGATTTAGAGAGAGCATTTGTCTCATCAAAATAGTAACCCGTATTAACTCTGATTAATCTTATTTGATCAAAATATTTATTAAATTTTAAAATTCCATTATCAAGATAATTTCCTCTCCATGAGCCAGCTTCAACAACACCATCTAAAATGTGGGCAAAGTAAATAAATTCATTATCTAGTTGGTCTTCATTGATCAATAAATAGACTTTTCCCTCTTCTTCATCTCTATACAAATTAAAAAACCCCTCATAAGAAGAAAATTTTTCTAGATATTCATCGAAAGTTTCTTCATCATTTCCATCTCCATTATCTTTTTCATCAGAAATGGCGAACATCGAAATGCTAAAAACTAAAAGTAAAATTATTTTATAGTTCATAAAGAAAGTAAAAAAAATTATTATAACGCAGAAGAAACCAAGAAATGAGAAGAAAAAAATTTCAACCATTTAAAATAACTTTTAAAAGCTTTCTGGGTATAGCACGGATAGTATTTGGGGGAATAGTCGAAAGTTTTTTGGTTAGAAGAAATTTAAAACAGCCAAAAGAAGATCTAGTTACTGAGTTAGTCAAGACTAAAGCCAAACAAACCCCAGATTCAGTTTTAAAAGTTATCGATGACTATGGCTGGAAAAAAAAATTCTTGATGAATATAGGTGACGTGAAAGGAGCAATCTTACAAAAAAAAATTCAAGAAAAGAAACCCAAGAATGTATTAGAGCTAGGTATCTATTTAGGGTATTCATCAATAAGTATTTGTAAAAATTTAAATAATGAAGGTTTTTTAACATCTATTGAGATTAATCCTAAATTTAAAGAATTAGCCTTAAAAAATATTACACATGCTAAATTGGAACACAAAATAGAAATCAAAGTTGGAAAAGCATCAGAAGTTATCCCTTCACTTACAGATAAATTTGATTTTGTTTTCATAGATCATTGGAAAGATAGCTATCTATCTGATTTAAGACTTCTAGAAAAGGAAAAAAAATTAAATAAAGGTGCTGTAGTCTTTGCTGATAATGTAGTTCTTTTTCACCTTGAAGAGTATTTAACTTATGTAAGAAATTCTAAAAATTACGATAGTAAATTTATACCAACTTTGAGGGAATATTCAAAAACTCAACCCGATGGTATTGAAATTTCAATATTTCAAGGATGAAAATTAACACACTAGATCTACATGGGATAAGACACGCTGATGTCAAGTTAGAAGTTAAAAATTATTTGTATTTAAATCAAGAAGATTGTCCAATATTAATTATCTGTGGAAATAGTCAAAAGATGATATCTTTAGTAGAGGAGTCTCTTGAAGAAATAAATTCCTCTTATGAGATTGGTTCAGGAATGAACTACGGAACTATAATGGTAAGAACGGTATAGATATGAAAGATTTTTCACTTGTTTTAAAGAACTGTAATCTAGTAAATGAAGGAACCATACAGCAAGTTGATATCGGCATCAAAGATGATCGCATAGAAAACATAGCTAAAAAAATTACAGATAATGCAAATAACGAAATTGATCTTAACGGCAAATATATAGCGCCTGGAATTATTGATGACCAAGTGCATTTTAGAGATCCAGGTTTAACCGAAAAAGGGGACATACGTTCAGAATCCTTAGCTGCTGTCCATGCGGGCGTTACTTCAACTTTTGATATGCCAAATGTTAATCCAAATATGACAACTATGAAGTTATTGGATGAGAGAAATAAAATAGGAGCGGAAAAATCTTGGACAAATTACACTTATTATTTTGGAGCTACTGAGGATAATTTAGAGGAAATAAAAAAACTAGATCCTGCCAAAACATGTGGTCTTAAAGTTTTTATGGGGACATCTACAGGAACATTATTAGTTGAAGATGACTATGCTCTTGAGCAAATTTTTAAATATTGTCCTGTCACTATCGTCACTCACTGTGAAGATAATCAAACAATAAAAGATAATACAGAAAAAGTGAATCAAGAAAAAAAGGAGCTTGATGCAAGTTATCATCCAATTTTAAGGGATGATTTGTGTTGTTATAGATCATCGTCAAAAGTTATTGATCTAGCAAAAAAATTCTCTTCTGACCTACATGTCTTGCATCTGACAACAGAAAAGGAGATTGAATTATTCGACAATAGCAAAAACGTAAAAGATAAAAAAATTACTTGTGAAGTATGTGTTCACCATCTTTGGTTTGATGATCGTGACTATGCCACACAAGGTAATTTCATTGTATGTAATCCAGCTATAAAAAAAGAATCTGATAAAAATGCTTTAAGACAAGCCTTGAAAGATGGGTATATTGATTATGTAGCAACTGACCATGCTCCACATGTTTATGAAGATAAAAAATTACCATACTCAAAGGCTCCCGCTGGAATTCCTTTGATAGAGCATTCTTTTCATATGATGATAGAACTTCATAAACAAGGTTTTTATACTTTAAATGAAGTTATTGATTATATGAGTCATAAAGTTGCCGACAGATTTCACGTTAAAGAGCGAGGATATATTAGAGAAGGCTATAAGGCAGACTTTATGATTTTTGATCTTAATAAAGAAACCCTCGTGTCTAATGAGACAGAACTAACAAAATGTGGATGGACTCCTTTTGATGGTGAGGTTTTTAGCTCTTCTATTTATGGAACAATCATAAATGGCAAACCTATCGTTATTGATGGAAAACTTTGTGCTGAGAGTAATAACTCTGAAAAGATTAAATTTGATAGATAAATATGAACTACGATGAATATTTTTCATATGACGCTCTTGGTTTAGCTGAATTAGTTAGAACTAAGCAAGTTTCTTCAACTGACTTAATAAATTTATCTATCGACTTGACAGAACTGTTAAATCCGATAATTAATGCAGTACCTATACAGCATTACGATAAAGCTAGAAATCTAGCTAAAGAAGACTTTAAAGAAGGCATCTTTAATGGCGTTCCATATCTCTTAAAAGATCTAAATAATTACTGGGAAGGGACTATAACAACTGGCGGATCTAGAGTAATGGAAAATATAGAAGCTGATCATACAAGCGAATTGGTCAAAAGATCTATAAATTCTGGTTTAAATATTTTTGGTAAAACAAATTCTCCAGAATTAGGTCTAACCGTTACAACAGAACCCGTTTTTTATGGACCTACAAAAAATCCTTGGAATTTAGAACATTCCTCAGGAGGTTCAAGTGGCGGTGCTTCGTCAGCAGTTGCAGCAGGAATTATTCCCATGGCTCAAGCAAGCGATGGAGGTGGTTCTATAAGAATTCCTGCTTCCTGTTGTGGTTTATTTGGACTCAAACCAACTAGGGCTAGAACTCCTCTTGGGCCAATATCTTTAGAAGGATGGGGAGGGCAATCAATTTTTCATTGCGTTTCTGTTTCTGTAAGAGATTCGGCAGCATTGCTTGATGTAACGGAGGGACCAGAATTAGGTTCTCCATATAGGTCTACTCATAAAGAAAAAAATTATTTAGAAGTCCTTAATAACGAACCAGGAAATTTAAAAATAGGTTTTTTCTTGCCTGATGATATTCCTGTTGATAATGAAGTTAAAGATGTTATGAATTCAACAATCAGTCTTTGTGAAGATTTAGGACATTTAGTTGAAACTATCAATTTAGATTTTTCGAAAGATGAAATAGGCTATGCAATTCAAACAATCATTTCTGCCAATGTTGCTTATGCAGTAGATAACCAATCTAAAGATGCTGGCAGGAGTGTATCTAATGATTTTTTTGAAAATGTAACTATAAAAATGGCTGAAAATGGCAGAAGCTTCAAAGCTAGTGATTACGTTTCAGCAATAAAAATAAATCATAAGCTTGGTCAGTCTTTAGAAAAATTATTTTTGGATTACGATATTATTCTCTCACCCGTTTTAGCCCAACCTCCCGTTAAACTTGGATTCATCAATATGAATACAGATGATATGTCTGAATACATAGAAAGATTGACGTCGTATTCTCCATTTACATCAATTTTTAACCAATCAGGCCAACCTTCTATGTCAATGCCCTTATTCAGGAGCAGTAATAATTTACCTATCGGGTCTATGTTTTCTGCAGCTTTCGGAAATGAAGATTTATTATTCTCCCTAGCTGCTCAACTTGAAAAAGCTCTTCCGTGGAAAGATTCTTTGGACAATATTAGAAAGAATATTATTAAGTTGGCTCAGAAGTAGAATATTGATTTCTATTATCTTGTTCAAGGTTTTTTCTATAATCGGACTCTTGCAAGTAATAGCCTAGGACTCCTAGAGCAAATGTTACGACGGCAATAACAATAAAAAATATTATTAAGTTCTTAGTAGTTTGCGAATCATTCATATTTAAATAATACTAGGAGATGATGGAAAATCATATCACCTCTTCAAAAAATTATACCTTTAGAGAAAAACTTTCTTGGGCTTTATATGATTGGGCAAATTCTGCATTTGCTACAACTGTACTTGCTGGGTTTTTCCCTTTATTTTTTAAGTCTTATTGGGCCTCAGATTTAGATGATGTAACGAGTACAGCTTTATTAGGTACAGCAAGCTCTATTGTTGGCTTTATTATTGTAATGATTGCTCCATTTTTAGGAGCAATGTCAGATATTTCAAATAAAAGAAAATTATTTCTATTGGTTTTTGCTTTTGTAGGAATATTTAGTACTGGATTATTGTTTTTTACTCCACAAGGCAATTGGGAATGGAGTTTATTTGTATTTGGTTTTTCCATGATAGGTTTTTCCGGAGCTAATATTTTTTATGATGCTCTTATAGTTGATGTTTCTTCTGAGTCAGACAGGAATATGGTTTCAGCAATGGGTTATTCATTGGGGTACCTAGGCGGCGGTATCTTATTTTCATTAAATGTTGCTATGTACATATACCCAAGTTTCTTTGGTATAGATTCTCAAGTAAACGGCATCCTTTATTCTTTCCTATCTGTCTCTATTTGGTGGTTTATATTTTCTATACCACTTTTTATCTTTGTTAAAGAGAAAACACTTAAAAATGAATTAACCGGAATAAATAATCTAATTAGGGAAAGCTTTTATAGGATCTTTAAAACTTTAAAAGAGATTAGAGGTTACAAGGAAGTATTTATATTTTTAATAGCATATTGGTTTTATATCGATGCAATAGACACAATTGTCAGAATGGCAGTAGCATATGGTTCTGATTTGGGACTTGATGCTCAGTATATGATCATTGCTCTTATAGTGACTCAATTTGTAGGCTTCCCTTCTACATTTCTATTTGCATATTTAGCAAATAAATTTGGACTTATACTTATGTTAACTATAGGTATTTTGATTTATATTTTTGTATGTATTTATAGTTTATTCATAACAACAACAATTGACTTCTTTGTTTTAGCCACTCTGGTTGGTTTGGTTCAAGGAGGAGTTCAATCTGTTAGTAGAACTATTTACAGTAGGCTAATTCCTGATAATAAATCTGCTGAGTTTTTTGGTTTTTATAATCTAATTGGAAAGTCAGCTGTGGTTGTTGGCCCAGCTTTGGTTGGGTGGACAGCCTATATTTTTAACAACCCTAAAGCAGGAATAATTAGTCTTTTGATATTGTTTATCCCAGGAATCATACTGCTTTATTTTGTACCAAGAGATAAGTTAGGCTAATCCTTTTTGTTTCATCACCTTCATTAGTATTTCTGCTTCATCTGTCATAATCCCATCTACCCCAAGTTCTATTAATTCATTCATTAATGATTCATCATTGATCGTCCAAAGATGAACTTTTAATGAATTGTTATGGGCTCTTTTAAGTAAAGATTTAGAAAAGACTTTAATACCTTTCCACTTGACAGGGATTTGTAAAACATTTGAGTGAGTAGCATTTAAATAAAATAACTTAAATTTAATTACATCGCTAATTCCCATAGAGGTGATAGCTTCAGGAAAATTATCATATACTTCTTTTATTCTGCTTGAATTGAATGAGGCAAAGCACACCCGATGAAATGCATTCATTTTATTAACTATTTCCATAGACCTTTCTAAGGTAGATTGCTCTTTTAAATCAATATTAAAAAAAATATCAGGAAATTTAGACAGTATTTCTATTAAGGTTGGAATGTATCCTTTTTTTTCAAGTAATTTTCTAATTTCTATTAATGTTAAATCCTTAATTTTGATATCAATATTTAATATTCGCTTCAAATCTTTATCATGGAAAGTCACAATTTCGTCATCTAAAGTGCATCTCAAATCAGTTTCAATAAAGCGATAACCTAGTTTTACTGCTGCTTCAAAAGATTCCAGAGAGTTCTCTAAATAATTATTTGAATATCCTCGATGTACAAATCCTTGGAATTTTTCATTAAAAATATTTTTCATTATGGAGATATTTAGTTAAATAGGTTTAAATACTATGGTGAGTATAAATCTACTAATTTCTGTTGTAATCATAATAATCCTGTTTCTAGCGCCTTATTTTTACAATAGATTGGCTCTAAAAAAAGATACAGAAATCACTATCCCAAGCGAAGGTCATTATGCTTCTTTGACAAGAGGAAACTTATTCTACAGGTGGTATGAGCCAGATATAAAATCTAGCGAGATAGTCATTTTAGTTCACGGATTTTCAACACCAAGTTTTGTCTGGGATGATGTAAAGGAATTTTTAGTCAATTCAGGTTATAGGGTATTGGTATATGATCACTATGGTAGAGGTTACTCTTCTAGACCAAAAGTAAATTATGATCAAGATTTATATACTTCTACACTAAAGGAATTAATTGATTTTGTAGGCATTAAATCTAAGGTTCATCTTGTTGGATATTCTATGGGCGGCCCTATCATAGGATATTTTTCTAAAAAGTATCCAGAACTAGTAAAATCGAATCATTTTATTGCTCCTGCAGGTCTAATGAGGGTTGGTCAATCATCTATAACTAGCTTGCTATTTAAATTAATGACACTACCTATTATTGGAGATTACCTATCAACTTCTTTTCCATCACTACTTTATGGAGGAAATGCAAAACCAGAATTATCGACTAAAGATGACCCCATAACAGTCGATCAACAAAAAATTCATAGATTGCTTGAAGAACAAATGAAATATGAAGGTTTTACAAGATCTCTTTTATCAACTGCAAAGAATTTTAATCTTGTAGACACTAGAACTATGTATTCAAATCTAAGCCAATTAAATATCCCTTCATCTGTTATTTGGGGCACTAATGATGAAATATGCTCATATGATGGAATGCAAGAAATGAAGGAAATTTTTTCAAATATTGAAGTTACTGCAGTTGATAAAGGAATGCATGACATTACTTTAGCTCAACCCACAGTAGTAGGATCACATTTAAGGAAATGTCTAGATAAATTCTGTAGATGAATAAAAAACAGGTAGGAATTACAGAGGTTGTTTTAAGAGATGGCAATCAATCCTTACTAGCAACAAGATTAAAAACTGAAGATCTCCTTCCAATTGCTTCAAAACTTGACTCTGTAGGTTATTCATCAATCGAGAGTTGGGGGGGAGCAACATTTGATAGTTGTGTAAGATTTCTAAATGAAGATCCTTGGGAAAGATTAAGGCTTTTTAAAGAGGCAATGCCTAATACGCCCCAACAAATGTTGTTGAGAGGCCAGAATTTAGTGGGCTATAAACATTATAGCGATGATTTGGTTTTTAAATTCATTGAAAAATCTGCTGAAAATGGCATCGATATTTTTAGAATATTTGATGCTTTAAATGACCTTAGAAATATTGAATACAGCATACAAAGTGTAAAGAAAATAGGAAAACATGCCCAAGGTACTATTGCTTACACCATTAGTCCAATTCATAGAATTGAATCTTGGATAGATCTTTGCAAAAGAATAGAAGACTTAGGCGCAGATTCGGTCTGCATTAAAGATATGTCGGGTATATTAAGTCCTAGTAATGCGTTCGAACTTATCAAGTCTTTAAAAGAAAATATTAATTTGCCCATACACTTACATACACACTCTACAACTGGAATGTCTACGTTAACTAATATGAGGGCAATAGAAGCTGGTGTTGACAACATTGATACTTCAATAAGCTCAATGAGCATGACATATGGACATTCAGCTACAGAAACTATGGTATTCGTTTTATCCGAAACAGATTTTGAAACTAAAATAGATTTAACTTCTTTAACTCAGATAGCAGTAGATTTTAAAGTTTTACGAGAAAAGAATAAGGAACATGAGGGGAGTTTAAAAGGAATAGATTTTCAAATGTTACTTAATCAAGTACCGGGCGGAATGCTCTCTAATTTAGAATCTCAATTAAAAGATTTAAAAAAAGAGTCTTTACTTGAATCTGTAATTAATGAAATTTATTCTGTGAGAAAAGATATGGGTTTCGTTCCTTTAGTGACTCCTACTTCACAGATTATCGGGGCTCAAGCATTATCTAATGTTATTTCAGAGGAGCGATATAAAAATTTATCAATGGAAATTATTGATTTAGCATTGGGCTATTATGGGAAATTACCTGGCGAAATAAATAAAAAGATAATAGAAAAGGCGAGTCAATCAAAAGAAGGAATAACCTCTAGACCAGCTGATTTAATACCTGATTCCCTTAATAATTTAAGAAAAGACCTAAAAAAATATTGTGCTAAATTAAAAATTAAAGACTTCAGTGAAGATGATGAAAAGGTAATAATTTTTGCATTGAATCCCTACGGTGCGGAAAATCTGCTTAAGAATTTAAAGTAAGTTATAACTCAGAGGCGCACGAGCTGATAGAAAATATTAAAGAGTAACAAATAAATCATTTTCATAATAAAAAAAGCCTCTCAAAAAAGAGAGGCTTTTTGTTAACTAAGTTAAATCTTAGAATGATCTGCCTATAGAAATGTAAGCACCGTCATCACTTGGCGCTCCACCTGCTACAGAAGCATCATCTTCATAGTCAAAGTAGTAAAAACCTAGAGTAAATTCACCAACGTTCCAATCGTAACCGACAAGAGTGTTGTCTCCATTATCTTCGTATTCACCATAAGACACAGTAACTGAGCCAGGACCAGCCTCTACGGAATAAGCAATTTCTGAGTAAGAAGGACCATTATTTTGTCCGTCAGAATACAATAGGTTTAATCCATAAAAATTAAACGCTATATAAGCTTCTTCGAAGTCAGCCCCGTCATTTCCAGGATAATTAACTGATATATAACCTATGTCATAAGTCATGTTTTCAGCCATTTCGCCAGAAAAACCTAGGTAAATATCCAATTCCATGGACGCTGTACCTGCGCTTGCGTTAGATGCCCAAGTTCCTAAATAGAAACCGTTGTCAGCAGCAAGATCAAAACCCCCACTAATGGCAACGTCACCATTTGTCTGCGTAATTCCACGCCAAATGTAGTCACTACTTAAGGCTACATTACCTGAAATTTCAACAGTAGATGCATAAGAACTAATAAGCAAAAACATGCTCGTAAGAGCAATTTTTAATGTTTTCATATCATCTCCATTTATAAATTTATAAAACAATATAAAACGCATTAAACCCTAAAAAAAAGATGTTATAAAGCTTTATTTGTAAATTTTGCACATAAAAAGTGCACAGGAATGTAAAAAAACAAACAAATCTCCCAAGTCAACGCAGTTTTTT
>CEQL01138472.1_pt1 | contig 11184 bp, 11 predicted proteins | sample 356281 | NCBI WGS metagenome assembly CEQL01 (sample SAMEA2621203, study PRJEB7988) | marine metagenome | biome: marine biome (ENVO:00000447); feature: surface water layer (ENVO:00002042); material: "saline water (ENVO:00002010), including plankton (ENVO:xxxxxxxx)" | depth 5 m
GCAAATAAAAATAATCTCAAAATTTCGTCTATATCATCTTATGAAAGGCCTAGAATAGGAGGTAAAAAAAAAGTCAACGCTTTTAGAGATGGACTTTCAATTTTAATTTGTATGTTGAGCTTAATAATTAAATGATTTACTCAAATTTAGTTAATAATAAAAATAAAATTAATTTTGCTGTAATATTTATTGCAATATTACCATTAATGTCATTGATTGGTTCATCAATCGCAAATTCGGTAATCGTAATAATTGATTTAATATTTCTTTACGAAATTTTAAAAAAAAAAAATTTTAGTTTTTTAAAAGATCAGTTTTTTTATGGATTAATATTTTTATGGACGGTTTTATTAATTAATTTATTATTTTTTAGTATAAACTTTGAGAATAGTTTTTCGAGATCTTTTGGATTTATAAGGTTTATATTATTAATATTTGCTATAAAATATTATTTATTTGAACATGACAGAAAGTTTAAAAATATTATATTAAATTCTTGGTTAATAATTTTTTTTATAATTTCATTTGATGTTCTTTTAGAATATTTTTCTGGATCAAATATTCTTGGATTTAAATCTAGTATACCTGGGAGATTAGTAAGCTTTCTAGATCAAGAGTATAAAATAGGTTATATTTTTTCTTTTTTAAGCTTAGTTTCTTTTGCAGTAATTTTTTCTAAATATAAAAATTCCAAATTTGCACTAGTCAAATTTTATTTAATTATATTATTTATTCTTTTTTTATCTTTCATTATAGGAGAACGTGCAAATTTTATTAAAACATTTTTAATGTACTTAATATTAATATTTATTCTAGAAAGAAAATTTTTTAGATTTAAATATTGGATAACTAGTTTTTTTTTAATTGGTTTGACTTTAATGATAATTAGTTCAGAGCGTAGTATATCCAGTACATCATTACAAAAAGATCATGGGTATACATATAGATTTTGGATAACTTTTCTAAAACCTTTTATAAAAAACCCAGTTAAATCGTTAAATGAAACAAACTATGGCGACCATTACAAGACAGCTTTTTATATATTTAATGATCATAAATTTTTTGGAGTAGGTCTAAAAAATTATAGAATTATTATTTATGATGAAAGCAATAAATATAATTTTAATCCTTCCACTCATCCTCATGAAAAACATTTGGAGCTACTATCAGAACTAGGGGTTACTGGATATTTAGCCTTTATAACATTTTTTTTATATTGTATTATTTGTTTCTTAAAAAAAAACTCAGAATATAAAAATTATTATCAACCTAAAGTATCCTTATTTTTTATTACTAATCTTATACCCCTTATACCTTCAGGTAGCTTGTTTAGTACTTATTCATCAACTTATTTTTGGATTAGTTTTGCTTTTTTAATAGGCTATTATAAAAAATAGGTATTCATCTTTTATATCTATACTTAAAGAGAATGAAATATAAAAATAAATATATTGTTAAACTAGTTAATATAAGCAAAACTTGAATATTGGTTTTGGTAAAATATTTTGAACCAATGTATAAAATAGTAAAATTATATATATTAATTACAATCGATGTGAAAATATTTACTAAAATTTTATTTTGATTTTTGAATTTTTTTGTAAAAAAAAAATATAATAACTGATGAAAATGTTTCGTATCAGGTTCAACCGCAGACTTTTTAAATTTTTGTTTTCTAAGAATGGAAAATAAGTTTTCGAAACAAGGATACCATAAAAGCAATATGATAAAAAAAGGTGAAATAATCTGATTTTGTTCATAAATAGAAATTAAATAGTAAGAAAATAGAAATCCAATAAGATAGGATCCACTATCACCTAAGTAAATTTTATTGAATATATTTAAAATAAGCAAAATAATTAATATAGGCAAAATGTTATCAATAAAAAAATTGTTTTTATTTAATTCAAAATTTATGCCTGATAAATTTAAAATTAAAATAATTATCAAAAAATATAAGATTACTAACCCATTTAACCCATCTATAAAATTAGTTCCGTTCATCAATACTAGAAAACAGAAAGCTATAAAAAATATACTTAAATAATAATTTTTTAAAAAATAATCCAAAAAGGTTATTCGTGTTGAAATAATTTTCATGTCAAAGTAAACTATAAATACAATTATGATTAAACTTTGAGCAATTAATCTATATTTTGGTGAATTGAATTTTTTTAAATCAGATAAAGCACCTATCAAAAAAATAATTAAAATATAGATAAAACTTATATCTATATTTTCAAATCCAAATAATATGAAGAATATTATTATTAGGTAACCACCTATAGGCAAGACAAAATTTTTTGATGTAAAATTTTGATGCGGAAATTTCTCACTATTGAAAAAATTTGTTTTTTTAAAAAAAAATATAAAAAATATATAGGCTAGAATAAAAGCTATGGACTGAATATAAATCATTTATACTTTTTAATTAGGAAATTTATTGACAAAATAAATATAAAATAAATAGATTTTAAGAAATTGAAATTTTGAAAATAAAAATAAACTTTGAAAGCATCTTTTATTTTTTGGATAAATGATTTAGATAATGAATTTGGATTATCGGTCCAACTTGAAAGAACATTATTTATAGAATAAAATTTGTAACCCTTTTTTGTTATTTTTAGCCATAATACAAAATCCTCCTTTGTCTTAATATTTGGAAATGGCTTTTTAAAATTATTTAACAATTTTTTTGTAACTACTACTGTAGAGAGTCCTATATCACATGATAACAACAAATTTTTATAATTTAAAGTTTTTGCATATCTTACGGAAATAAGTTTGTTTTTACTATTTATAATTTTATATGAAGTATGAGATGCTGGATAATTATTTTTTTTCATAAATTTTATTTGCGACTCTAGTTTATATTTATTCCAAATATCATCACTGTCTATAAATGCTATATATTTTCCTGCTGCATGCTTGATTCCCCTATTTCTTGAATAACCAGCACCAATATTTTTTTTATTTACTAATAGCTCTATTCTTTTGTCAATCTTTGAAATTTTTTTTATAAAATTTAGATTTTCCTTCGTGTTTTCGTCAAAAATAATTATTATTTGCAAATTCTTGTATGTTTGATTAATTACTGATGTGATTGAATTCTTAATGTATTTTTTATTTTTAAAATAAGGAACAATTACACTTACTAAATCTATTTTTTTGTAACTCATAATTTAATTATTTTAAGATTATATTTTTACTCGAACCGTCATTGATTTTTCTAGCATATTCAAAAATGTTTGGAATTTCTTTTATATTATTAAATTCATAAAATTTATAATCAAATTTTTTAATATATTCCAAAAGATCATTTAATGAGTATCCATTTTCATCATATAAATAAGGTGCTAATTCCATAATAATAATAGGTTTGTGCTCACTTAAGTAACTTTCTCCACTTTTAAATACATTAAGTTCATAACCATCTACATCACATTTAATTAAGGTTTTTTTATTAATATTATTATTTAATACAAAATTATCTAAAGTTATTGTTTCGGCAAAACTTGTCGATTTTTTAATACCTTGATGTTTTTTATGCTTTTCAATATTTTGGTCTAAGTTCCACGACGAGTAAATTTCTGCTGGTTTTTGTTTTTGTTCAGATATAAAAAATTGACTTGCTAAAACATTTTTTACCAATGGATTAAGGGATAAATTCCTTTTTAGTTTTTTAAATGCAAAATCTGTAGGCTCAATTGAATAAATTTTAGAATTTTTAAAACTAATAGCGAAATTTAAAGTATGAACACCAATATTTGATCCTATATCAATTATATCTATTTTTTCATTTTGTATTAATTTTTTTGAGGTAGCTAAAATAGATTTTTCAAAGTTTCCAAAGATAAATATGCTTAAATCAATGCCTTCATTTAACTCTAGCGACCAATTTATACCATTTCTTCGTACTATTATATTATCTTTTCGCATGAATATTTTCACAAGAAAATAAATAATTTTAGCCAGATATATTTTATACTTTGTCTTCATATTTAAAAACTACCAATTCAGTGATTTTTTTATTCCAAAGAAAAGTAGCAATCTATTTCTAATAAAATTGAAGAAATGTAGCACTCCGAGCAAAATTACAAATATAAAGTTTTGATTATTACTAATTCTAACTTTAGACTCATAATAAATTTTTTTGAAAATATTAATCTTTGAGGACAATCCACCTTTAGCAAATCTTCCAAATACTTCATTTGGTTTTGAACAAGTATAGGCAATTTTTTTATTTACTAATTTTAATATAAAATCATAATCAGCACAAATTTGAAAGTTGTCATTATATAAACCAATTTTTTTATGTATTTTTTTTTTTACAAAAAAACTTATAGAATGAGATGGAAATATATTAAATTTATAATATATTTTCTCAGGATAGAAATTTCCATAAACTTTATTTTTAATTACTGAACCAAAAAGATACTCAATTTTTTTGGATTTAAAGTAATTATGTGCAATTTTAAGTGCATTTTTAAAAAACACATCATCGGAATTTAAAACACATATTACTTCTCCTTTGGATGCTTTTATTCCTTTATTAATTGCTTCCCAAAGGTTTTTATCTTTTTCTGTTATTGCATAACTTATTTTATTTGAATTTTTTTTTATTATTTCAATAGTTTTTTTATCGGAACCACCATCTATAATTAAATGTTCATAATTTCTATAAGTTTGTCTTCTAACACTTTGTATACATCTCTGAAGAGTTAAATGACTATTTTTTGTTACAGTTATTATTGAAAAAAAAACTTTTTTTCTTTTACTATTAATTAAGATCATTATTATTGATAATATCCAAAAGGATCGTATAGCTCAATTTTCTTTAATAAAGCACTTTTATATAATTTTTTGTTATAATTATGATCAACTAAAAAAACAATTAGATCATAATTAATATTTATTTTATTTAAAATATCGAATTTTTTTGCATTTTCTTTACTACAAAACTTATCGTAAGCATAAATATTTTTAAAATACTTTTTTAAATCTAAATAAATCTCTAATGCATAAGAGTTTCTTATATCAGCAACATTTTTTTTATATGTTATACCAGAAATTAATACTCGACATTTCTTTTTATTTTTTTTTTGTAGCTTTAAAATGTGTTTTTTAATTTTTTTATAGATATATTTTTTTAATTTATGATTAACAGACCTACCTGCTAAAACCGTTTCTAAAGATATATTATTTCTTTTTGCAATATAGCTTAAGTAATAAGGATCAACAGGTAAACAATGTCCGCCAACTAATCCAGCATCAAATTTTAAAAAATTCCATTTTGTTCCAGCAAGTTGAACAATATTTTTATAATTCAGATTCATTTTTTTACAAAAAATGAATATGTCATTCATTAAAGCAATATTTAAGTCCCTTTGAATATTCTCTATAACTTTCGCGGTTTCTGCTTCCTCTAATGAATCTGAGATTTTAAGTTTATTAGTTATCGATTTGTAAACATTGATAATAATCTTTTTTATTTTTAAATTTTTAGTTTCAATAGCTAAAATTTTTTCAGTATTTTGTATTTGATGATTTTTATCACCTGGGTTAATTCTCTCTGGACTGTAAGCTAAATGAAAATCTTTTTTAATTTTTAATTTAGTTTTATTTTCGAAAATTTTTTTTGCTAAATATCTTGATGCACCAGGGTACACGGTAGATTCGATAACTATTACGTCTCCAATTTTTAAAAATTTTGAAATATTTTTATATGCTTGTTCCAAGTGACTAAGGTCTGGTATATTTTGTCCTTTTAGCGGTGTTGGAACCGTAATAATAAAAAAGTTACATTTCTTAAGATGTTTAATGTTAGAAGTAATTTTAGAATTATTATGTAATTTTAATTCTTTAGAATGAATTTCTTTATTTGTATCTTTTTTTTTTTTAAGCGAAATTACTCTACTATTATTTGTATCAAAGCCAATTGTTTTATATTTTTTGTTTATTCTAACAAAAACAGGAAGTCCAACGTAACCTAGTCCTATAACACATGGTAAAATTTTATTGCTCATACTAATTATTTATTTGATAGACAAATAAATAACTTATACTAATGTTTAAATTTAACAATGGCTATTTTAATTACAGGCGCAGCAGGATTTATCGGATATAGTTTCTGTAAAAAATTAGCAGAGAAAAAGATTAAGGCCAACATAATATGTATAGATAACATTAACAACTATTATTCAATTAAAATAAAAAATGCAAGATTAAGAAGAATTGAGAAGTTTAAAAATTTTAAATTTTATAGATTAGATTTAAGTAATGCTTCTCAGTTAGGAAATCTTTTTAAAAAATATAAATTTAAGGAAGTTTATAATTTTGCAGCTCAAGCAGGTGTGAGATACTCTGAGAAAAATCCAAAAGCATATATAAAATCAAATATAGAAGGATTTATGAATTTAATATCAATTTCAAAAAAGAAAAGAGTAAAGAAATTTTTTTATGCTTCATCTAGTTCTGTTTATGGGGATAATAACAATTTTCCATTAAAAGAAACAGAAAAACTTAATCCAAAAAACTTTTATGGAATGACAAAAAATATGAATGAAAATATTGCAGATATGTATTATGAAAATTTTAAGTTTAAAAGCGTTGGATTAAGATTTTTTACTGTTTTTGGTGAATGGGGACGACCTGACATGTTCATGATTAAATATTTAAATGCAGTTTATAATTCCAAAAAATTTTATCTAAATAATTATGGAAAGCATATTAGAGATTTCACATATATTGACGATGTAACTAATATTTTAATGAAATTAAGGAGAAAAAATTTTAAAAAAAATGAAATATTCAACATTTGCTCAAATAATCCATTAGGTTTAATTAAAATTATTAATTTTTTTGAAAAAATAGCACCTAAAATTAAAATAAAAAAAAGAGGATTTCAAAAGGCTGACGTATATAAAACACATGGTTGCAACAGAAAATTAAATAATATTATCAAAAATCAGAAATATAAAGAAATTTATTCAGCATTAAAAAATACACACGACTGGTTTTATAAAAATAGAAAATTGTATAAATAAATTAAAATTCTGAAATCAAGTTTTATCGAAAATTTTTTCATATTGTTTAATATTCAATTTTGTAAATCTACTTAAGAATCTCTTTGAATATAATGCTTTTTTTGCATTAAGGTTATAATTATTTTTTATATTCATAATTTTTTTTATAAGTCCCTTCTCATCTCCACTATAATATAGTTGACCGCCACGCCCATTTAAAATTATCTCTTTAATGCCACCATGATTTATAGAGGAAATTATTGGTAAATTATAATTTATAGCTTCAACAACAGCATTTGGGAAACCCTCAAACAAAGAACTACAAATATATAATTTACTTTTTTTAAAAAGTTCTAGTTTTTTTTGATCAGAATATTTATAAATTTTTGCGTCAATATTGTTGTCTTTAATATATTTTTTTATCTCGTTTTTTTGGTCACCATCACCAAGAATATTAAGAATAAATCTTTTACTTTTCAAATTTTTAATAGCTTTGAGTTGCTCTAATAAGTTTTTTTCCTTAGATAATCTGCTTATTGTTAAAATATTAATTTTTTGATTTTTTTTTAGGGTTTTTTTTTTAGCCATTATAATATTATCTAGGGTAAGAGGATATATATATCTACATTTTTTCTTCGTAAAAATTGTGAAATCAGAAGCTGTTTTTTTTGAATTTGCTATAATATCATCTGCATATCTATAAAAAATTTTTGCTATAATTTTAATAACAAACTTTTTTACAAAGTCTTTGAAACCGAAATATATAAATAATTCTTGTAATGGAGTTCGTTCAACTAATATTATTTTAAATTTATTAATAATTTTAAAATAGATTGTAAAAAGTGCATTAGCGTAATTAATGTTTGAAATTATTATAGTGTTGTTTTTATCAAAATCAGAAAGATAATTATTAATTTTTTTTAATGAAAATAAAGTGCTTGGCGATTTAATCTCTACAACTTCTTTACAATAATTACTCAGCTCTTTTTTATAATAATTTTTGTTTAAAGATAACGCATAAATTTCGTATTTTTTCTTATTTAAATTTTTACAAATGTTTAATAAGGATTTCCCTGCCCCTCCAAATGAAAAATTTGGTAAAATAAAAACTAAATTTTTTTTTGTCATTTTATAAATGCTTATTGACTATATATTGATATTTTTGACAGTTTTTTTCGTAATTAAATCTTTGTATACATTTAAAACCATTTTTGATTTTATTTTTTATTTTTATGGAGTTTTTGTTATTATAAAAATATTCAATTTCTCTTTTTAAGCTAAAATAATCACCTAATTCAATTAATTTACCTAGTTTCCCATTTTTAAGAATTTCATTCGGTCCAGTATTACAATTTGTTGATATTATATATTTTTTAAGATATTGGGCCTCTATTAAAACATTGGGCAATCCCTCATAGTTAGAAGTCAATATTAATAAATCACATTGGTTCAAATATTGCATTGCATTTAAATTATGTTTTAGGAGTTTAACTTTTTTATTTAAATTATTAATTGAAATATATTTATTTACTTTGTGTTTGAGACTGCCATCACCAATCATTAAGGCTTGATAATTTATTTTTTTATTTACAAGATTTAATCCTTTTAAAAACATAATCGGATTTTTAACATTTACGAGTCTGCCTATAAATAGAATTTTTAAAATTTTAACACTTTTTTTGTAAAGTTTTTTTTTTGTTTTCTTTAACTTATTAATTTTTTTTATATCAAGTGGATTATAAATACAAACTGAGTTTATATTTAATTTTTTTTTTAAGTGGCTTTTTAATTCAAAACTATTTACAATAATTTCATTAGGTAGCGGTAGTATTAATTTGAATATAATCCTTTTAAAAGTATTTAACATCCATCCATACGATGCAATTCTTATTATATTTTTAACATTAAATAATTTTGCAATTATTGTTGCGTATAAATTTGATTGAAATGAAAAAATTAAACAATTTTGGAAATTTTTTAAGCATTTTATCAGCAAAAATAAACTGATTAGATTTCTTATATATCTATTTTTAAATTTTGAAAAAAAAAAATTTGGACAAATAATCTTAACTTGTTTATTAAAAAATTTTTTATCCTCTTTATTCCATGTAATTAAAGCAATATTTTTGATATTTTTTGTGAAATAATTGGTTAAAAGGACTAAATTTTTTTCTATACCACCCACTTCTATAAATGGAGCGTATATTATCAATGTTTTTGATTTGTTATTTTTTTTTAACATTAATGATAATAAACATATGTATTTTGGTAACTCTTAATATAGATATATAATTAAAAAATTGAATAATAAAAAGGTTTAAATATTAGATTTGTTTATGAAAGTTTTTTATTGGGCGCCTTGGATAGGCAACATTGGCACTATAAAAGCTGTACTAAATTCAGCATATATATTAGAACATTATTCTAAAAATCACATCAAAACTAAAATTATTAATTCAGTAGGTGAGTGGAACAAGCATAGCAACAATTCAAGATTTATAGATCTTAATAAATTAAAAATTTACAAATACTTACCTCAAGGTGGATATATTTTTAGTAGATTTACTTACATTATTATTTTTCTCTATTGTTTGTGGCCTCTTAAAAAAATGTTAAGTACCGAAAAACCAGATTATTTAATAGTTCAATTGATTACATCATTGCCATTGTTTTTAAAAATAATTTTTAATTTTGAAACAAAATTAATATTAAGAATTTCAGGGTATCCAAAGATGAACTTCCTTAGAAAGTTTTTTTGGAAATTGGTCTCTAGTAAAATTCATAAGATCACATTTCCATCTAATGATTTATATGAACAATTTAGGAAGCTTAACATTTTTGACGAAAAAAAAATGAGTGTTCTTTATGATCCTGTCATTAGTTATAAAGAAATTTCTAAATTAAAAAATGTTGGTGAATTATCTAAACGTTTTAAAGAGAATAATTATATACTGTGTATTGGAAGACTAACAAAACAAAAAAATTTTTCTTTTGTAATAAATAATTTCAAATTTATAAAAAAAAAATTTAAGGATATTAAGTTAGTTATTGTTGGCGAGGGGGAGTTAAAAGATAAAATTAGGAAACAAATTATTAATTTAAACTTACAAAATGAAGTTATCTTGGAAGGTTTTCAGCAAAATGTTTATAAATATTTAAAAAATGCAAAGGTTTTTATTCTTTCGTCGTTATGGGAAGAAATTGGTTTTGTAATAGTCGAAGCGGCAGCATGTAATGTTAATATTATTTCATCGGATTGCAAAAATGGACCTAAAGAGTTTTTAAAAAGTGGTAAAGGTGGTTATTTATTTGAAAATAATAATTCTTCAGAATTTTTATTAAAATTTGAGGAATTTATGAACGATAGTGACAATGAGAAGTTAAAGAAAAAAATTTTAACAAAAAAAGAAACAAAAAAATTTTCTTTTTTGTATCACTACAATGCATTTACTAAAATATTGTTTAATTAATATTATATAGTAAGTATATGAAATTTTATGAACAGAAATAACTATAAAAAACCTCTTATTATCGCTTGTGATGGAGAGGCAGCTAGCGGGAAAAGTACTGGAGCAAAAATGATCTCGAGAAAATATAAATTATTATTAATAAACTCAGGATTGCTTTATCGTTATGCTAGCATGCTAATATTGAAGCATAAGCCTAAAAAAACTATTTATTTTCTAAAAAGAAAATTTGATAAAATATCTTACAGAAAAATTTCTAAAAAAAATTTACATTCTCAAGAAATAAGCGAACATGTAGGATATTTAGCCAAAAAGAAAAAAATAAGATTATTAATAAACAAAATTCAAAAAAATATAATTAAGAGGAATAAGCGTATTTGTGTTGAAGGAAGGGATATTGCTAGTAAAATCTTAAGTAAGAATCCAAAGTATCATGTAGCCTTTTACTTTAAATGTAAAATAGACGTGGCTAGCTACAGAAGATGGAAAGATTTAAAAAAAAAAGTTCCTTTAAATAAAATAAAAAATTCACTAAAATTGAGAACAAAATTAGACAAAAATAGAGTTCATAGCCCCTTAATTAGAGTTAAAGACTCTATTTTGATAGAAACACATAAATTTACTAAAAAACAAATGTTAAATAAAATGATTGACGAGGTAGAGAAAAAATTAAATTAATGGCTAAATCATTT
>CEQL01145229.1_pt1 | contig 11148 bp, 10 predicted proteins | sample 356281 | NCBI WGS metagenome assembly CEQL01 (sample SAMEA2621203, study PRJEB7988) | marine metagenome | biome: marine biome (ENVO:00000447); feature: surface water layer (ENVO:00002042); material: "saline water (ENVO:00002010), including plankton (ENVO:xxxxxxxx)" | depth 5 m
GTTAAAAAAGGTTTTAGCTATAATTCAAAAAATAACAGAGATTTTTTAACGATAAATCAATTAAAAAGTTTTTTTGTTTAGATCTAAAAACTTTAAATGCCAAAAAAAAGATATATTAAATCATTAAAACAAAATCCATATCCACTTATTTCCATTATTACTGTTGTTTATAATAACGTGTCCCATATACAAAAAACCTTGAACAGTATTTATTCCCAAAAATATAAAAATTATGAAATAGTAGTTATTGATGGAAATTCAAATGATGGAACATTGCAAATAATAAAAAAAAATAAATCAAAAATCAATTTCTGGATAAGTGAGCCAGATAAAGGAATATATGATGCTTTTAATAAAGGAATGAAATATAGTTCTGGAGATTACCTAGGATTTGTTAATTCAGATGATATTCTAATGCCGAATGCATTAAAAATATTATCAAGATATATTAAAAGATATCCTGATGTTGATTTTTTTTTTGGAGCCGTCAGAAAACATTGGGGGATATTGCATGGTTATAAACCTTGGAAGATTTGGTTATCCTGGGGTTTTTATAGTAGTCACTCCACAGGTTTTTTTATTAAAAAATCTTCTGCAAAAAAAGTTGGAAATTATAATTTAAAATATAAATATTCATCAGATTATGACTATTTTTATCGCATGATTGTTAAAAAAAAATTGAAAGGTATGGGAACTAAGAAAAATGAACTATTTGGAAAATTTGCAAGAGGTGGTTATTCAAGTACAATTAGCTTTAAAGATCATTTTGCTGAAGAGATAAGAATTAGAAAAGATAATGGTCAGTCATATTTAACTCTTGGAATAATAATATTATATAAATCAATAAAAAATTTTAGAAGATTATTTACTAAATGAAAATAATAAACTAATGAATAAAAAAAAATATTTAATTACAGGTGTTGCAGGATTTATAGGATTTAATTTCGCAAAATTTCTTTTATTAAAAGGGTGTAATGTATATGGCATTGACAATTTAGACCACTATTATTCAGTAAAATTAAAAAAGAAAAGACTTAATGAGTTAAAAAAATTTAAGAATTTCAAATTTTACAGATTTAATATAGAGATTAATAATGAGTTTAATAAATTAAAAATTAGAAATCTTGATTATATATATCACTTCGCAGCTCAAGCTGGAGTTAGATATTCAGTCATAAATCCTGAAAAATATATTAATACTAACATTCTAGGAACTATAAATGTTTTAAAATATGCCTCTAATATCAGGCCAAAAAAAATATTTTTTGCATCTTCGAGTTCAGTTTATGGGGATAGTAAAAAATTTCCATTAAATGAGAAGGATAAATTATACCCAAAAAATATCTACGCCTCTTCCAAAATTATTAACGAGATATCAGCCAAAAAATTTTCTGAACAATATAAAATTAAAATGTATGGATTAAGATTTTTTACTGTTTATGGAGAATGGGGCAGACCTGATATGTTATTATTCAAAATAATAAAAGCTTTCAAAGAGAAAAAGACATTGAAATTAAATAATTCAGGGAATCATTACAGAGATTTTACTTATATTAATGATGTCTTAGAAATCTTATTTAAATTGGGTAATGTAAAAATTAATAAACAGTTTGATATATTTAATATATGTTCTAACAATCCTCAATTTATAAAAAAAATTATTGATAATTTTTCCTCTGTATATGGCAAATTAAAAGTCAAAAATTACCCAAAAAACAAATTGGATGTCTTCAAGACTCATGGAAATAATAACAAAGTTTTAAAGCTAATACATAAAAAAAAATTTACAGATTTTGATACTGGTTTAAAAAATACTTTTGAATGGTATAAAAAAATGAATTCTAAATTAATTTATTAATTTTATAATTTCATCTTTTAACCCAAACATTTTTTTTGGAAAATTTTTTTTCACAAACCATAACCACCTCGCAATAAATTGATTACGAGAATTAAATCCATTAAAAATCTCGTATAAATGCTGTTTTTTATCTGAAAAGTAATTTGCAGAATTTATAATGTTAGATCTAACATATAAAAGACTATGACATTTAGATAAAATTAAAGTTTCCTTAATTGCTTCATCTCCCAGTAAGTATCTATGTTGGTCTCTTGGATAAATTTTAAAGGCATTATTTTTATTTGATCTAAAGCTATTTAAATATAACAACTTATCGGGAAATTTTTTTTTAAAATACTCAAGATAATCGATCTCTTCTGTACATAAAAAAATTTTGTCAAAGTTTTCTTTATCTTGTAATTTATTTATGTATTTTTCCATCTGTTTTATTGTTGCTGGAAATATGTGTCCTCTACTAGTTTTATAACTTGTTCCTCTGAAGTGTATTCCTAGTACTTTCTGGTTATTTAAATTATTATCTAGGACATATTTATTAAGGAAATTATTATATTTGTCTTTTAAAAATATATTTTTATTCTTAAACTCAACAAATTTTTTTTCTAGATGAATTTGATAACTCATTTTAGAGTGAAAATCATCTCTTGACAATATTACATTTTTACTTTTGTAAATTTCATCTAGAGTGAAATTAGAAACATTTTTAAAATAATACTCCCAAGAATTTGATAATCCAATAATTTTATCTTTTTCATTATAAGGACTTACGTAGTTTTCCATATCTACAAATGGTACAAAATTATTTGTTTTCGCTATGACCAAATGATTTAATACAAAGGCTAGATAAGAAAATATTCCAGCATGTGAAGATCTTTTAATGATGTAAAATATTTTATCTGGATTTAAATCTCCATATTCTTTAATTTCAAAATCTTTATAGCTTTTGGAGCTTCTATATTTTATTTCTGGTCTAAAAAAAAGAGGTTTTGGTCCCTCATCAACCAAAAGTAGCTTTTTAATAAAATTTTTTATAGTTTTCATTTTAATTAATTAATATATTACATAATAATTTAAAAATGCTCATCAAAAACTGTAGATCTTGCAATAGTAAAAAATTATCAAAACTTTTTTCTTTGGGTAAATTAAGTTTTACTGGAAAATTTGCTAAAAACAAAAAAAAAAATATACCAAGAGCAGAATTAGGTTTAGTAATTTGTAAAAATTGCGAATTAGTTCAACTAAGTAAAAATTTTAATCTTAAATATCTATATGGTTCTGATTACGGTTATAGAACAGGAATAAACAAAACAATGACATTACATATGAAGAATATTGTAAAGAAAGCACAAAGTATTGTAAAAATTAAAAAATCAGAAGCAGTTTTAGATATAGCTAGCAATGATGGAACATTACTAAATTTTTATAAAAAGGGAATATTTACTGCTGGAATAGATCCAACAATTAATAAATTTAAAAATCAGTATAAAAACATTAACTTAAAAATACCTAAATTTTTCTCAAAAAAAGAAATAACAAGACGAACAAACAAAAAATTCAAGGTTATTTCTGCTCTTTCAGTATTTTATGATATAGAGAAACCTCATAAATTTCTGAGTGATGTTTACAACTTGCTAGATAATGAGGGTATATTTATTTTAGAACATGCTGATTTACAATCAATCATTAAATTGAAAATGTTTGATACTATTTGTCATGAGCACCTAGAATATTATTCTCAAAAAGTTATTTTAAATTTACTGAAAAAGAACAACTTAATTTTATTTGATTACTCAAAAAACAATATTAATGGAGGTAGTACTCAATACTATATAAAAAAAAGAAATAATGTTTCAATTAATATTAAAAATAAAAAAATTAAAAAATTATTATCGACTGAAAGAAAATATCGTCTTAATAATATATCTACATATAAATCTTTTTTTAAAAATATTCAGCATACCAAGTCACAATTAATAAAGTTACTTAAAAAAATAAAAGATGAAAAAAAAACAATACATGGATATGGTGCCTCAACTAAAGGAAATGTGTTATTACAGTATTTTGGTATTAACAATAATTTTGTAGATTATATTTCTGATAGAAATCCGAAGAAAGATGGAATGTTTACGCCAAGCACAAAAATTAAAATTATTAGCGAAAGTAAATCAAGGCAACTTAAGCCAGATTATTACTTAGTTTTGCCTTGGCATTTTAAAAAAGAAATTTTAACAAGAGAAAAAAATATCAGAAAAAAAGGTACTAAATTTATATTTCCACTTCCAAAATTAGAAGTTTGTTAGTGCTAAGTCCCTATTAATTTTTGATTAATTTTTTGTTTTCTAATATAAATACTTTACATCTAAGATAAAAAAGAATTAACTAAATTATGAAAATTGCTGTTTTCGTTGATATTTCCTATTCAGCCGGTGGTGGTTTGCAGCAAACTTTGGGAGTTCTCAATATTTTAAATAAAATAAAATCGGAAAATTATTCCTTGCATTTTTGTAGCTCAAGCCCCGATATTTCAAAATTCATACATTCTAAGGGCATTCAAAATACTCTATTTAATAAGAAAAACTTTTTAAATAGAATACAATTAAAAATATTTAAAACTAAATTTATTTCTAAGGTATTAAATTCAATAAATATAATAAATCCTTTTGAAAATTTTCTTAAAAAAAATAATTTTAATTTGGTGTTTTTTGTAGACCAATCAAGCTTAGCTTTATATTGTGATAAAACAAATTTCATATTTAATGTATGGCAAATAGATCATAGAAAGCTTAGTTTTTTTCCTGAATATGATTTAAATACTTACTTAAAAACTGAAAAACTTTATAAGTTTGCGGCTCATAGAGCTTATAAAATATTAATTGATTGTAATAAAAGTAAAACGGAGTTTTCACATTTTTATAATTGTCCAATTAATAAAATAAGTATTCAGCCACTTTTACCAAACCTTGTAATGTCAAAACCGATGGAAAATATTAAATTAAATAATGAGCAAATTTTAGATTTAAACCTCAATAAAACATTTTTTTATCCAGCACAATTTTGGGCTCATAAAAACCATGTATATTTACTTGATGCAATGAATTGTTTAATCCAAAATGGAGTTAGTGATTACAAATTAATATTTACAGGAAGAGACAGAGGAAATTTAAAATTTATAAAGAATAAAATAAAAATTTTAAACCTAGATAAAAATATTATAATTATTGAAAATTTAAAAGATCAAGAAATTATATATCTGTACATGAATTGCTTATCATTAATACTCCCAACTTTTGTGGGAAGTACAAGTTTACCTTTGTTTGAAGCATTTCATTTCAAAAGTAATATAATTTATAATAGTGAAATATTGGATGATGATTTGAAGAGGAAGGTAATACCCTTGAACGTTAATGACCCAAAAAACCTTTTTGAAATTGTGAAAGAATTTCAAAAAAATAAAAATTTTAACTTTGAGAAGAAAGAAGATGCAAAAAAATATATCGATGAAGTTTTGGATGAAAAAAAATTAATTGATAATTTCAAAAAAATATTTCAAGAATTTTTTTATTATTTTTCTAGAAGCAACTAATTATTTTTTAATTTTTCATGTTTGCAAATATGAATAATCAAATCTTTAAAAGATATAGAAGGTTTAAAATTAAATCTTTCTAATATTTTGTGAGTATCGGCATATATAGCCTTTAATTTCTCATTTTTTTTTATATAGCTCTTTATAATTTTTTTATTATTAACATCTATTCCAAATATATGTTTAGAAGTTTTTTTCCATCTTATTTTTATCCCAAAATACTTACTAGCAATGTCTACAATTTCTTTTACAGAGTGAAGTTTTCCAGTTCCTATAAAGTAATCATCAGCTTTTTTTCTATTTGTACATTTATGTATCAATTTTACATAATCTCTTGCGTAGCCCCAGTCCCTTCTAGCATTAATGTTATATATTTGGAAATTTGAAATCTTATTTGACTTCAATTTGTATAAATTTTCTATGATCATTTTCGTTACAAATTTGTTTTTTCTTAACTCAGACTCATGACTAAAGAGAATTCCAGAAACAGCGTGAACCCCAAATTTTTCTCTAAATAATCTAATGTAAAACATAGAGCTTAATTTTGAGATAGCATAAGAGCTTTGAGGATTGTAAATAGTATTTCTATCGATTTTTTTTTCTTTTTTATAATGACCATATATTTCTGATGTTATTGGTTGAAAATACTTAATTTTAGTATTTTTAATAGACTGTAAGATATTTATAACAGCCAAGTTATTAGTTTTTTCAGAAAGAAAAAAATTTTTCTCGTTTGAACTTAAATCTGAAATACCAGCAAAATTATAAATTTCATTTGGTTTAAATCTTTTAATTAAAGATGAAACTTTTTTGAAATCATTAATATTAAGCTTAATAATTGTAAAATTTTTATTTTTTATTGATTTATAATGAGTACCAATAATCTTATAATTTTTCTTTAATAAATATTCTGACAACAGTTTTCCATCTTGACCATTCACTCCAAATATCAGAACTTTTTTACTCATTTTTTAAACATACCTTTAAAGTTTCGATAATTTTTTTAATCATTTTTTCATCTAAATCGAAAAAAAATGGCAAACAGATAACTTGGTTACTTAGTCTCAAAGAGTTTTGTAAATTTTTGATTTTTTTGTACATAGGTAATTTATTTGGAAAATAAAAACCATTTCTTGTCTCAACCTTTTTTTTCATCATTTTAAAAATTATTTTATCTCTAGATTTTTTTGAATAATTATTTAAATTTATTGCTAAAGTCCATGGTACGAAATCTATATTTTTTTGTATTTTTTGAATGAAAAAATTTTTCATATTCAATTTTTTAAATAAATCTAAATATATTTTATAAATCCATTTTCTTTTATTGATTATTTTTTTAATTTTTTTGATTTGCGAAAAACCTATAGCAGCCTGCAAGTTAGTAAGCCTAAAATTGTGTCCGGGCACAAAATGAAAATATCTTTTTGATTTTACGCCATGACTTCGAAAAAGTTTAACTTTTTCAATAAAATTTTTATCCTTAGAGACAACACAGCCACCCTCACCAGTTGTAATATTTTTAGTTGCATGAAAACTAAATGTACCGATATCACCTATTGTACCTAAATACTTAGATTTTATTCTTGATCCTAAGGCTTCAGCAGCATCTTCGATTAGAATTACTTTTTTTGTTTTTAAAAATTTTGAAATTTTTATTATATCCCCTCCATTTCCATATGTATGAATAAAGACCACAACCCTAGTACTTTTGCTAATTTTTTTCTTTAAATCTGAATAATTCATACAAAATGTATCATAATCAACGTCAACAAATTTAATTTTTAGACCCATGAGATGAGCAATATTTGCAGCTGCCAAATACCCAAAACCTGGAATAAGAATTTCATCACCTTTTTTTAAATTTAAAGCTAAAAAAGTAGCATGAATTGCTGCCGTACCATTACTTACACACGCTACGTATTTAGTATGTAATGATTTAGAAATCTCATTCTCAAATTTTTCAACAAAATCACCACCTGATATCCAAGTAGAATTAATTGCCTTATTTAAATTTATTTTATCTCCTTTGAAAATTTTGGGTTTTGACCAAGGAATATAACTTTTTGGCATCACTTCATCTTCTTTTAAAATATTTAATTTAATTTATATAAGTAAGTTATATACATACAAATATGAAAAAAAAGATTTTAAAAAAAAAATCAAAATTTTTAGTAATAACCTCTATAAACAAACCAAATAACGTAATTAATAAATATATTAAACTTTGTAAAGAGCAAGATGTTGAGTTTGTATTTGTCTCAGATAAGAAAACACCTCTTTTTAAAAATAAAAATCTAAAACTCTTAGATCTTAGCATACAACAAAAACTACCATTTAAATTTAGTAAGACAATCCCTTATAACTGTTATTCAAGAAAAAATATTGGATACTTGTATTCCATGCATTCAGGTGCAGAAATGATTTATGAAACTGACGATGATAATTACCCTAAATTTAACTTTTTTAATCAAAAAATTAACAAATTAAAAATTTTTAAAATTAACGATAAAGGTTATATAAATATATACAATTTTTTTACCCAATTAAAAGATAATATTTGGCCCAGAGGATATCCTTTATCAAAAATTATAAATCAAAAGAAAAAGAATTTAATTTTTAAAAAAAGCAAAAGACATAATTTTCCTATTGTACAAAGGTTATGCGATGGTAATCCAGATGTTGATGCAATTTATAGGCTTATAAATAAAAATATTGATATAAAATTCAAAAAAAACTTAGGTTATTACGCAAATAATAAATCATATATCCCTTTTAATAGTCAAAACACAATATGGGATAAATCGGTATTCCCTCTTATGTATCTACCGACATACTGCACTATGCGAGCGACTGACATATGGAGATCTTATATTGCAACTTATATTTTAAATAAATTAAATATGAAAATTTTATTTGCAAGCCCAACTGTTTTTCAAAAACGAAATTTTCATAACTTGTTAAATGATTTTGAGGATGAAGTTCCAGTTTATAGGGATACTGAAAAAATAATTGAAATTTTGGAAACTCTTAAACTGTATAAATCGAAAAAAAAATTGTTAAAAAACTTACTTATTTGTTATGAAAAGTTAATTGAAAAAAATTTTTTTCACAAAAAAGAAATGAAATTAATAAAAATGTGGTGTTCAGACGTTAATAAGATTGATAAACATTTTATAATATGAAATTAATTTATGTTAGGTTAATTTAAGTGCTCAAAAAAATAAAAAATATTTTTAAGATTTTTTTATTTAATTCTGGATGGATAGTCAAAAAAAAATACAAAAATAAAACTTATACAAATAAAGAACCAACTCTTGAAACAATCGAGCAAATTTTAAAATCTAATGGAATTATTCATATGGGAGCACATAGGGGAACAGAGGCACCCGTTTATGATTGGTTTAATAAGAAAACTATCTGGATTGAAGCTGACCCTAAAGTCTATTTAGATTTACAAATTAATGTTTCTCAATTTATAAATCAAAAAGCTTATAATAATTTATTATATGATAAAGATAATGAAAAAATTGAATTCTTTATTTCTGATAATGACGGAGCATCATCTTCAATATTTAAACCTGGAAAAGACTCTCAAAATATTAAAATGAATGAAAAAAAATTACTTCGTACCATTACACTTGATAGTCTTCTTGAAAAAAATAACATATCATCAGAAGATTATAATTTTTGGGTAATGGATTTGCAAGGTGCTGAATTATTAGCTCTTAAAGGTGCCAAACATTCATTAAAATATTGTAAAACTATTTTAATTGAAATTAGCAAAGAGGAGCAATACATAAATGGTGCAAAGTGGGAAGATGTCAAAAAAATACTTAATGAATTTAATTTTAAAAATAAAAAGGAGCCAACCAGTTCGCATGAGGATGTACTTTTTATTAAACAAATTTAAATAAAATGATTTTTAAATATATAAGAAAAGAGTTATTAAAAAAAAATATTTTTGCTCGGCAATCTTGGAATACCAAAGAAAGCAATCACAATAATAATTATCTTAGACATCTTAATTTTGAATACAGAACTTATGGATCGAAAAATCCAAATAAATATTTTTATATTATTAGAAGACATCCTGGTGCAGGTTTTTTTTCTAACTTAAATTTTGTTATCCATCACTTAGTGATCTGTGATCAGCTTAAAATGATACCAGTAATTGATATGGAAAACTTCCAAACCTTTTATAATTGTAAGAAAAAAATAAGGAATACATATAATTCTTGGGAATACTATTTCGAACCTGTATCTAAGTTTAAACTCAAAGAAGTTTATAAAAGTAAAAATGTATTATTTTGTGATAACAAAACTTCAAAAAGTGGTTTTTCAATAGAAAATTATTCTTCAGATTTTAAATACTTCAATGGTTTTCAGTTTTTAGATTATAGGCATAAGAAAATAGTAAAAAAATATATTAAAATTCATGCAGATATACTTGCTGAAGCTCGAGCAATATATAAAAAATTTAAAAAGAATAAAGTTCTTGGAATTTGTTTTAGAGGATCTGATCAAAAAAAAAGTGCTTATCAGCCATATACACCAACTGAAAAACAAATGATGCACGCAACAGACTTATTAATTAAAAAATATAATTTTAATAAAATTTATTTGTGTACCGAAGATACTGATTATCTTAATTTTTATAAAAAGAATTATAACAATATTTTATTCAATTCAAATTCTATTAGGACCACCGACAGAAAAGACCTATTTGATAGTAAAGAAAATAGTCATAGGTATAAAATAGGAAGAGGAAACTTAGTGGATATGTTAGTTCTATCTAAAACAAACTTTTTACTTTTTGCATCTAGTAATATACCTAGTGCAGCAATTTTTTTTTCGGATTACAAAATATCTAAAGCTATAATTGATAATGGAATGAAAGGAAATATTTTTACTTCTCAATTTAGTTGGTACCTAAAAAAATCACTGCCTTCATTCTTAGGTGGTTTCAAAAATGAGATTAGAGAAATTAAGTAGATTAATATGTTTTTGTAAATTTAGATAAGTTATCACCACTCTTAATTTGTTCGTCAATCCATTCAAATGTTTTTTTCAAACCATCTTTCAAGCTTATTGATGGGGCCCAATTCAAATCAGAGTTTATTTTAGTATTATCGCTTGATCTGCCCCTAACACCTTTAGGTTTTTCTAAAAGATAATTTCTCTTAACTTTATAATCTGCGATTTCTTCTATTATATCAACCATTTGATTAATTGAAACTTGTTCGTCACTTCCTAAATTATAAACATCACTTAAATTAGAATTAAATATTTTTTGTGTTCCTTCTAAACAATCATCAATAAACATAAAACTTCTCGTCTGTTCTCCATCTCCCCAGACTTCAATTTCTTTCTTATTATTCATTTTAGCTAAGGCTATTTTTCTAGAAATTGCTGCTGGTGCTTTTTCCCTTCCACCATCATAAGTACCTAGGGGTCCATACACATTATGATATCTTACAACGCTAGTAGGCAATCCAAAATCTTCAGTAAAATGTCTACACATTCTCTCACTAAATAGTTTCTCCCAACCATAACCGTCTTCAGGATCTGCTGGATATGCATCAGTCTCTTTTAATCCAGGTACAAAAGTTTCTTTTTGTTTAGTGCTATTATAAACACATGCACTAGACGAGAAAAAATATTTTTTATTTTTATTAATTAAACAGGATCTTAATAAATTAGTATTTATAAG
>CEQL01148456.1_pt1 | contig 11138 bp, 9 predicted proteins | sample 356281 | NCBI WGS metagenome assembly CEQL01 (sample SAMEA2621203, study PRJEB7988) | marine metagenome | biome: marine biome (ENVO:00000447); feature: surface water layer (ENVO:00002042); material: "saline water (ENVO:00002010), including plankton (ENVO:xxxxxxxx)" | depth 5 m
AAGAGGTGTTTTGGTTGGTATTGTAGTTGTGGTAGTCAGTTTGTTTTTCACATCCTTTGCTATCGATAATCTATTGCTCACACTCTTTTCGATACTCGTTACTTCAGCCTTGTTTTCTATCCTAGGCCTCATTAATGGTGTCTATGCAAAAACATTTGATGACGTAAGTATTGTGCCGACTTTTGTACTAACTCCTTTGATTTATCTTGGCGGTATATTTTATTCAATAGAAATTTTGGGAGAACAATGGCAATTTTTATCAAAACTAAATCCAATACTATACATAGTAAATTTCTTTAGGTATGCAATGTTGGGTACTTCTGAGATAGATCCGTTACAAGGGTTTTCGCTCATAGTCGTTTTCACAGTAATATTCTCTGCTCTAGCTTATTACCTTTTGCATAGAGGTACTGGTATCAAGGACTAAATTGTGACTAACCCACTTGGAAAGAAAATCGCAAGTCCTGATAAATTTTCACCAAATATACTTTTTCCAATTTCAAGAACTGATCAAAGGCAAGGCATGACCCATACATTCAGGGGCAAAGATATATGGAATCTGCATGAAGTAATTTGGATAAATAAAATGGGGAAAGTATTTCACAATGAATTATCAGTAGTTATTGATGCATCCTCACCATACACCGTAGAATCAAAATCTCTCAAGCTTTTTGTTAATTCCTTTATACATAAGAGATTCAACTCCCTACCAGAAGTCAAAAAAATCTTGAGGAAACATCTGGAAAAGTTAACAAAATCCAAAATTCAAATTAAATCTATATATCAGCCATGGGCAGACAAAGGAAAAAATGTTGTGGTTGCGCGAAAAAAAATAACACCACCATCAGGACAGAAATCTAAAACAGCTCTTTATTTTGATGGATTTAGATCCCTATGCCCCATAACCAATCAACCTGACAATGCAAAGATTAAAATTACTGGGGCTTTTTCAAATGCTGATCAAAATGCTATATCTTTGATGCTTGGTAGATACCATAAATCCGAAGGTTATCACGAAAGGTGTATTGAGGAGATATTAAGCGAATTACTAGAAATGAACTTTAATGCAAAACAAGTCGAGGCTTTTTTTGAAAGAAGAGGCGGTATTGCAATAATCCCAGTAAGACACAAGTAAAAAATTCTAATATAATCCTTGATTCCGGAGAGATGGCAGAGTGGTCGATCGCGCTATCTTGGAAAGGTAGTGAACGTTGATAGCGTTCCGAGGGTTCGAATCCCTCTCTCTCCGCCATTTTTATTGGGTTTTTAGCAATTTTGTTTGTAAAAACTCATGATAATGCATTTATTTATCAAAAATGGCTCTAATTCCTTGACAAAATGGGCTAATCGAGCGATAAACAAACATTAAATAAATTTTTTTGGGGATAAATATGACTAAAAGATTACTTTTATTATTAGTTTCCTTAGGATTCTTTAGTTTCGCTATGGCGCAAGAAGACGCATCTGCTTCTTCTGATGCTGCAGTAGAACAAGCTGAAGATGAGGATGATGCCGAACCAGAAGAAGTTGTTGTTGTGGGTTCTAGGATTGCTAGAAACGAGTACGACGTTGCTCAACCTGTAACAATCATCTATGGTGAGGAATACGATAACAGGGGTTACACAAACGCTGCTGATGCATTGTTTGACGTGCCTGGAATTGGAGTTACTAACTCTCTGACAAGTGGTTCAGGTGGTAACTTTGGTAACCAAAGTACATTGTCAGTAGGACAATCACTTGCTAACAACTTCGGACTAGGTTCAGGTAGAACGCTTGTACTTATTAACGGAAGAAGATTTGTTGGTTCTACATCACCATTCGGATCAGGTGGTGGCGGTAATGCTGTTGATATCAACAACATTCCATCACAAATGATCGATAGAGTTGAGATCCTAAATGCTGGAGGTTCAGCTATTTATGGTTCTGACGCGATTGCTGGTGTAATTAACTACGTGCTTAAAGATAACTATGAAGGTTCAAGCGCAAACTTAGTTTATGATGATTATGCTGGCCTCTCATCAGACCTATCTTTCCAGTGGGTCTTAGGTGGAAACTTTGCTGACGGTAAAGGTAACATGGTAGCTACATTCCAATACGAAGATATTGGTACTGTATTTACCGGTGACGTAGATAGATATTACAACAAAGAAACAGGTATGTGTGGTACTGGTTCATTCAGAAACACATACAACTCAGCCGCTCCTTATCAAACAAGATATACAGCTGCTGGTTCACCAATTTTCAGTGATTATGGTCCTGAAGGCACAACAGAATTTGGTTGTGTAACATTATCAGCTGTTCCAGAATCAGGAAAAGCTTCAGTTTATGAGTATTCATTAGCTGGTGGTTATTTCGGATACTGGCCATATGATGGTGCATTCCCAGATGGCACATACTGGCACTTTGGTGGCATTGGTGATTTAACACCATATGATCCAGGTATTTACTATGGTAATGCTTTCTTCTCATATGATGGAGATGATGGTTATAGAGGTGATTTCAACACATACAGAGCAGGTTTTGAGAGATTAAACTTCAGCATGTTCGCTAACTATGATGTTGGAGAAAATGCAAGATTGTATTTTGATGTATTTCAAAATAGATTCTTCTCATTTGACTATGGTAACCAGTCAGGATACCCATACTCAACATATGCATTTGGTCCTGGTCAGGACTTCCCTCCATTTATAGGGATCGATAACCCTTACCTAACACAAGGTTCAAGAGACATTATGTCTCAGTACGGACTTACAGGTGTTTATGTATCTAAATCACACGTTGACCTTCTTGAGAAGGGTGATGGTGGTTACACAATTGAAAATAATAACTCAGTATCTTTCTACTCCGTTGGTTTAGAAGGTGAATTTGATATTGGTGATAATAATTACCAATACGCAATGGGTTACTCAATTGGTAATACATTTATTTATTCAGATGCTCCAGGTGTTATAGGTGCAAGATATGCAGCAGCATTAGATGTTGGTATCAACCCTGACACAGGCGCTATAGACTGTAAGATGAACTATGATCCCGATTATAGTCCTGCATTATACGACTATGTTTATGGTCCAGCAGGTCCTATTACAGGAAACACACTTTACGGACCAAGCTTACTTGGTAACCCTGGTGACTGTGCTCCACTTAATATTATGGGTAGAGGCGCACCTTCACAGGCTGCAAGAGAGTACGTTGGTACAAACTTGAGATCTAATGCTCAGATTGAGCAAGAGCTTACATATGCAACACTTGCAGGTGACATATTTGAAGCACCAGCAGGGACAGTTAAAGCAGCTATAGGTTTTGAAGGTAGAGTAGAGCAAGGGTATTACAACTCTTCAGCAATTCAAGATTTAGCATTAACAAGATCTGCAGCAAGACCTGGTCTTGGTGGCGGATATGAAGTTGATGCAAGCTACTACGAGGTAAGTGTACCTCTATTGGGTGGTGATCTTTCATTCCCAGGAATGATTAGCTTAACAGCTGACTTCTCTGCTAGATCAATTGATAGTACTGTTTCAGGTTCATTCGATGTTGAAGCAACTTCTATTGCTTGGAGAATTCTTGATGACTTAACAGTCAGAGCTTCTGAGCAAACAGCAATTAAAGCTCCTGACTTAGGAGACTTATTCTTGCCACAAGTTGTTACATACAGCACAGGTAATGACCCATGTGACTACAGAAACAGAGGAACAGGTAGAAACCCTGATGTTCGTGAAGCTAACTGTTTAGCAGAAGGTTTAGCACCAGATTTCGTCTCAACAGTTGTTAACGCAACTGCTGAAGGTGTTACAGGTGGTAACCCAAGTCTATTTAACGAAACTGCTGAAACAGAAGCTATTGGACTTGTATATCAGCCTTCATGGTTTAGTGATGTATTGTTTGGTGATCTTAGATTCGCTGTTGATTATATTAAAATCAACCTATCTGATTACGTAACATCATTCTCACTAACACAAAACATGGAAGCATGTTATGACTTCGAAGACTATCCAAACCAATACTGTAATAAATTCCAAAGGGATGCAGATGGTCAGGTTGTTTACTTCGAATCAGGTTTAGTTAATGCTGGTTTAACAAACTTCGCAACTTACGTATGGAAAGCTGATTATGCATTTGATGTTGCAGAATTAGCATCTTTCGTTTCCAGAGAAAACGTAGCTATGGATCTAGGTTCAATGGCCGTTAGATGGAGAGCATACCAAGAAGTTTATTTTGAAACAGCAGCTTCAGGAGATCCAGATGATCTAGAAAGTTACACAGGTGAGTTCGGTAACGACGAGTGGTTCTATGACACAGCTATAGAATACTCACTCGGTGACTGGTACGCATTTGTACAAGGTAACTCAAGATCTGGTGGACTTATTGACAAATTCCAACAGTATGACGATCAATACTTAGATTACAACGGTGATCCTATTGATAGATTTAGAGGTTATACAATTTGGAATGGTGGCTTAGGTTACAACATTAGTGATGACTTAACATTAAGAGTTATTGCTAATAACCTAATGGACTACGATGGTACAGAAGAGGATGTCTTTGATAAAGAGATTAACTTCATTTCCATTGGTAGACAAGTTACTGCAAGTCTAAACTGGAGATTCTAAAAGTAATCTTTATTTTAAAAGGGGAGGGAAACCTCCCCTTTTTTTTATTCTAAAATACTGTATACTTATACAGTATGAAAGAAATGGTAGATTACTTTTTAAATAAACCCATCAATGACTCTTACATAAAGAGAGTTGCATTTGAGTATTTCAATTCTGATTATGACGTTGCTCAAGAGTTTCTAACTTACCTTCAACAACAAAATATTGAACAAAAGAACTAAATAATCTTTTCAATTTATTTTTTTTAACTTAATATTCAATTAGGTGTCCCACACCCTATTCTAAGCAGAGAAATACGGTGTGTTAGATTAATTCTCAGCCAAGGAGGTGATCCAAATTAGTATTAAACAGTATTCAGGATTGCTAGGAGGTAACTGCTGACACCAGGTACGACCTAGATCCGACATAAGCTTTACTTATGGATAGGCCTCTTTTATTAAAGGGGCCTTTTTTCATTATGAACACGAAAGATTTTTTAACATTACTATCAGTATCCTTGCTTTGGGGTGCATCATTTCTTTTTTTAAGATTATTGGTTTTAGATGGGCTTGAACCATTACAAATAGTTTCAATTCGAATGATTTTGGCAGCTTTATTCATTGTCCCCTTCTTTATAAGAAAAATGAAAAAACATTCATTTTACGAGCACGGCTTTTCATTTTTATTGATTGGGCTGTTAAATACGGCATTACCATTTACTATGTTTGCATATGCTTCTGTGTCACTTGGCGCTGGCTCTCTTTCAATCCTCCAAGCCACAGTGCCAATACTTACAGCATTAATTTTATTCACACTATACAAAGGTGAATTTTCATACTTCAAATTATCAGGAGTTATGATTGGGTTTGCTGGTTTGTTTTTGCTGGTAGGGCCCTCAGGCAATTTAGATTTATTTGCATCAATCTTGTGTGTGGTTGCTTCACTGTCCTACGCAATCGCAGGCGTATATTTAGCTAAAACGCCAGCTAGAATAAGTAACTCCTTCATTGGTATGGGCTCTATCATAGTTGGTGCATTTTTGATGGCTCCATTTTTGCTTAACTATTCAAATCCTTTCACAACAATAAGTGCTACATCATGGCTTTATTTGGCCTTACTAGGCGTTGTTAATACTTCGCTAGCATACGTGATATTTATTAAATTAATTAAGCGTATAGGGCCAATTAACTCCTCATTCGTCACTTACTTAGTTCCTGTATCTAGTATTTCTTTAGGAATCATCATCTTGGATGAAACGTTAACTACAGACATGCTGTTTGGGGCTATGTTAATTTTTCTGGGTGTTTTCTTTGCAAATAAAAAAACTAAACATTCTTAGTTGATTGGTGCGCCCGGGAAGACTCGAACTCCCGACCCTCTGGTTCGAAGCCAGATGCTCTATCCAACTGAGCTACGGGCGCTAATAACCAGATGCTTGACCATCTTTACGGCTTTCAGATGCACCATAATATACACCATCTTTTAGCATAATTGCTTGATATCCACCAAAACTGCCTTTGTCATACCTTAAAACATGACCCATTTTTGTAAGTACCTGTCTAGTATTATCAGAAAATCCTGATTCAAGGCTTATATACCCACCATCTAACATAATCTCACCAGTGGGTTGAGATGACCCAGCATGTCTGATTCGAGGTGCATCACCCGCTTCTTGTAGATTCATCTTAAAATCAATTAAATTTATTACTATCTGAGCATGGCCTTGAGGTTGCATCGCCCCACCCATCAACCCAAAACTTATGTATGGATCACCATTTTTTGTTATGAATGCTGGAATTATTGTATGAAAAGGTCTTTTGCCACCAACTAAAGAATTTCTATGGTTTGAGTCAAGACTGAACATCTCGCCTCTATCTTGTAACATAAACCCTAGATCTTTAGGGACCATGCCTGAACCCATGCCACGGTAATTGCTTTGAATGAGCGACACCATATTTCCATACTGATCAGCAACAGTGAGATAAATTGTATCTCCTGTCTCTAAACCAGCATCATATCTTGAGGATGATTTACTAGTATTTATTAAGCTACGTCTATCATCAGAATATTTCTTTGATATTAGTATTTCAGTTGGAATATCTGAAAAAGCTGGATCAGCATAATATTTTGCTCTATCTTCAAAAGCTAGTTTTTTTGCTTCAGTAAAAAGATGAACATATTCTGCCGAATCAATGCCCATCGAAGAAATATCATAAGCCTCTAAAATATTTAAGATTTGAAGAGCAGCAATGCCTTGACCATTTGGTGGCAATTCCCAAACATCATAGCCTCTGTAATTTGTAGAAACAGGCTCAACCCACTCTGGAGTATAGTTAAACATATCTTCCACTGTAAGCAGTCCACCCTGCGATTTAATGAAGTCGGAAATATTTTTTGCTATATCTCCTTTATAGAATGATTTTCCATAAGAATTAGCTATTTTTTTGTATGTACTCGCTAAATCAGCATTTTTGAATATTTCACCTTTTTTAGGTGTTTTTCCGGTAGGCATCCACACATCAGCAAAGTTTGGATACTCAGCAAAATTCTTAGAAGATCTTTCAAGATAATAAGCTATTAGCTCTGTTACTGGAAAACCTTCTTCAGCATAATGAATGGCATGATCAAACAATTTCGAAAAGCTAATTTTTCCAAACCTCTTGTGCATTTCTGCCCAACCGCCAACTGCTCCTGGTACTGTGACAGGCAATGGTCCATAGGCCGGTATTTTGGAGAGACCTTTGTTTTTCACAAAATCAATACTCATGTCTTTAGGAGCAGGACCTGATGCATTGAGGCCATATAGTTGATTTGTTTTTGAATCCCAAATAATTGCGAATAGATCACCACCAATTCCACAACCAGTAGGTTCCACTAAACCTAAAACAGCATTTGCAGCAATTGCTGCATCGATTGCATTCCCGCCATCTTTTAAGATATCAATTGCTGCTTGTGTAGCTAGAGGATGACTGGTAGCAGCCATTCCGTTTTCAGCAATTATTTCAGAACGAGTCGCAAAAGGAAGACCAGTAATTCTGTCGTAACTAAACAATAGAGTCGACAGAAAAAGAGATAAAAAAAATATTTTTTTCATAATAAATGTGGTGCGCCTGGGAAGATTCGAACTCCCGACCTCTTAGTTCGTAGCCAAGCGCTCTATCCAACTGAGCTACAGGCGCACATTTAAATTATAATTATTAAATATAAAATCTCTATAAATGAAAGTGATAATTGGTGGTGCTGGAATAACAGGTTTAACGCTTGCCTGCTATTTGCAGCAGAATAAAACAGAATTTAAGATTCTTGAACAGTCTAATACGGTTTCAAATAATAGATCAGCAATTCAAATAAGCAGTAATTGTCATTTTGTATTTGAAGAATTGGGAGTCTTAAATTTAATAAAATCAAAAGCAATTCAAGAACCAATGCTAAATGTTTATTCTAACAACCAACTGCTCAACAAATTATCTGTAACAAATAAAAAAGAAGAGGGGACACTATTTATAAGAAGAAGAGACTTAATTTCCATTTTAATGTCAAAACTTAATGACGATAATTCAATTATTAATCACAAAATTGAAAATGTAATTGAACATGAAGATGACATTGAGATTGTTACTAATCAAGGATCATTGAAAGGTCAGCTATTTATTAATTGCTTGGGAATAAATTCATTAAACGAATCAAACATTGTGGACACAAAAAGTATAGGAATTTGGGGTATCTCTAACAACACCAACGAACATTATAAAAAATTTAACAACTTTCTCTTAAAAGATAAGCATCTTGTAACTTACCCTTTAACAAATTCACAAACAGCTTATACCTTGATCCTTAATTCACATAAAATTGACATTTTAGAAGAAGACCTTTCAGTTGAAATTATTAAAAACATTATGCCTAAGAAATACCATGAGTTAATTGATGAAACAGAGGATCTAGTGGTAAAAAGAATTTATGAATCAAAGCGAATTGAATGGGGCAAAGGAAAAGTTATTTCAATTGGTGACGCAGCACATTCAATCACACCGCATCTTGCTCAGGGGGCTGCACAGGGCGCTATAGATGCCTCTTTCCTAGCTAAATCCATAAAAGAAGGTAAAGAACTTATCTTGGCACTAAAGCAAAGAGACTCTTTGTTGCAAAAAATAAAATTAGAATCTCATCTTAATAAAAGAAGATTTCAGATGGGATACCCCTTAAGCATGTTGAGAAACTTGTTTTTAAGACTATATAAACCAAAATATAACTGGTTATTTAATAGCAAATATGAATCTTAGTGTAAATTTAAACAAAATATCCCTTCTTCGTAATGCTAGAGGAGGAGGGCAGCCTGATATTGCATGGTTTGCTCAAAAAGCACTTGAGAAAGACATAATAGGTCTAACTGTGCATCCCAGACCAGATGGAAGGCATATTGTTTATAATGATATAAAGATCATTAAAGATCTCACATCTGCAACTAACAAAGAACTAAATATTGAGGGAAACCCCGTAGAACCTTCAAATCAAGAGTACAAAGGTTATATAAACTTAATTAATGAATTTAAGCCTACTCAAGCAACACTCGTGCCTGATGATGCAAATCAAATAACCTCTGATCATGGCTGGATGGCAAACCAAAAAGATGAACTAACTACTTATACAAAAGAGATTGCAAATAGTGTTGAATTTTTAAGTATTTTTGTAGATTCAGATATAGAAAATTTAAGCGACATATTGAACCCAGACATCTCTGCAATTGAAATATTTACTGGCCCGTATGCAATAGCTATGGCTTCAGATGATAATAAAAGAATTGACCAGGAACTAAAAAAAATAGCAACCCTTGCCACTTCTGCACAGAAACTTGGATTAAAAGTTAATGCTGGCCATGATTTAACCACTGATAATCTTAAAAATTTAGTCGAGTTAAATTTAATAGATGAAGTTTCAATAGGGCATGCGATAATAACTCAGTCATTAGAATATGGTTACGAACAAACACTTGATAAATATTTGGAGATAATAAATGGATAAAGTTACTAAAGAAATTAAAGAACAAATCAGCAGCAATAAGGTATTGCTTTTCATGAAGGGTTCCCCTTACCAACCACAATGTGGCTTCTCAGCTAAAGTAGCTCAAATAATGTTCTCATATGATGTTGAATTTAGTTACATTGATGTTCTCGAGTTCCCTGAAGTAAGGTCCACATTACCATCTATTTCTGATTGGCCCACTTTCCCACAGTTATTTGTTGATGGTGAATTAGTTGGCGGATGTGATATTGTGACTGAGCTTGATCAGAATGGAGAACTAAAGAATTTACTAGCTAATTAGGCTTGAGATTGCAGGAAGTTTTCTTTACCAACTTGTTCAAGTAACGTTAGTTGAGTCTCAAGGTGATCGACATGCTCTTCTTCACTTTCAAGAATCTTTTGAAGCAGATCTCTTGAAACAAAATCCTTAACATCTTCACAAGCTAGAATTGCTTTTTTCAGATCAGGAATAGCCTCATGTTCTAACTTCAGGTCATTATCTAGTATTTCAATTGGGTTTTCAGCTATATACAAGTTACCCAAGTTTTGTAAATTTGGTAAACCCTCTAAAAATAATATTCTTTGAATGAGTTGATCTGCATGTTTCATCTCATCCATAGATTCACCATATTCATACTCTGCAAATTTATTTAAGCCCCAATCTGCTAGCATTCGAGAGTGAAGAAAATATTGGTTAATCGCACGTAATTCGTTGTATAGAATTTGGTTTAGATGGTCAATGACCTTGTCGTTTCCTTGCATAGTGAATTTATAAGTATTTTGAATTTAAAAATCAAGGAAATTTAAAATTTTGCTAATGATTCTCATTTAGAGAAGCATTACTTTCGAGTTTGGATTCGTTTTAAAAGAGTCTCAACAGATGGCTTGCATCGACCACATTTTGTTGAAAAACCTAAAGATTTTTGACAAGCATGTAAGTTACCATCAGATTTATTCAAAGAATTCTTTAAATCTGTTTCAGTAACTTTTTTACATACACATACGTACATAAGTAAATAATAATGAGAATTATTATCATTTACAATAATTAAAGTAATTTTTTATATAAATTTGCAACAGATTGATTTGAACTGGAGTTTAGAGATATTTTCTTTTTCTTACTTGTGACCCTTAGACGTTTTTGATCATATCTTTTTTGAGATTGTGCTCTCAGTGTAACTGCATCTTTGGATTTAATTTTTTCTACGATAATACAATCGACAGGGCAGGGTTCAATACATAATTCACAGCCAGTACAGAGATCTGGATCAATTTGATGTAATTTGCCTGGTGCTCCAATAATGGCATCAACAGGACATTTTGGAATGCATTTGGCACAACCAATACATACATCTTCAACAATTAGGGCAACTTGAGGCTCAATTGATGGTCCATATGAATGATCAAGGGTTTGATCAGTGTTTCCAGTTATTATTTGAAGTTTTTTCAAAGTCTCATTGCCACCAGGGATGCATCTATTAATTGGTGCTCCTTCTTCAATGCTTTCAGCATATTCTTTACATCCTGGGG
>CEQL01340000.1_pt1 | contig 11137 bp, 10 predicted proteins | sample 356281 | NCBI WGS metagenome assembly CEQL01 (sample SAMEA2621203, study PRJEB7988) | marine metagenome | biome: marine biome (ENVO:00000447); feature: surface water layer (ENVO:00002042); material: "saline water (ENVO:00002010), including plankton (ENVO:xxxxxxxx)" | depth 5 m
ACAACGAAAAAAAACAGAACAAACAAAAAAACAACAAAAAGCATCATTAACAGGCACTTCGCTTGATGATGGTGGTAAAACAGTATTAGGAGGATAATATGGGCGGAGGAATGAAATCACAACCACAAATGCCACCACCAATGACAGATGTAACAGATAAAACTGCAGAAGAAGAAGCAAGGTTAGCCGCAGAAAAACAAAGAATGTTAGACACAAAGAAAAAAGGTCAATACGCAACAATACTTACATCTGGCGAAGGTCTTGATGAACCTGTAGATACTAAAAAAACTACATTAGGTGGCACATCAACAATGTCTTAATATGGAAGTTTTTGATTATATAAAAAAAAGACAATCACGAATGGAAGGTGATCGTCAAACTTGGGAAGATCATTGGCAACAAATTTTAGATTATGTAATGCCAAGAAAAGCGGATATTACATTTACACGATCACAAGGAGAATCACGAACAGATATATTATTTGATTCTACTGCAATTACAGCAAATAATTTATTAGCGGCAAGTTTACAAGGCACATTAACATCACCATCATTAGCGTGGTTTCATCTAAAATTAAGAAACGAAGAATTAAACAATCAAAGAGAAGTGCAACTGTGGTTAGAAGATACAGCTAGGCGTATGTACGATATGTTTAATGAATCTAATTTTAATACAGAAGTACACGAAATGTATCTTGATTTAACATCTATTGGTACAGGTGCAATGTTAGTAGAAGATGGAGATGTAGGATTACCAGATGAAGGTGTACATTTTAGAACATTGCATATTGCTGAATATTATATACAAGAAAACATAAACGGACAGGTAGATACATTATATAGAAAATATGTAATGACAGCAAGACAAGCTGTTCAAGAATTTGGTGAAGAAAATTTAGGTGAAAAAGTAATAAAAGCATCAATAGAAAAACCAGATAAAAATTTTACATTTATACACGCAGTAGAACCAACTGTAGATTATGAACGAGCAGTAGGAAAGTCAAAAACAAAATTACCATTTCATTCCTGCCATGTTTGTGAAGAAGATCAAATGGTAGTTAGAACAAGTGGTTATCAAGAATTTCCATATTTAGTGCCAAGATGGTCTAAAGCAACAGGAGAAATATTTGGCAGATCACCTAGTTATAATGCATTACCAGATATTAAAACATTAAATAAAGCAGTAGAAATAGGATTAAAAGCATGGGCAAAAGCTATAGACCCACCATTGCTTGTAACAGATGATGGTGTTATTGGTAGGGTTAGAATGACACCTGCAGGAATTACAGTAGTACGAAGTGATGGTGCAGTTAAACCATTACAAGTTGCTAGTAATTGGCAAGTTACAGATATGAAAGAAAATCAATTACGAACTGCAATACGACAGGCATATTATTCAGACCAACTGCAATTACAAGAAGGTCCTCAAATGACAGCAACAGAAGTGCAGGTTAGATATGAATTAATGCAAAGACTTCTTGGTCCTACTTTAGGTAGATTTCAAACTGAATTTTTAAATCCATTAATAGAAAGAGTATTTGGATTAATGTTTAGAAAAGGTCAATTTATGACACCGCCAGATAATATTAGTGAAGCTAATATGGATATTGAATATGTAGGTCCATTAGCACGATCACAACGAATGGAAGAAGCTGTTGCGGTAGAAAGATTGTACCAATTAGCAATGACAATAGGTCAAGCAAGTCCAGAAATTATGGATTTAATAGATCACGACAGAGCAGTAAGATTAAGAGCAAAATTATTAGGTGTACCTAAAAATATTTTAAGAGGAGAAGCGGAAGTTAATCAAATAAGACAACAAAGAATGCAACAACAACAAATGGCAATGCAACAACAACAGGCATTAGAACAAGCCAAAGCAATGAATGAAACAACTAAAGCGGCAGAAACAGCATCTAATCCACAAGTGCAGGAAGTGTTAAATCAAGTTGCAGGTCTTGAGTAGTGGAACTAAAAGAATTAAAAAAATTTTATCAGATTACTTTTGACTCTAATGAGGGTCAACAAGTATTAGCAGATTTAACATCTGCATATTATCATAGGAGTTCGTTTGTTACTTGTCCTTATGAAACAGCATATAAGGAAGGTCAAAGAGCTGTTATAATACGAATAATCAATCTAATAAAGGAGCAAAAAAATGATTGAAGAAACGACCACAACAGAAGATAATCCTGTTGCAGAAACATCTGCACCTGCAGAAACAACTGTATTAGGATCTACTGAAGGTGATAATCAAGATTGGAAGTCAACATTATCTGATGATTTAAAAAACGACCCTACTTTATCTAATTTTAAAGATGTAGAGTCATTAGCAAAAACAGTTGTTCATCAACAAAAAGTTTTAGGTAGTCGTATTCCTATACCAAAAACAGATGAAGAAAAAATGGAAGTTTATAATAAATTAGGTAGACCAGAAACTGCGGATAAATATGAAGTGTCTATACCTACTGATTATAAACAATATATGCCAGAAGAACAGGTAAATCAGTTTAAAAATGTAGCACATAATATTGGTTTAAATAATGAACAGGTAAATGCTTTAATAGAATATCAAAAAAATACTATTGATTATGAATTAAAAAATCAACCTGCAAGATTTGATGCAGGGCGTAAACAATCAGAACAAACTCTTAAAGAAGAATGGGGTTATGATTATGATAAAAATGTAGCAAAAGCAAAAAGAGCAATGGCTGTTTATGGTGATGATGATATAAAGCAACTTTTATCAACAACAGAAGCAGGAAATCATCCTGCAGTAATTAAAATGTTTGCACGACTTGGTGAAGATATAACTGAAGATATGGCAAAAAATACACAAAATAATAGTTTAGCTGTATCTCCATTAGATGCTGAACAAGAAATAACTGATATATTTGATGATCCAGATCATCCATATCACGACCCAAAACACAGGGAACACAATGCGGCAGTAGAACGAGTTAGACAATTACACGAAAAAAGGTTTCCAAGTTAAAAATTTTGTGTTATTATATTTGCAATAAAGTTGCCCTAACGGATAACAACTAAATTAGTCTAACGACTCAAAATAGGTTTCCCTAGTTTTAGGACAAAAACTGCAAAAATAATAATATTAATTTTAATTAAGGAGAACTCTAATGAGTGTTCAAATTACTACAGCTTTTGTAGAACAATATAAAAGCAATGTATTCCATTTGGCACAACAAAAAGGTTCAAAATTAAGAGATGCAGTAAGAAGTGAAACTGTTACAGGTAAATCACATTTCTTTGAAAGAATTGGAGATACTGCGGCTCTTAAAAGAACATCAAGACATAGTGATACTCCTCGTGTTGACACTCCACACTCAAGACGAAAGGTTACTATGGATGATTATGATTGGGCTGATTTAGTTGACCAAGAGGATAAAGTGAGAATGTTAATTTCTCCACAATCAGAATACGCACAAGCAGGTGCGTGGGCAATGGGTAGAGCAATGGATGATGCAATTATAGCGGCGGCAACAGGCACAGCTTATGGCGGTGTATCTGGCGGCACTTCTGTATCATTACCATCTAGCCAAAAAGTTGTACACGGATCAGCTAATTTAACGATTGCAAAATTGTTAGATGCTAAAAAGATTTTGGATGAAAATGAAACAGATCCAGAAGAACCAAGATATTTGATTTGTAGTGCAAACCAATTATCTGATTTCTTAAATATTAATGAAGTAAAATCTTCAGATTTTAATACAATCAAAGCGTTAGTACAAGGTGAGATTGATACATATTTGGGATTTAAATTCATTAGAAGTGAGCGTTTAGGACTTGATTCATCATCAAATAGACAAGTTCTAGCTTTTTGTCAATCAGCAATAGGTCTTGCTGTTGGTTCAGATATTCAAACAAAAATATCTGAAAGAGCAGATAAGAACTATGCAACACAAGTATTTCTATCTATGACTATTGGTGCTACTCGCATTGAAGATGAAAAAATGGTAGAAATTGCTTGTACAGAATCGTAGGGGGTAATTATGGCTACAGCAAAATCAGTAGAAATTACTAATATGGATTCTACACCAAGAACATTAGCAGAAGTAGGTAATGTTCACGGAAAAATGCGTGTATGGGCGGACACTATTGCCGCAGGTACAGGCGATATTGACAATGATGATGTAATTATGATGGCAGAAGTACCATCTAATGCAAAAATTATGTCAATTAAACTTTATAATGATGACCTTGATTCAAATGGTTCGCCATCATTAGCGACTAATGTAGGTTTATACAATGGAACTACAAAGTTTACTATTGGTGGAACAACTACAGAAGCAAGTGCTGTTATTGATGAAGATTGTTATGCAACTGCAATAACAACTTTACAAGCGGCAAATACTGCAGGTGTAGAAGTTGCATTTGAAGCAAAAAATGTAAATGCCATTGCAAACCACGCTTGGGAAGATGGGGGTCTTTCAGAAGATCCTAAAGTTCCTTTAAGGGTTGCATTAACTATATCAAATGTTGCGGCAACTGCGGCGGCAGGAGATATTACTATGGTAGTTACATATGTAACTGACTAAATAGACAAATAGAAGGGGTTTTTTATTGCAGAGAACCCCTTTTATTGTTATATTTGAGGTGTTATGGCTACAGAAGTTTCAATTTGTTCCAATGCACTACGAAAATTAGGCGATAGTCCTATTACTGCCCTTACAGAAGATACAGAAAGAGCAAGACTTTGTAATGCATTATATGAACCTGCAAGAGATTCGTTGTTAAGATCTCACGCTTGGAATTTTGCAATTACAAGAGCGGCGTTAGCACAAATATCTGCAACTCCTGCATTTGAATATTCATATCAATACGCATTACCAACTGACCCATTTTGTTTACGAGTATTAAAAATGGAGTTTGATGATTATGAATTTAAAATTGAAAATCTGGCAGGTCAAGGTAGAGTATTATTAACTAATGAAGGTACAGCTAATATAATATATATAGCAAAAATTACTGATCCTAAATTATTTGATTCTATATTTGTTGATACATTAACAGCAAAATTAGCTTCTGAAATGGCATATGCTATTACAAATAGTGCGGCATTACAAAAAGAAATGGAAAAAGTTTATAAATTAAAACTTACAGAAGCAAGAAGTATAGATTCAACAGAAGGATTTACAGATGATATTATATCAGATACTTTTACAGACTTCCGTAAGTTTCAATAATGGCTAGAGTACATCCGTTTCAAACAAATTTTACTGCAGGAGAGTTATCTCCTAAATTACACGGACAAATTGATTTTAAAAAATATAATAATGGTGTAGAAACTTTAAAAAATATGGTTGTGTTTCCGCAAGGTGGAGCAACAAGACGATATGGCACTAGATTTGTTTGTGAGGTAAAAGATTCTACAAAAGTTACACGATTAATTCCATTTGAATTTAATATAGAACAAGCATATATTCTAGAGTTTGGTAATTTATATATTAGATTTTATAAAGATAATGGGCAAATAACAGAAGCAACAAAAACAATAACAGCTATTACAAAAGCAAATCCTGCAGTAGTAACTGCAACATCACACGGATATTTAAATGGAGATCACATTTGGATTAATGATGTTGGAGGAATGACCGAAGTAAATGGCAGACGATATACTGTAGCTAACAAAACAACAAATACTTTTGAATTATCTGGGGTAGATTCTAGTAATTATACAACTTATACATCTGGTGGAACTGCGGCAAAAGTTTATGAGATAACAACAGAATATACTTCAGCACAGTTATCAGAATTACAATTTGCACAATCTGCAGATGTTATGTATATAGTTCACGAATCACACGAGCCAACTAAATTAACAAGAACAGGGCATACATCTTGGAGTATTACAGATGTAGATTTTGAAAAAGGTCCTTATTTAGATCAAAATACAACATCAACAACACTAACATCTAGTGCAACAACAGTAGGAACAGGAAGAACATTAACTGCAAGTTCAAGTTTATTTGCAAGTACAGATGTGGGTAGGTTGTTTAAATTAGGTGATGGACACGGAAAAATTACAGCTTTTACAAGTGCAACACAAGTAACAGCAGAAGTATTGGTTGCTTTAACAAGTAATGGAACAAAAACTTGGTCATTAGGAGCATATTCTAATACAACAGGATTTCCAAGAGCAGTTAGCTTTTTTGAACAACGATTAGTATTTGCAGGGTCAACAAGTTATCCACAAACAATATGGGGATCACAATCTGGAATATATGAAAATTTTGATGAAGGTGATGCAGAAGCCGCAGATGCATTTATATATACAATAGCGGCAAACAGAGTAAATGCAATTAGATGGTTAGCACCATCAAAAGATTTAATGGTAGGTACTGCAGGTTCAGAATTTAAAGTAAGCCGACCTACAGGTGAGCCATTACAGCCAGATAATATTAATATACAACAACAAACATCCTATGGTGTTTTTCCATTACGACCAATACAAATTGGTAATTTAATTTTATTTGTACAAAGACAACAAAGAAAAGTAAGACAGCTATATTATAGGTTTGAAGATGATGCTTATACTGCACCAGATATGACTATACTTGCTGAACATATTACGGAAGGTGGAATTACAGAAGTTGATTATGCACAAGAACCAGATGCAATATATTGGGCAATAAGAAGTGATGGTGTTTTATTAGGAATGACATTTAATAGAGAAGAAGATGTTGTAGCTTGGCATCAACATACAATAGGTGGTAAAACAGGAACAGCAACAATAACTGTAACTGATTACGCAAACATACCTGTAGGTAGTCGTATTGTGTTAACAAAATCAAATGGAACAAAAGTAACATTTACATCTGAAACAGCAGGTAGTTCTGCACCATCAGAAACAAATGGTTGGCGACCAAATACAAATAATAATACAACTGCAGATAATATTTATACAGCAATAAATGCACACGCAGATTTTACAGTAGCAAATCCTGCCGCAAATGTTGTAACTATTACAGAAACAAATCCACAAGCAGTAGGTTTTTTAACTGTAGAAACAACAGATGCTACTAGATTAGCACCAACAAGTGAAGGAATAGCAAAAGCTAAAAGTGTAGCAAGTATTCCAGAAGGAGGTGAGGATCAAGTTTGGGTAATTACAGAACGAGTAATAAATGGAGCAACAGTACAATATGTAGAATATCTTGATTCTACTTCTAATATGGATAGTTATTTAACAGGAACAGTAAATTCATCTTCAACTAGCGTAACAGCATTAGATCATTTGGAAGGACAAAAGGTACAAATATTAATAGGAGATGCAGTTTATCCAACACAAACAGTTACAAATGGAGCAATAACTGTTAATATACCAAGTGAATTATCAACAAAAACAATTAATGTAGGATTAGGGTTTGTGTCAACATTAAAAACATTAAGAGTAGAAGCAGGTGGTCAAGCAGGTACTTCACAGGGTAGAAAAAAAAGATATAATGAAGTTATGGTAAGATTATTAAATACAGTAGGTGTAACAATAAATGGAGATCAATTACCATTCAGAACATCATCTACGCCAATGGGTACAAACATACCGCAATTTACAGGAGATAAACGAGTAACAAATTTAGGATGGGATAGGGATGGTCAAATTACTGTAGAACAAACACAACCATTACCTATGACAATATTAGGAATAACAGGAACATTAGTAACAAGTGATTAATTATGGCAGGATTTAATTGGGCATTAGCAAGTTTTATTTTTAGTGGTGTAACAACTGTTGGCTCTACAATTATGAGCATACAACAGGCACGAGCAAATAAAAAACAAATACAAGCAAATGCGGCTTGGGAAGCATATAATCAGAAAATGGAATTAGAAATAGAAAAGCAAAGAAGATTAAGAGAGCAAACAAAATTAATGAGTGAACAAAGAGCAAGAATAGGAATGTCTGGAGTTCAATTTACAGGTTCTCCGTTATTAGCTGTTAAAGAAGATTATAATGATTTTTTAAGTGATATGCATAATTTAGCAAGAGTAGCACAATCACAAAGTGCAAGTTTAGATATAGAAACACAAGGATTATTAGCAAATGAAACTAATAATATGATTGGTTCAATTATTGGTGGTGTTGGAGATTTAGCATCTGCAGGTATGGATTATAAAATAATGAAAGAAATATTATGAGATTACCAAGATACCAACAACAAGGAACAGGGGTAGGAAGGGCATCACGCTCTTTAACCGCAGGTGTACAAACATCTGGTTTAGGCAATCAAATATCAAAAGGTATATCTAATGTAGCTAATAAATTTTTAGATTATCAAATAAAAATGCAAGTAGCTGAAAGAGATGCAAAAGTAAAATTAAAAACAGCAGAAGCAGGTAGTCAAATTACAAATAAATTATTAGAGTTTCAAGATCCAAGAAATACTAATTATTTAAATCCAAGTTCTTGGGAAAATGAATATTCTAATTATGAAACTCAAGTTATAGATAATGCAAAACAAGAATTTGGAAATGATGCTAAATATATTTTACCTTCTTTAATAAGTAAATTAACAGAAGGCAGGATTAAAACAAAAGAGATTGTATTCAATCAAATATTAAAAAATCAAAAAAATGCTTATGAAACAGAAAGGTCAGCATATATAGATGGTATTGCTAATTATACAAGACCTCAAGAATTTACAGCTAATTTTGAAATACATAAAAATAATATGGAGTCATATAGAAAAAATGGTTTACACGGAGATACAGAATTTGAAGAACAAATAAAAAAAGATAAATATCAAACAAGTTATAAATATATAGAATTTCAAGCAATAGCAAATTCAACTGTAGTAAGTCCTACAGGGCAAAACAATATAGATTGGAGTGGCACATTACGAAGATTAAAAGACACTAAAAATAAATTTTTTGATATTGATGGTAACGAATTAAGTGTAGATGATGATTTAAGGCAAAAATTAATTGCAGATATAGGCGAAAAAGCAAAAACACAAAAAGCATTATTTACAGATGAATTAGGTATGCAACAACTTAATAATATAAAACCACTTCGTAGAGATTTAATAGAAATACAAGCAAAAACACCTAAAGGAATGGAAATACAAAAAAATTTTTTAACAGATTTGTCAAGTGGAAAATATGGCAAATTAAGTGACCAGCAAATTAAAGGAGCGGCTAGTTTATATAGAACAATAATAAAAGAAGATGCAGATAAATCAGACACTCCTGCAGGTGTTTTAGCAAATACAATTTTGTCAGTTTTAGTAAATAGTGGTGCTGTTGATACTGTAGCAGAGCAAAATGTAATACATTTAGCCGCAGAACAAGGTTTATTAAAATTAGAACGATATGATAAATTAAATAAAAAATCAGAAGCTAATATGAAAGAAATAGCAAAAGAAAATGCTATGTATTATAAACGAGCAATAGGAATGGTAGCAAAAGAATTAGGACAAAAAGATCCTACATCTGTTTTTAGAAATTTAGGTCCAGATGCAAGTATGGATCAGTTATTACAAGCATTTGATGATAATTATGATGAAGAAACATTTAAAGCAGTTTTATATATAGATCAAATTTTAGAATATGGTGAAAAAAAAGGTATTAGTATAAAAGAAATGTTAACTTTAAAAAATGATATGAATCCAAATGGTATGATAGAGGATTTAACAAAATATGTTAGGTCAATAAAAAAAGAAAATTTTGCAAAACAAACATTTAGTAATTTTCAATTACCTACAGATTTTACATTAGATGATGCATATACTTTTTCTGCAGAAAATTGGTTTAAAGGAAAAAAACCAACATTACCTCAAATGCCGCCAAAAAAAGAAAATGAAGGTATAGTTGAGTATCTTTTAAGAATAAAAGGTAAATTGCCTACAGATGGTTTGTCTATAAATAGAGGTATTAATATTGTAGATAATTTAGAAACAAATGCATTTGTATTGCCACTAATTCAAGAACAAGAATGAGAATTACAGCTTTAGAATTAAAACAAGCAGGATTTAGTGAAGATACAATCTTGGAAATGATTGAAAGTCAACGACCTGCATTAAAAAAAGCAGGGTTTAGTGATACGCAAATTAATGAAGCGTATAATATACAGCCAACAAATTCGTCTTTATTATCTGATGATATTGTAGATGAAGATCCTCAAAAATATACACCACCAACAACACAACCATACGAAAATAATTTAAAGCAAGAATTAGAAGAAAAAGATGTAGAAAATGTAAATCAAGAAGCTATTAACAATGAATATGATTTTAATAAAGAAAGATTTAAAAATTGGAGAGAATTAGATAAAGATACACGAACTGCAATGGAAAAGGAATTTGCAGATGTATTACAAGAACTTAAAACAGAAAATGAAATGCCAGAAAACAAAGAAGTTGAATTAATGGCAACAGCATTAAAAGAAGATAAACCAGACATAGAATTTCATAAAAAAACTTTGCGTTCTGGAATACAAGAAAGACGAGAAGAAAATCAACAACGATTATTAAATAAAAAACAAAAAGAATTAGAAGAAGGAATTAAACCATTTGAAATGTTAAATCCATATTTAACAACAGGAAAAAACTCAAGAAGGATGAAAGATATATATAAAGATTATTATAAATTTCAACCTTATCAAATGCAAAATATAGAAAATTTTTTAAGTATGATAGCGGTGTTAGAGTCAGATAACAGAAATATACATACAAGTGATCCCAATACCACAGCGGCAGGATTATGGCAATTTACGGAAGGCACAACAGTAACAGCAATTACTAATTATTTTTATACACGAAAACTATATGACAGAAGTTATGTAAATGAAAAATGGGCAGAAGAAGCATTAGAACATAGAGATATGACTAATCTTACGCCAGATCAACAAAAAGCATTGTTGTTGGCTCATATGTTTCAACAAGAAGGAAGTGATGAGTTAATAAGAGGTATAGCAAATGGTGATGTTGGTGCTATGAAAGAATATTATTTAAAATTTCATCATACGCAACCTAATGAAAAACTAAAAGAAAGAGTAGATTATGTTTTTTCATATTGGAATAATAGAGCAGGTCCAACTAAATATGTAAATCCTAAAATGGCAACATTTCCTGTAGATACAAGTAAATTTGCCAAAACAGATGTAGGAAAAACAATTATAA
>CEQL01139174.1_pt1 | contig 11119 bp, 8 predicted proteins | sample 356281 | NCBI WGS metagenome assembly CEQL01 (sample SAMEA2621203, study PRJEB7988) | marine metagenome | biome: marine biome (ENVO:00000447); feature: surface water layer (ENVO:00002042); material: "saline water (ENVO:00002010), including plankton (ENVO:xxxxxxxx)" | depth 5 m
CAACATTGTGAGTTTCAAGTGCAAAATTTGCCCAGTTGTGAGCGATTTCATGTAAGGATGGACCGTTTTTCAGAAAGTTCAATCCAGGTAAATGCATAACCGATTTCAATTTACCGGATGAACCATAATCTGCAGAATTATCATAAATATTTATTCCAATTCCTTCAATATCATTTGAAACACCAATTAATTTACCGTAGTAATTTAAATTAGATGGTTTTTCATTTTCATTTAAAATGAGGAAAATAAAATCGTACTTATCAGGAAATTTTTTATAAATATCCCTGAATAAGGAATGTCTTTTTTCAGCATTAGAAAAGTCATCATTATCTATCCAGCTTTTATATTCTCTTTTGGTCATCAATAAAGATGAAACTCGATTATTAGAATGTAACTCAAACTCATGTTCTGTGTCTCCGTCAGGATTTATAATATCGTTATTATTACTACATGTAAAAAGAAAACAGGAAGTAATGAAAATATATAATAGATTGATTTTATTCATTTGTAATTATAGTTATTATAATTTAAAGTTCCCTTATCCAAATATTTCTGAAGCTAACGAGGTTACCATGATCTTGTAATTTAATAGGTAATTTTTTAGGGTGAGCTTTGTACTCAGGATAACCAATAAATTTAACATAACCTTGAATTTGAACATTATTTTGAATTAAAACTCCATTATGAAATACTGTTACATATGCATGAGATTCTACGCTTCCATTATCATTAAATACAGGAGCCTTAAAAATAATATCATAAGATTGCCAATCACCTGGTTTTTTTGATGCGTTAACTAAAGGAATATGCTGCTTGTAGACACTTCCTGCCTGGCCATTAGAATATGTCCTATTATTATATGAATCTAAAACTTGAATTTCATAACCAGAATCTCCTTGTTGATTTGGATCCTCCATAAAATAAACTCCACTATTACCTCTCCCCTGCCCTTGACTAATAATTTCAGAGGGCGTCATAAATTCAATATGTAATTGACAACTACCAAAATACTGTTTTGATATAATACTTCCAGTGCCTGGTTTTACAGTAAAATAACCGTCACTAATAGTCCACTTTGGTTCTCCTCCATCCTTATGTGTCCAGCTATTCAAATTATTTCCATCAAATAATATTATTGCATCGGATGGTGCATCTGAAAAATTATCACCAGGATCTACAATACTTGGAATAGGTGCCCATAATTCAGTTGCCTCAGGAACCAAATGTTTTTTTTGGATAATAGTGTCAAGACTTGATAAAAAATAACTTTCCTCTGATTTAAAAAAAAATAAAAGAATTAATAACTCAATCATAATATTATTTAATATTAAAATTTATTTTATCATTATCCTTACCACTAACAATAATGATTTTATATTCTCCCGTTTTAAGATAAGAATTTATTTTTTTACTAAATAGATTACTACTTATATAATTTATTCCAATATCAGCGTTTATTTTTTCTGATATTAAAAGTTTACCATCTTTTTCAATATTTAAATTTATTTCTGATAATTTATCTGAATAAATAACAAACTCAAGATTGGGTTCAATTAAATTTCCATACCAATTTTTCGAACCCCATTGTGAGGAGTAAGAAATTGAATTAGGTTTAAATATATGGATAGGTTTTGATATTAATTGATTTGTTAATTTTTGAAGATAAGAAACATCACCAATATAAACTGACCTACCATGTGTTCCTACAACTAACTCATTTTCTCTAGGGTGAACGACTAAATCATGAACTGGTGCATTAGGAAGACCTCCTTTAAATGCAGAAAAAGAATTCCCATAATCTAATGATGCATAAACTCCGTGATCAGTTCCTACATAAATTAATCTTTCATTTTTTAGATCTTCAATTATAACATTAACTGGTTCATTTGGAAGATTATGACCAATTTTACTCCAGTTTAAACCATAATCTTCTGATACATAAATCATCGATTCAAAATTATCCCATCTGTATCCATTCAAAGATAAGTAAACCCTTCCCTCCACAAAATTTGAAGGATAAATACTACTTACCCACATATCCTGAGGAAGTGAGTTTGATATTTGTTTCCAAGAATATCCTGCATCTCTGGAGACATGAATCAATCCATCGTCAGAACCAACATAGATAAGACCATATTTCAAATTTGATTCAATTATTGAAGTAAGTGTGCCATAACTTACATTTCCTTTTTTACCACCCTTTGTTAAATCTTCTGATAATGTTTCAAAATTATTACCTTGGTCAACTGACCTATGAAATTTATTCGATCCCATATATAATATATCTTGATTATGTCTTGAAAGATAAATTGGAGATTCCCAGTTCCACCTGTATGGTCTTTCTCCTAACTTGTGTTGGGGTGTTATTCGCTTTCTTTCACCAGTAGAAATATTTAATCGTACATAATTTCCAAATTGAGATCCAGTATATACAGTATTATTATCTCTAAAATCAACTTCTGTTTGCATTCCATCCCCACCATAAATTGATTTCCAAGGATATTGACCGGAACTATGCCATCTTAAACTTAACTTATAGTTTGATGGACCCATCCAAACTCCATTATCTTGAAAACCACCATAAACGTTATACGGTTCTTTCATATCTATATTAATATCATAAAACTGTCCCACAGATGTACTATTATGTTTAGACCAATTTTTACCATCATCATAGCTTATATTTAAACCACCATCATTTCCAGCTATCAGATGACCAGATTTTTTTGGATTTATCCATAAAGCCTGATGATCTCCGTGCATATTCTCAAAATCAATAGAATTCCAAGTTTTACCTCCATCATCAGATTTTAAAAGAGGAACACCTAAAATATAAACTTTATTAGAATTTTGAGGATCAACTCTAATTTCTCCAAAATAGTAACCATAGGAGTAATATAAATTATTGAGCTCATCAGTATTTACTTTTTTCCAGCTAATACCAGAATCCTCGGAAAGATATACCTCTGCACCAATAACAGGAGTTTCAAAAAGAAGTGTATTTGAATCTTCTAGAAATTCAACTAACGATATAGGATCAATAAATCCATTCTCAACCATCTTTTTTATATTTTCAGATTTATATTCCGATGGAAACCTATTTTCTTTTAAAAAAATATCAAGTTTCTTATTTGATATTTTTAAAAATTCGTCTGTAGAAATTGTTCTCAAATCATCTTTTGTAAGGCTTTCACTTTTTGTATTATTGACTTTTGGTTTTCTATCTTGATTATCTAAAATGGCGTATATCATATTAGGGTTGGACTTAGAAATATCTAAACCAATTCTTCCGGTACCATCTGAATCAGGAAATCCACTTGCATTTCCTGAAATCTCTATCCAATTTTCGCCACCATCAGATGATTTAAATATCCCAGAACCTTCTCCTGATCCATCAAAGTCCCAAGCTTTTCTTTCTCTTTCCCACATTGCTGAATAAATTATATCAGGGTTTGTTGGATGTATCAAAAGATCTATTCCACCAGTCATATCATTAATAAATAATTTATTAACCCAAGTCTTTCCTCCATCAATAGACTTATATAATCCTCTATCCTTATTTGATGAATATAAATGCCCAAGAGAGGCTACCCATATTATATTTTTATCATTTGGATGTAATATTATTCTTCCAATGTGATGTGATTCATCTAATCCTAAATGCTCCCAAGTATTCCCATTATCTGTAGATCTATAGATACCATTTCCTGAGTATGATGATCTACTTGAATTTTTTTCTCCGGTTCCAACGTAAATAATATTATTTATCCAGTCTACAGCAATGTCTCCAATTGTCATTACCATCTGATTATCAAATATTGAGTTAAAGCTATTCCCATTATTTGTAGTTTCCCAGAGTCCTCCAGATGCATAAGCAACATAAAAATTGGATGGATCTTTTGGATTAACCGCTAAGTCACTAACTCTTCCACTCATAACGGTTGGACCAATATTCCTAAAAGGAATATTTTTTACAATAGAAGAATTCTCTATTTCTAATCTTTTTTCATATCCAATAGATCTTTTTTCCGAACTAGTATATTTAGGAAAATTTTTATTGTTTTTATTATTTTGTGAGTAAGAATAATTACATATTAACAATAAAAATAGGCTTATTATTTTTAGTTTACTATAAATCATAATTAGTTTAGTTTAGACATTAAATATATAATAAAATTGGAATTATTTTACACATCAAATCCTAAATCCATATATCTACACGGAGAGGAATTCAAACATTGCATTAAGGTATTTAGAAAAAAAAAAGGAGAAGAAATAAATTTAACTGATGGACTTGGTAATCTTTACCAATCGAAAATAATTAAAATTAATAGAAATGATTGTTTAATAAAAAAACCAAAAATAATAGAATCAAAGAAAAGAGATAAAATAGTGCAAATAGTTATTTCACCTACTAAAAGTATGAATCGAAACGAATGGATGATTGAAAAATTATCAGAAATTGGAGTCAGTATTATTTCTTTTATTTATACAAATAATTCTGAAAGGAGAAAAATAAAAATTGAAAGAATTGAAAGAAAAGCAATATCTGCTATGAAACAATCGAAATCATTATTTAAGCCAAAAATAGAAGAAATAATGTCTTTAGATTCATTTTTAAAAAAAGAAATTTTAATTGAGTATAAATATTTTGCTGATATCCAATCTAATATAAAAATAACATCATCAAAAAATAAGGATTCAATAATAATAGTTGGACCTGAGGGTGATTTTAGAACTGATGAAAAAATTAAAATTAAAGAAAGAGGATTCATAGGAGTCTCACTTGGAAATCAAATTTACAGAACAGAAACAGCAGCAATTTTATCTGCTTTTAAATTATCTTATTAGAAATTAAAATGGTTAAAAAAAAGAAGTGATTGGCCTGGGTCTCGAACCCAGGACCCTCTCCTTAAAAGGGAGATGCTCTACCAACTGAGCTAGCCAATCATTTAGAAACTGAAACGCGCAAAACTAGAAAATGTTATCGACATTACAATAATGAGAACTAATTATTTAAAAATTGTTAAATTATATCAATGAAAAAAATCATACTATACTTTTTGACGATTAATTTAATCTCAATTGCAACTTTCAGCCAACAACAAATCTCTCCACTTATTGAGTCTTATGAGAATCATAAAATAAGTATCAAACATAATAATGAAATAATATGGAAATACTCTGATATAGGAAATAAAGAATTAAATCAATATAGATGGGACTTAATTTTAAATAAAAATCAAAATCCGTATCATATTCATTACAATAAATCTATTAAGAAAGAAGAGTACATTTTAATTTTGGAGACTGAAGATACAACTCATGAAAAGAAATTAATTATCAATGAATCTAATTAAATTTATTAGCACTGTTTTATTACTAGTTTCATTTAATACTTTTTCTCAAGAATTAGAATTGAAGGATGCTGACTCACTTTTTTATAATGAAAATTATGCAAAATCAAAAAAAATATACGATTCAATATTTTACATTAATAAATTTTACTCAGAAAGTATGCTGTTAAAAATGGCTATGATTGAAGAAAAACTTAATAATTATGAAAAATCGATTTACTATCTATCAATTATTCAAAGAGAAAATAATGATAATTTAATTCAAGAAAAGATTAATCAAATAGCATCAAAAAATCAATTAGAAACTTATAATCTATCAGACATTGATTATTTAAACGTTTTTTTTTTAAAATATAAAAGTAAATTATTATCAATTCTCATTATTTTGATGTCTGTAATTTTTGCCGCAAATGTTTTTTTAATATTAAAAAAAAATAAGCCAAATTTTTTTTTAAAGGGATTTTACATTCTCTCATTTTTAACACTAATAATTATAAATTATAGCGTACCTAGAATTGGTATAGTTTCAGATAATAATACATTCATAATGAATGAGCCTTCTTCAGCTTCAGATGTATTTATGATAATTAGTAAGGGTGAAATGTTAAGTATAACAAATAATAATATAGAAGCTTGGTACGAAGTATCAATTGAAAATAAGAAAAAATTTATTAGGAAAAAAAATTTATATATTATTGATTAATAATCTTTTAATAGTGACTCTCTTTCTTTTAAAATTTCATTATAAGCTAGATTATCTGAGATTTTTGGAAACCAATTTTTTATAAGATGGGCTAGTTTTCCCCTCAAGGTAAAAATTAAGTCTCTTTTCTTAGATAAATAACCATTGAAAACTCTAGAAGCAACCTCATCTGATGACATCATTTTTTTATTATCTCTTGAAGATTTACCTTCTTTAACTCCATCACCTTGAAGAGTATTTCTTCTAAAATTACTTTCAACATATCCAGGAGAAGCAACCATAACATGAACGTTTTTATTTAACATCTCTAATCTTAGGGAATCAAAAAAACCTTGCATTGCATGTTTAGATGAGACATATGCTGTTCTTGTTGGTGTTGAAATAAAACCATTTAAAGAAGAGATTGCAATAATAGATCCATTAGTTTTTATAATATAAGGAAGTGCATATTTTACTGAAAAAACTGATCCAAAAAAATTAATACGAAAAAGTTTCTCAAAAATATTTAAGTCAATTTTCTCAAATAAAGATCTTAGAGATATTCCTGCGTTACAGATTAAGACATCAATTCTTCCAAAAAATTTAATTGTTTCATCAATCAATCTCTTAACTTCTTTTTTTTTAGATATATCATGTAAAACATATTCGCATTTACCACCTTCTGATATAATATTTGATGAAACATTCTTGAGGCGTTCTTTATTTGTTCCACTAATCACAACATTAAATTTTTCCTTAGAAAATTTATAGGCAAGAGACTCTCCAATACCTGAGGATCCACCAGTAATAACAACTACTTTATTTTTCATTTTATAAATATACTTTATTAAAATTATTATAATTTCGTGTAATTGATCAAATCATTAAATGAAAGAAGATATTATTAATCATCTAGGTGAAAATCGAGAGGATTATTTCAATGCTGCAATTCCTCCAATTTTTTCTAATTCTAATTTTATTTTTTCAAAAGTAAAGGATATGCGGAATGCTATGGTTAGTAATAATAAAATTCCATTTTATACTAGAGGGCATAATCCAACTACAAGAATATTTGAGCAAAAAATTGCTGCACTTGAGAATACAGAATCTGCACTTGCGTTTAGCACAGGTATGGGCGCAATATCTACAGCAATACTTTCACAAACAAAATCAGGAGAGCATATTATATCAGTGGATAAACCTTATACTGGAACTAATAAGTTTATGAAAGAAATTTTACCTAAATACGATATTGAAGTCTCTTTTGTAGATGGAAGTTCAACAGAAAATATTGAAAAAAAAATTAAAAAAAATACAAAACTTATTTATTTAGAAAGTCCAAATTCGTGGACATATGATATGCAAGATCTTGAGGCAATATCTAGGATTGCAAAAAAAAATAAAATTATTACTATTATTGATAATAGTTATGCTTCACCAATAAATTGTAATCCGAGTGATTGGGGAATTGATATTGTTATTCATTCTGCAACAAAATACATTGGAGGTCATGCTAATGCAATGGGAGGAGTAATATGTAGCTCAAAAAAAATTACAGACAAAATTTATAATGAGGAATTTAAACTCATAGGAAGTACAATATCACCATTCAACTCTTGGTTATTCATAAATGGATTGAGAACACTAAAAATACGAATGAAATATGTTGGTGAGTCAACACCAAAAATTGTTAGATATTTAGAGAAACATTCAAAAATAGAAAAAGTTATTTATCCAAATTCACCGAGTTTTAAACAAAAAAAATTATCTAAAAAATATCTAAAAAATCCTTGCGGTCAATTTACAATAATTTTAAAAACTTTAGATGAGACTAAAATTGAAAAATTTTGTGATTCATTAAAATATTTTAATATGGCTGCATCTTGGGGAGGATATGAATCATTGATTTTCCCTGAAATTGCAAGATATAATAATAAAAGTAAGTACTATACTAAAACAGAGCTTTTACCAAAAAACTATATAAGATTTTATGTAGGTTTAGAAGAAACAAATTTACTAATTGAAGACTTAAAAAAATCTCTAAGTAAAATTTAATATACAATAGTCACTGAACTTTTAAACTCAGATTTAGTATATTTTATATAATAAAAATAAACTCCTGATGGCAATCCTCCACCATCCCAAACAAAATTTTTGTCGTATGATTTAAATACCTCAACACCTGTTCTATCCACAAAAATAATTGATTCGAAATTATCGTCACAAGCATCTAATGGAAGATTTTGATTAGGATTATCTAGATTAGTTAATGAGAATGAATCATTTATACCATCACCGTCAGGACTAAAGGCATTTGGTGGATTAAATATATTCCAATCAACTTCAGGCTTTTCTAAAATAAATTTTACTTGTTTTGTTGATTCACCATAAAAAGGACAACTATTATCTTCAACTTTAAACGTAAGATTATATGCTTTTGGTGAGAAATCATCTTGTAAAAATTCACAAGTTGGGTTCCATTTTAACTTACTAGTAACGCTACCAACTCCAGAAACGCTATTGAAACTAAATTCACCAGGAAGACCTTGAGAAATTAATTCAAGAAGGATTAAGTCATTATCTGAATCCGATGCATTAATATCTATCTCAAACGGTTTATTAACAGTCATTTTAAACTCTTTATCAACATTAATTTCAGGATCATTATTTTCATCCAATTTAATTTTAAGAATAAGTTGGATAGTATCTGCATTACTTTCCTGACAGAAATCAATATCTTCAGTAATAAAATTAATTCTATACTCATTTGTGTTATTATAAGGAAAATTAATACATTCTAGATCTAAAGAAAATTGACCCTCAACATGTCCTTTTTGAAAATTATTAGCCGAAAAGTTTGCATTAATATCAGGGAGGTCAAATCCTATACCAAAAGCATTAATAACTAATGTATCATTATCAACATCATCAGAAAATAGATTTAAATTATAACTTCCTGACAAATTGGTTTCAACCTCAATTATTGAGAAGTTAGGTCTAGTACTTACTGAATCTGTTATCTCTTTATCAGATGTTAACTTTGGCCCAGAATTTAATGGAAGTTCAACATTAAAATCATAATAGATAGTATCTTGATTTAACTGATCACAGGTATCAAGATCATCCAAAACTATACCTATTAAAAAGTCTGTTTTGTCAGAGTAATCAAAATTTCTACAATCTGTATCAAAAGAAATCTGTCCAGATATAGATCCAGCTCCACTTTCATTTGATGTGAATGACAAACCATAATCTTCAATATTATATTCTGGCTTTTCTGGAACAATAAAATAGTTAAGAGAAAGGCTATCATTATCAACATCTACCCCCTCAATTAGTTTAGTATAACTAGAATTCCATGGTATCGTAACATAGTTTGTATCATTTTGATTGATAAAATTAGGGTCACTATTTGTAGGTGGTTCTACAATAATAATAACTCTAACAGTATCTCTTTGAGGTAATGGGCATGCATCATCAGCAGCTATCAGATCAATCAAATAAGGCTCATTTTGAACATATGGGCAATCAGAAACACAAACTTCAACTTTCAAAGTATCACCGTTTTCATTAATTGAACCATCACTGAAAGAAAATATATCAGATAAGTCATTTCCTTCTTTACCAAAGTTAACGCCCTCTGCAGTCAAAGTTACATTTGTTCCAGCATCATCTGTTACAAATAAGTCAAAACATTTTGGAACTGATGCCACATAAATTATTGTATCATCTTCCTTATAGAAATCATTTTGTCCAGGAATTTTCACTAGTGCCTCAGGTGGATCAGGTGGATCACAACCATCCAAAACTAGCATTTGGAAATCTCTTCTTGCTTGTCCGATTTTTAATCCATTCCTATATTCTTCAGCTTTCACTGAAAATACATAAAGACCTGTTTGTGTTGGAGTTACTGTAATAAATCCATCATCGGATATTGTTAATGATGGATTTCCTGGGACCATATTTGCAATATCATAGCCAGGAGCAAAATTCACAATCGGATGTGGTGGTGGTGTTGGAGCTGGTACTGGGTCTATATTATTATTATTTTCTTGTCTATCATCTAGTGGAGCAGCTAAGCTATAAACAATAGAATCTCCATCATCATCTGTACCTGCAAAGTCAATATAAAATAATTGATTTATACATGCATAATCACTTAATGGAGGAAAAAGTCTTGGTGATGAATTTACAAATGGTTTTCCAGAAGCATCTACAATAGGTGGAAAATGAAGAGTATAAGTCATACCATTCCATCCAGGATCTATTAAATTTTCAGTAGCCCAATTTCTACAGCACCTTTCCCAGACTATAACATACCCGTTTGGATCTGCAAAATCTAATGGATCTAAGGTAATTTCATGAGAATATTCAACCTTAAGAGTACATAGAAATCCTGGCAAGGCACAATCTGGATTTGTATAAGGGACAAACTCTTGGTTAGTAATAAACATTGTACCATTCCTGACAGGGGTACCATCTGCTTTTCTAAAAATTGTGTAAGTGATAAAGTTATCTGGACCAGGATTGGCAGTTTGAGCACAGTCAAAATATTGAATTAAACTTACTCTATACCTAAATGAATTCTCATCTCCTATATGAACCATTTCTATCTCACCACCAACAATATGATTTGAAAATAGATAATTTGATTGAAATAAAAATAATGAGTAAATTATTATTAAAACCCTAAACATATTATTGCTTAAAGATAGCAAGTTTATTATTGTATGGAGAATAAAAATAATGATTTAGACTTTGATAAAATTGGATTAGTAACTTCAGACTTTGTTAAAGTTGCGGATCAACTTAAATTGGCATGTTCAAAAATAGTTAACAATAAATTTTCTAAATATCCTATTATTGTAATGGGTCGTGAAAACTTAAATTTAGGATCCTTATTTATAGATAGGGATGAAATATTAGGAAATAAATGGGTTTATTATGCTAGTTATCTTGAAATTCTTTTTGAGAACAATATAATCAAAAATAAAAAAGCGTTTATAGCAAAATATAAGAATATCGATGAGTTCTGTTGTTTACTTGTAGTCTTTGAAAATAATTCAAAGATTATTTATAT
>CEQL01067717.1_pt1 | contig 11107 bp, 9 predicted proteins | sample 356281 | NCBI WGS metagenome assembly CEQL01 (sample SAMEA2621203, study PRJEB7988) | marine metagenome | biome: marine biome (ENVO:00000447); feature: surface water layer (ENVO:00002042); material: "saline water (ENVO:00002010), including plankton (ENVO:xxxxxxxx)" | depth 5 m
CTATCTGCATATACACTTTTTAGCAATATTTTAGACGGTTGATTATATTTATCATGTTTTAAACAACAAATTATATGCCTTATTACATTATTTGCATATATAGCCTGTTCATCTGCATCGGTAGTAAGACATAATTTTTTAAAATCATCTACCGCAAGCATGTAACTTTTTATGGATTTACCTTTTTTTATTCTTTCTCCAGAATCTAAATCGCTGTAATAAACAGTTGGAACGGCATAATTACCGATTCGAGTAGTCATTTATATAATAAACATATTTTTATTATATAAAATGTTTTAATTTCAACTGGTCATTATGTCTGACACAATGTTTGTTAACATTGGTAAACTTATATTTTTAATAGATGAACCCCCCTCTTTTGTGTCTTCCTTTTTATCCCCGTCACTTTTAGCACCTTCATTTTCCGCACCTTCTTTTTTAATGACAACGTTTTCTTTGTTAGGCATGGTATTGACATTGTCTAAACCTGCTTCTTCTGGTATAGCATTATCCCCCAATTTTTCGACAGAGGATACTGGTGAAAATGCCGTAAATACTGGACTTATGGATGATGGATTATATGGAGGACTTGGTGTAGATACAGATTGATATGGAGAACTTGCCGCAGTTAAAGGGGCTCCGGGCGTTCCAAACATTCCAGTTACCGCATTTTGAAATGTTCCCACATTCTCGGATATTTTCTTTTGTGCGGTGTTTATAGTTTCTTGTGCATTTGTTATTGTTTGTTGTGCTGTATTTATGGTTTTATTTAAGGTATCATTTGCTTGGTTTTGCATATCAACAGGTATTATCTGTGTTGCATCTGTTGGCAGCAGCTGGGTCACTTCTTTTGGAATCACTGAACGGGATTTCGCCTTTTTTATGTCATCGGAATCTACCGCATGAATTAATCGGTCTCCATCTAAATAACGCCTAAACTCATCATTTAAATTTTCTAAATCGTTACTTTCTAATTCAATAACATCGAGGTCATAGTCAATATCTTGAATAATCCACTCTCTTTTATATTTAGGATCATCGTCTACATAAACAACATCTCCTTTCTTATACTCACTTACATCATATTTTTCCAACAAAACCAGTTCTTCAATATCTTTCAATTCATTTTGTTGTTTTATTTCTTCTTGATTTTGTTTCTCGCGCTGCATTTCTGTTTTATCTGGTGTGGATTTCAATACATCTGGCAATGGCGGTTTATTTAGTTTTTGAATAGATGATTTACCTAACTCAATTAAATTTGCATCTTTATTAAAAAGTAATTTATCAATATTATTGGAATAAGACATGGATAATAATTGTCCTATATTGTCATCTGTAATAAATCTCATTTGTATATTCATGGTTTGTAATTCTTGCATAAGTAATTTAAAGGCATAAGGAACCCGAATAATACTGAAATCACGCCCATGTTTACTTACATGTTTAATATTTAAGTCTTCTATATTTGTCCCAAATGCCTCGGTATATTTTATAGGGCCATCTACATAAGGGCTTAAAAATAAGTTTTTGGATTCATTGTATACAGCAACCATTCCAGTTTTATTACAAATCGCCATATAATATTCGTCGCCTCGCACCAAAAGAGATTCATTTAAAAATATATCTGCTCCGTGTGCCTGAATGGACCAACACTCCATCTCTCCAATACGCAAGCCCCCATCATTTGCTCTTCCTTGAACCGTTTGACGCGTCAAAGCAGTTCGCGGACCTCTTGCCCTGTAATTTATCTTATCTTTAACCATTTGTTTAATTCTCATATAGTAAGTTGGTCCAAAATATATTTCTGTTTCTATCTGTTTTCCGGAAACACCATCATACATGATTTCGCATCCACTGGAATGATATCCATTTTTAACCAGTAAACTCCCAAATATTTCATGCTTTGGACCTTGATTTACAAACGCAGTGCAATCACCAAATACTCCATTTATTAATCCGGCTTTTCCTATTAATTGTTCAATTAGTTGTCCTATAGTCATGCGACTTGGTAATGCATGAGGGTTTATAATGATATCCGGTTTTATCCCATCTTGTGTAAAGGGCATATCTGCTTCTGGAACTAGCAACCCAACTGTCCCTTTTTGTCCACATCGAGAAGCAAACTTATCTCCTATCATAGGTATTCGTTCTTCTCTTACTCTTACTTTAGCAATCCTATATCCTTCTTCACCTTCTGTCATAAAAGATTTATCTACAATTCCCAGTTGCCCCTTCTTAGCATAAACAGAAGAATCACTTGGCATCTCATTTGGTATTTCGGTAACCTTACCAATTATAGCTATTTTATCATTTAATGTTGTATTTTCTTTAACCAATCCATTTTCATCTAAATGGCTATAATCAATACCTGGTTTTAGATTACTTACATTGGTTAAATCATTAATATTTGAAAATTTTGTTTGCACCACGGAATCCCCGGTTTTTTCTGTTTTTTCATAACTTTCATAACTATTAAAATACGTAGTTCTAAAAAGACCTCTATCGATGGACCCCTGATTTAATAATACGGCATCTTCTACATTATATCCGGTATTGCATTGAATGGCAACAATTACATTTGCTCCATTTGGGTGTTCTTCATTTGTTATGTATTTTGTATACCTTGATTTAATCAAAGGTATTTGTCCATAATTTAAAATCACCCCCATTTTATCTATTCTGTTTCTAAAATTTGTATTATATATAGACACACCTTGCTTTGATTGTCCGCAACCATAAGCATTTCTTACTGCAGGATTATTTTCTGGAAACATGATTTGGTTTGTTAATATTCCAAATAAAAAAGACATATGTATCTCCAAATAGGTGGTTTGTTTTTTTATATCATCCGTGCTTATCGCAACTAAAGACGTATTTATTTCGGAACAATCCACATATTCTATGATTGATTTGTTTTCAATTAAACTATTCATTTTAACACCACCGTAAAGGGATTGAATTGAATATACCTTATTTTCTTTTACGTTGTATTCTATCTTTTTAGGCATAAACCCACATGTTAAATCAGTCCACGTATAGTCTTTCATTTCTTTGAATTGTTTCGACTCATAACTTGGTTTTTCGTTGTTTACTACAAATATGGGACGCACTAATCTTCCGCCATCTGTATACATTTCAATCACATTGTCTTTTATGTTCCAACTTATGCTTGTTTGAATCGGTATTATAGCATTTTGTTTATATATCTTTAATCTAAACAATGAGTCTCTTGGGTCTTGTATTAATCCACACCAAGCACCATTAATGAATACCTTTGTCATATGTTTTAAATCATGAATGGTTGATTCATTTAAGGCATATATGGTAAAATTATATTTCAAAAACTCTAATAAATCATACATGGAATAATCCGTTGATATTTCCGCACTGATCGCAAGATGTTTATGTAGTCCAATATTGCCTCCATCTGGAGAATCTACGGGATCTATCAATCCCCACTGCGACGAATTCAATAATCTTGGAGCTATTACCTTCGCGGTTGAATCCATCGGTAAATTTAATTTTCGTTTGTGCGATAAAGCCGAAATAAACGATAATATATTTAAATCTTGAATCACTCCTTCACGTTTTGTATGACTTTGGGCACCCCAGTTACCTTTAAACGCCTTTTTAAATCCTTCTTCCACGTCTCTTTCCCGGAATATATCCTTATACTCATTCATGATTAAATTCACAAAATTCATATCGTGAAATCCTTTTTTATAGTAGTATCTTTTATCCATTTTTAAAAGAATATTTCTTTTCATTATCATATAGTATTCCCTGAACAATTCGCGCAATAAAATTCCTGGCGTTTCTATTCTTTTATATTTATAATTATCTCTATCCGTTGGCTTTTCCTCCTTTAAATATACTTTTAACATTCCAAATACCATATGTCCCAAAAATAATGCCTTTTCCTTAAATTTCAATTCTCCCATATGTGGTAAAAAATAATCAGAAAGAATATCCATTACATAAGATATTGTTTTACCTTTTGTAAACATTTTTATGTATTGCAATGCAAGTTCCTGTGTAAAAACAACACCTGCATCATGAACACACGGAACTAAATGCTCTAAATAATGTTCGTTTTTATTTATATCCAAAAGTATATATTCCATGATTTTTTTATCCGAAATGACACCAAGAGCACGCATTACTATAAAAAGTGGAATACCTGAACGCACATTAGGTATAAATACTAAGATATTTCCATTACTTTTTCTGTTATTTGGTGCTACTATTCTTACAGATGTCTTGCGGATAGGTTTTGATGCATCCTCTGACATAGATGTTATATCTGCGGCATGACTATACAAATCACTCACTTTATCTTTGAATATTATCATATTATTTGCAAACTTCTCTTGACTTACCATAACCTTTTCCTTGCCGTCTATAATAAAATATCCACCTGTATCATTTTTACATTCACCCATATTATATCTTGCTAAACTGGATAACCCATTCATTAAACAAAACTTGGATTGAAGCATTATTGGAAAACGACCAAAAAAAATCTTTTCCAAATGAAATGTTTCTATGTAATCTATTTCATCTGTTTTTATTTTTATATCTACGTCTATATCATAATGTATTGTCATCCCATAGGTCATATTTCTTAATCTTGCTTCATTTGGATACATAAATTTAACATCATCATCATATATCATTGGTTTTCCAAAATAAAGTTTTGTCCCGTCTTTTCCTCCAAGATACAATAATATCTCATATTCACCCGTAACCTTTGACGTATTTTCTTGATCATGTGTAAATTTGGAAAATTTAAATGGATTATTTTCTTTAAATATTTTAAATATTTCCTTTTCAAAAAACAAATTATATGATTCTTGTTGGTGTTTTATTAAAATACGTGGGTCATTTATAAAATATTTATCTATAATTTTCCAGATTAAAGACATCTTATATTATAATATTAAAATTTTTTAATATTATAATTTACTAATTACATAACTACACCTGAAAATATTAACATGGATATCAATAAAAACATTAAAAGAACAGGATATATTACTAAAAACCATGAAAGTTTTTTGTATCCGGCTCTACATAAAGTATCTAATGCCCAGGTCCAGAATAAAATATATATAATCTTGTATATAAATACCATACGTGGATCTGAATCGCAGACATAAGGTCCTATGCAGTAGCTTGGTGCAGGGCTTGTTGCATTTTGTATTCCAATTATTATTAAAATAATGGACGATATTACAAAATATAACCTAGAAGGTTCGCATATACTGTTATATAATTTTGATAAGTATTTCATATATATTTATCAAATAAAAAAATTCATAAATAAAATTATTCTCTTCCATAAGTAGAAAAGGTTGTTCCCCCTTCGGTATTTTTAACCCCGTTATATATATCCATAAGCTTACTGGAATTCATTGTTGAGTTTTGTGCATCATGTAAGAGATTTAATCCTGCCCACTTACCTCCACGTTTTACGCGGGACCTTCGTCTTCGCGTTCTTGACCTACCTGTTTTTTTTAACTGCTTTCTTTTACTTTTTACTTGTTTTGATTTGACCCGTTTTGATCTTTGATATCTTTTCTTTTTTCCAACCTTTTTTCTGTAACTTCTCATATAATATAGAACAACATTTTATTCCAAATCAACATGAGTCAACATATGTCTTCTACAACAAACATTTTTTAACTTAAGAAGATCTAAAACTTCTCCTTCCGCTGTTTTATCAAAATTCTCTTTTGTTAAATATATTACTCTATCACTTCTCTCGTCATTTGCCATTTTTCGTTTTATTACTTCATTTGTATAAAATCTATACTTATTTGCTAAAATTGTCCCGCATGTAAAACATTTTATTGGAATAATCATTGTATTATATATTTTTATTTATTTAATATTATTCAATTTTATTTCATTTTATTTTATTTTATTTTATTCATTGAAATCTCATGAAAGTAATTGTCCGGAATACCACACGTTGGAAAAAATATTATCTAACGTATATTCGTAATCTTCCTTTCCTAAATGTGTTAAATTTGGACCCATTTTTTGTATCTCTAAGATCTTTGTTGTTCCAATAGCATAATTAAAGTAACTTAGTCCTGATATTTTTCCAGGAAATCCACGTTGAAGCGTGCTATCGGTCATGTGAGTTAATTCTTGCCCTACATATACATGACCATAATTTTGCTTTAACACTTCCATAAATTTTTGTCTTTTAACAAGAACACCTCCTACAAAAAGATCTATGGTGTCATGCTTTCCCCTAATAATTATGTTTATCCATTTATTTAGTGATAAAGATGTTATCTCCATTTTTAAGTCATCATGCTGAGCACTCTTTGCCGGTCTATCGTGAACATCCATTAAAACATGTAAATCTAATTGTCTGGTGTCAGAATTTTTTGTAGTTTTTAAATACATACCTGGTCCATTTATATCAAAATAGGAAGCGGAATTATGTTGTGTGATTTCTCCTTTATGAAATACGTGATGCAACCTGTCTTTATCTATTGTATCTTCTACATGAATCCATACGGACCAAGTAAATTCTAATCCCGCATGTTGATTATCCGATCTAAATATAGGGGTAGAATTAGCTTTATTTGGATTTACATTAAACTTTTTTGAAGTATTACCACTTTGCATACCGTTCATTATAACAGGATTTTTACTTGGCTCATTAATCAAACCCAATATCAATATCCCTATTCTAAGTAATATGAAAAATACGATAATTACTATTATTATAAATGTTACTCTTGCAAGAATACTATCCGATCCCATTACAGATTCTGCCATTATATATATATATACATTGAATAAATTATATATATAATTATCCTAAACCAACTTCAGCGACTTCTTCATCATTTTTAAAAAAACTTAATTTTAATTTATAATTTCCAATTAAATTATCTAATATGGTTCCATTTGCGCTGCTTTTATAAACATTATACACCTCTATAGGACTTAAAGGTCTTGAATAGTATTTAAAATTTCTGGTATAACCATCAAAACCTTGAGTTGTCGTTGAAGAACCATCCGTAAATCCATGTAATATAAATGAACTAGTTGGATCAGGATCCTCTGCTGTATCATTTCCTATTTTTGTATCCGCTAATTTTCCATCAATGTAAATATCTATTGTATTATTGAATTTTGAAATTCCTAAACATACCCATTTTTGAAGAGGAATATTTTGAATTGTAGAAGTACTCATTGTAGATTGTTGAGCAAAGTTCACAACTAAATTATTATTGGTTGCATCTAAATATGCTTCAATATCTTGACTAGTATCACCGTCACTAAGGTATCTTGATAGAATATATTTTTGAGCATTATAGTTTTTATCCCAAGAATTTACATAAAACCACATAATAATACCATAATTTGCATCCATGGAACCAGAAGAATTCCATTCCGAATTAGTTATTTCTACTGCCTCATCTGCTTTCTTTAATCCAGATAAGGATGAACCCTCAAATGCCTTTGTATATTTAAGGAGAACATATATAAAATATATAGTAAGTAAAGTAGCTACACCTATTACTATTTCTTTCAACATGGTTAATATATATATAATTTATATTTTATTATAAATGACTTCCTAAACAATAGGAGGGTTTGCTTTTTTATATTTATGATAAAATCTATCTATTTCATCTAAAGTTAATACTCTATTGAAATATTTTACATGGCATATTCCTCCTGTTAATCCATCGTCTTCTCCACTGTTAATTTTATTTCTTGAATTTTTTATGATTACACCAGACTGTGAAAACAGTAATTTATTGTTTAAAAATACATCTAAAATACCAGAATTATAATTTAATATAATATGATTCCATTTTTGTAATGGAAAATTATTAGTTCCTAAATATTTTTCCCAATTATAATTCAGTCTTCCATCTTCCTTCACATACTCTACCGTTAGTTCTCCACTTGATTCATTGTATAAAACTTTTAATTTATTGGATAACTCTAATATGTTAATATCTTTATCTCGTGATTTCACTCTATTGATATTCACCCAGAAAGACAAAGAATATTTATATTTTTTAATATCTCGGTCATAAAGCAGCATATCTTCCTCGCTTAAGATTTGCTTTCTATTTAAATAGATAGGTTCATTAAGAATCAGTTTTGTAATATCTGGTTTTATGTTTTTATAAACAATATAACCCGTAATAATAAAGATGTTTATTACCAATAATATAAGTATGGTTGGGGGTGTTACACCTGGATCCGTTTGATATCTAATAAAATTGATGGTATAAATAAACATACATGGAATAAACATTATCAATCTAAAAATAAAATTTAGCTCGGGAAGAGGAAGAAAGGTTTTAAATAAATCCATGGATTCTTCATCGCTTACAACCTTACTATATAAGGCAACCATTGCCATGCAACTAAATGCAACAAATCCGGTTATTACTATGTCTAGATTTGAAATAGTAGAACCCGATTGAGGTTGGGCAATATTAATGATAATAAACATAATAAACATATAGTATAAAAACGTGACATTGGCTAATATAAAAATGGCATTATTTGCTTCACCCGTCTGAAAATTAAAAAAAATAAATATTACCACTATAAAAAAATAATAGGTAAATTCGGATATCATACTGGAAATTTCTGTCAATGTATATCCATTTCCTAAATCAAAATTAAATGGCAAGTCGAATGAACTATTTTGTTTCATTCCAAATTTTTTTAATTCGTCGGGCAATGCGTATAACAACTTAAAAATTCCTACATATAAAAAAATGCCTATTAACGATAAAACCATATTTATGTATGGTGATGTTTTGCCAGCAGTTAATTCCGCCGTTGAAATATATTTTGTTAAATAATCCTTTAAAGAACCAGAATAAAACAACATGATTATAAATAATACTAAAAATATCAGCATCGTAATAACCAGGCCAGTTACCTTAAGCGTTTCCTTTCGCTCTTCTTCTTTTTCTTTTTCTAATTTTGTTTGTTGGTCTTTTTCAAAAATGTTATTCATTAATATAGTATAGTATTATAAATTTTCCATCGCGGTTTTATCCCCATGACAATTTCGGCAATAGGCCTTTAAATTATTTACTTCATTGGTTCCGCCATGTTCAAGTCTTATTGTATGATCCACTTCAAACGATGCTTTTAATTGTGCTCCACAACTTGCGCATTTCCAGTTTTGTTGAGATGCAACATACTTCTTTTTTGTTTCACTTACCGACCGTTTTGAGGAAGTTGAACCGGAATGCATCATTCGTTTAAATTGTGGGGTATTTTCCTCGGGAGCCATCTTTGAAAATATGTTATTTGTTGTTAAATCTACCAAAGGAGTGAAAATCTCTCGAGCTTCATTGTCGATAGGCATATATTTTATCAAATCATTCGCATGCATAAAGGCAGTTTTACTTTGAGATGGGTACTTCTTTAAAAATAAATAAAAAGACAGCCCTAAAAAAGCATACATTGCCATCTCATAATACTTTTTCCAAGATACTATTATCCTCATAAATTTACCGTCGTAATAAGTATTTAAAACCAAAAAAGCTGTTATACCAAAAATGAGAAGTTCAAACTTCATTATAAATAGATTAGATTTTTTTTGTTATGTGTGGATTACATTTTTGTTATTTCTCATTTTTTTTATAGTGTATTCTTATTCTTTTTTTTTTCTTTGGTTCACAGCACTCGCAACTACTTCTTACTTTTAACCAAGACATATTTGAAAGGTCAATAGCTTGTTTTTCTGTGCAATTTAGATTAGGATATTTCTTATATAATTTCGCAATTGCCCTTTCTTTTGCCTTGGCTTCTATCATTATATCTATGTTTACGCCATATTTTTTCGGTATTTCTAGTAAATACTCGGGGATCTCTTCTACAAAATCACTGTGGTGACCTATTCGCCCGGTTCCTTGTTCGCTAACATGAAATTTTGGCTTAATATTTCGGCGATTCCATGTATCTAAAATATCAGAGATATACTCCCTTGCGGGTTTAAATGTTTCATCTGGATGCATCTCGCAATAACAATTATAGTGATGCGTATCAAAAACAACCGGAACATTTACTTTACTTGATATATATAAACAATCTTCGATGGAAAAGCATTTTTCACAATTTTCTAATACCAATCGGCGTCTAACATTATCTGGAAGTTTTACATAATTTTCGCACCATCTTTCTCTAGTAAGTAACTTGTCGCCATACATTCCTCCACCATGAATTACCATAACTGAATCATCTCCAAGTCCCATTAAATCTAACACATCTGCATGGTATTTCAAATCCGCAACGGTGTGTTGAAATGCCGTTTCATTAGGAGAAGCTATAACATTGTATTGTCCCGGGTGAAAGGTTAATCGTTGATTGTATCTTTTTGATTTTCGTCCAATCTCTCCAAGTAACTGTTCTGCAAAGTCGAAAGAATAATCTTCAACCCTTGGATTGGACTTATGTGGAAACATCTCACTACTTAATCGAAACACCTTTATTCCATTTTCTTCATTCCAGTCCATCATGGTTAATATATCTCTGAGGTTTTGCAAAATCTTTTCTTTTAGTGTATCTATACCTTTCTCTTGAATGGAACGAATAATCATCTTTCTTGAAGCGAATACTGGAGGTTTTCGTTCCCGTAATTCCGTATTTAAACAGCATAATCCAAGTTGAATCGGTTTATTTTGGCTCATTTTTACATTTAATATCTATTTATAATATTAAAAGTAATTCAATTTTTTAAACTAATTTCATTTTTCATTTTTTTTTATTTTCTAATGCGGTTATTCTTTCCACTAAATGCAGTAGTTTTTTGTTTTTTTCTTGTTTAAATTTTTCATATTCGTCGTGTAATTCTTGTAAAGCTTTTATTGAAATATAATGCAATTGTGCATATTCTACATTATAATAATCATCTTTAGTCATTGGTGGTCTAACGGATCTTATTAAATTTAAATCATTTGTAGCCTCTACTTCCTGTGCTATTACACCTATTTCTTTTTTTCTACCTCCAGCTGGATAGGTTTTTATATAATGGACGATCTTAAGTTTATTTATAGATTCCATCGCATTTTTTATAGGAACTATATTTTTTTTAAGACGT
>CEQL01134330.1_pt1 | contig 11102 bp, 7 predicted proteins | sample 356281 | NCBI WGS metagenome assembly CEQL01 (sample SAMEA2621203, study PRJEB7988) | marine metagenome | biome: marine biome (ENVO:00000447); feature: surface water layer (ENVO:00002042); material: "saline water (ENVO:00002010), including plankton (ENVO:xxxxxxxx)" | depth 5 m
CAATTTATATTTTTTTTTAATGCTATTCTATATGGTATTCCCATTGTATATATAGAATGACTTACTAATAAAGTTTTGACTTTATTATTATTAAAATATTCAGACCAATAAAAAAATAATTTTAAAAAATCTTTTAAAAAAATTTGAAAATCTTTATTTTTAATATCAATCGTTGGTTTTTGTCTTTTATTTCTTGTTAAATAAGAATCATAAATTAAATCGCCAAGTTTTATTTTATCTATTGCTATATCCAGGATATCTTCCTTTGTTCTAATTTTTTTATATATTCTTAAATAATTTGAGTTTGTCAGATTAGATATTTTATTATTAACTTTGGGAAACAAAAATTCTTTAACACCAAATGACTTATATATACCAAAAAAACCTATTCCAAATCTATCTGCAATAAAACTTTTAATTTTTTGAATTACAGTTCTTTCTAATTTGTATGATAGGAGCACGTGACTGTAATATGCAACTACTTTCAAGTTATACTTTTTTACAAAATAGTTAGATAAATAAGAAAAAATGATATGTAAAATATGAAATGAATTAAACTCTAATAATAATATTCCTTCTGAATTTGTGTTATTTTCTTGATTAAATTCTTTCTTATTAAATTTCTGTATTTTTTTATATAGGAAATATTCAGATAGTATTTTTATCATTATTTAATCCACTTACCAATTTTTGAACATATGTAATCAATATCTTTTTTTGAGATTTGTAAATGTAATGGTAGCGAAAATGAATTTTTGTAAAAAAATTCTGAATTTTTAAAATTTTTAATTTTAAATTTCATTTTTTTATAATATGGATGCTTGTAAATAGGAATATATAAAACTTGAAGAAAAATATTATTTTTTCTCATAAATTGAAAGAAATCTGCTTTGTGTTTTAATGATTTAAAGTTGTACATTGCGGGCAAAAGATGGTGAGAAGATTTTATATTTTTTGGAATATTTAATAGCTTAATATCACTTTTAGAAAATTTTTGTTTGTAGTAATTTATAAGTTTTTCTCTCTTATGAATATTTTTTCTTATATTTTTTAGCTGTGATAAACCAAGTGCAGCATTTATATCAGGTAAAATAAAGTTAAAACTTAAGTCTATTTGTTCGTAATACCACGGATACAAAGAATTTTTTTTTATTTTAAAATTTTTCTTTTCTTTTGTAATACCATGTTGACGGAGTAACCTTATTCTTTCATACAATTTTTTGTTATTTGTAGTTATAGAGCCTCCTTCTCCTGTAGTAATGACTTTAACTGACTGAAATGAAAAAACCGTCAGATCACTATGCTTGCAAGAACCAACTTTAAATTTATTATAACTTGAACCAATGGCGTGAGATGCATCTTCTATTATTTTAAAATTGTATTTATTTTTCAATTTATAAATTTTTTGCATATCGCAAGGATAACCTGCGTAGTGAACGGGAATAATAACTTTAGGTAGTTTATTTTTTTTTTTGGCAGTTTTAAGTTTTTTTTCTAGACTATCAATGCTTATATTATAGTTATCTATATCAATATCAATAAAATCCACATTTGCACCACAAAGAACAGCACAGTTTGCGCTTGATGCAAAAGAGTTTGCTGAAGTCCAAACAATATCACCTTTCCCTAAATTAAGAGATTTGCAAGCAATATATAATGATGAAGTAGCAGAATTAGTTGTTAAACAATATTTAGAACCAACATAATCTTTAATCCTTTTTTCAAATTTTTCGTTGACCGGTCCTCGTGTAATAAAATCTGATTTTAATACCTTTGTTACACTTGATATATCTTCTTTAACAATTGTTTGTCTACTGTAGGAAATTTTTTTTTGCATTATAATATTTTTACGATTTTTTTAATCTTTTTTATAAAATTTACAGATTTATAAACAAGCTTTTGGTGTGAATTGGTTTTAGAAATGTATTTATATGTTCCAATAACTTTAATTATATTTTCAATGTTATTATCCATTTTAAGTTTTTTCATTTTATAATATAATAGTCTTAACATTTTTAAATCCTCTTTATAATCTAATGTTATTCTAAAATTTTTTTGATATTTGGTATTAATATTACAAATATTATATTTGAATAATTGTGGGTTATATCTAAAATAAAAACTTGGATACTCTGTATATTCGAAATCTTTTTGTTTTTTTATATAAAAATTTAATTTTTCTAAAGCTTTAAAATTTATTATCTCTCCACTAGCCCCAACTGGAAATTTATTTGCTACGGTAAAATCAGATTTAGTAGTTAGGTGGTTTATTAGTAATTCTTCTAAAATTTCCTTAGAAATAAAGGGACAATCTCCGGTAATCCTAATTATTATATCTAAATTATTTTTTTTTGCAGCTAAGTAACACCTTTCAACAACATTAATTGGATCACCATAGAATATTTTTGCACCCAATTTTTTAGTATATTTACGATATTTCCTATCAATATTTAAATTTGTTGTTGCTAAGATAACTTCGTCTAAATATTCTATTTTTTTTGTGTTTTTTATACAATGCTCAATTGATGTAAAATCACCTATTTTTAAAAATGCTTTGTTTTTTAATCTTGAAGAGTCAGATCTGGAAATAATAATTGCTCCAACTTTTATTTTTTGTAAATCAGTATTTTTAATCGGATAATTTATTTTAACGTTTTTTTTTAATTTAAAAAATTTTTTTTTTAAATTATTTGTATCAAATTTTTTTTTATAATTACATCTTTTGAAAGTAATTTCTTTGTGACTCAAAATATCGTTTTTTTTTAAATTTTTTGAATAATGGGCAATTGAAAAATTTTTTCTTAAATTTTTTTCGTAATTTAAAAAAAATTTTTTTTTATAGATATTTTTGAGCTTAGTAATATAAAATTTTTTTTTTAAATTATCTATTTTTAAATTATCAATTTTCTTTAAATCATTTAATTCTAAAGAAGAGTAAAAATCGAATTTAGATAACTTTCTTGAAAAACAAAAATGTTTCTCTATTTGTTCTATTTTAAATAAGTTTGATATAAAAATGAACATTTTGGACTCTTCAGATTCGGCATTTAAATGATCTGCAAAACTTATTTTTGAATTTTTAAATTTTTTTTTTAAAAGCTCAATTTTATTAAAACCTGAATTTGACAACTTTGTAGGATAATCTTGATGACCAAATTGTAATGTAATATTATTATAAATTTCTCCAAGTTCTGAATAAATATTCTCAATTTCGGCAAGGGTTAAGGAAGTGATATTAATAATAATTTCAAGATTTTTATTCTGATTTATATTTTTTAAAAAATGAATTATTTCATGATTATTTATGGAACTATACTGGATTTTAATACCTCTAATTTTAAATCCATAATTCTTTAAAAAGTTTAATCCATAATTATCATATATATCTAAATAAATTTTTATTTTTTTACGAACGCAAAAATTTAAGATTTTTTCCCATTTTTTATATGAAAAAAATAACTTTCTATATACTCTATACCAACTAAAATTTTTACATGCTAAATTATTGTATTTAAATATTTGAAATTTAATTGATTTTTTCTTTGTCTTTATTTTTGTAAATTGGTCTATTGTTTTTTTTAATAATTGATAATTTCCATTATGGGAATTAGCTATTTCAAAAATAATTTCTGGCTTATTTTGGTACATCAATTTCTTTTAGATTTTTATCTTCTATTTTAAAAATTTTAGAACAAATTTTCATATCCTCAGATAAATGACTTATTATGATTATTATTTTGTCATCTCTTAAACTTTTGATACTTTCTAATATATTTTTTTTTGTTTTTCGATCTAACGAGGAAGTGGGTTCATCAAATATTATTATATCTGTATTTGAATAAATTGCTCTTGCTATAGATAATCTTTGTAATTGTCCTCCAGAAAAATTTAATCCTAATTCATTTATAAAGGTATCAATTTTTTTTTCATATGAATTTACAACATCGTATATATCAGCTTTTTTTAAACTTTCATAAATTTTATCTTCATTAATTTCTGAACTATTAATTCCAAATGCAATATTATTTTTTATGGTATCATTTGTAAAAAATGAACTTTGAGAGACATACGCAATATTTGAATGAGTTTCGGATTTAAGTTCTTGATCATTGTAAAATACTTTGCCATCAGTTGGTTTTATAAGACCGCTAATTATGTTTATCATAGTTGTTTTTCCAGATCCGCTTGGACCGAGGATTCCATATATGTTATTTTTTTCTAGTCTTAAATTGACATTTTCAAATAATTTAGACTGTGAATTTGGATAAGAATAATTAACATTATCTAAAATTATTTTTTCCGTATTATTTAATTTATTATTATAGGTGTTAGCAGGTCTTTTAATAATTTCTTCACTATCTATTTTCAAAATTTCCTGTTTCAACAAATTGATACTGGGGATAAAAGAGCTCGAAGTATTAATAAATGATATTAATTTAATTGAAAATGGAATTATTCTCAATACTGCAATTGTAAATAAAGTTAAAATAGAAGTTATATCATCTTTCGAATAAGAATTATAAACTACAAAAGATATTAAAGAAAATAATATTAAAACTGCAACAAATTCTACTAGTATTCTAGGTATGGATTGTAAAAAAATTAGATAGGCAACTTTATAACTATTTTCTTTAGCTTTCTTATAGAAATTTTTCTCAAAAAAACTTTCTTTTTTAAGTAATTTAATTTGAATAATATTATTAAGTGACTCTTGAATATCTTTTAATAAACTTGAAGATAAATTTAATAAACTTTTCCCTATATTGAAAAAATAAGACTTAGTAAGAAGAGTATATATTAAAACTAATATTAAAAAAAATAAAAATAAAATTATGAAAACTTTAGGACTATAAGATAGTGCAATAATAACAACTCCAAGAAATATAAAAAAATCATTAGCTAGCATTAAAAATCTCTCTAAAAAACCAACATAGCTACTACTTAACGTTGTAGTGTTTCTCATTATTTTTGGGCTTTCTTTTTCATTTAAAAAATAAATGTAGGGTTTGGTGATATAGTAATTAAAAAAAAAACTTGAAATTTTATATCTTATCATCGCAAAAAAATTAGTTTGTATTTTATTGCAAATAATTAGTATTAGAGATTTTAAAGCAAATAAAACTATAATGAATATAGAGGCGTAATATACAAAATTTTTACTTTGAAAAAAATTATTTAGACCTAAAAAACTTAAAAAATTAAAAGTTTCTATGTTACTCTGATCCTCAAATATGAAAGTGACTAGAGGTAGAATTAATGCAATATTTAAAGTTTCTAGTATTGTACAAATCGTAAATAGAAAAAAAATTATTAAAAATTTTTTAATTTTGTAAAATTTATATACAAAATAAGAGTCTTTGAAACAGTTTATTAAATCGTTCATTTATGTTAATTTTTTATTAAAAAGAGTTTTTTTAAGACATCTCTTTTTAATGGTTCGCCTTTAATGAGTTTTTTTGGCGATTTTTTGTTGATCAATTTTTCATAATAATAAGGGCTTAAACCATTGCCTGGCCTAACTTTTTTTATATTTAAACAAGTAAATTTTTCACCTTTTTTAATATCTTCTGCAACAAATATTGACCTTCTTAACATTCTGCTTGAATTTTCTGATTTAGAACGAAAAAAAGCTTTATCTCCTTTTAAATTCTCCACTGCACTTATTTCGTTTTTAAATTTTTTGATCTCTTTTCCTTTTAAAGAAAATTCAATATCTAAACCTTTTTTTTGATTTTTTAATCCAATGTGCTTCTCTATTATCTCTGCTCCTAAAGCTACAGCAGTTTTAGCTACTATATTGTCTTTTGAATGATCAGATAAACCAATTCTACACTTAAATTTTTTTTTTAAAATTTTTATATTATTTAAATTAAAATCTTTTATATCTGACGGATAATTGCTCACACAATAAAGCAAAGTTATATCTTTACATCCATTGTTCTTTGCTACGTAAAAACTTCTACTTATCTCATCAAGAGTTGCCATACCGGTTGAAATAATCACTGGTTTTCTTGTTTTAGCTACTTTTTTAATTAAATTTAAATCATTCATCTCAAATGAAGCTATTTTATAAATTGGGCAATTTAATTTTTCTAAAAAATCTACTGCTGCCTCATCAAAAGGAGTGCTAAATATTTTTATATTAATTTTTTTTGCAAATTCAAATAGTTGATGATGCCATTCATAAGGAGTTTTAGCCTGATTGTATAAATTCCATAAATTATAACCTTTCCAAAGACCACTTTTGATTTTAAAATATTTTTTATTAGATCTTAAAGTCATAGAATCTGGGGTATAAGTCTGAATTTTGACTGCATCCGCACCATATAACTTTGCCTCCTTAATTAGTTTTAAAGCATTAGAAAGCTTACCGTTATGGTTTGCTGATATTTCTGCAACCAGAAAAGGTTTGATTAATTTCATTCTTTAATTTGAGGTTATTATATTTAATAATTTTTTTTTTTTATGATCTACCATTACTTTACATCTTTTAATAAAATCATATCGTCAATATAAATTGACTTTTTTGCCTTTTTCCCAATTATTTTGTTCAATTCGAATGGGTCGAGACCACCCCCTGGTGATTTAATAGTTAAATCGTTATTTTTAATTATTTGATTTTTTATAATCATTTTTTTTGCAACTATTGATTTTGACATTTTACGAATTGGTTCTTTCTCAGAATTTAATATCTTTTTCTGTTTATTGCCCATCATCAATGGAATTCTTTTTATATTTCTAATTAATTTTTCTAAACCTTGGGGTTCTAAAGAAAAAGCATTATCTGTTCCCTTATCACCACGATTTAGTGTGAAATGTTTTTCAAATACTCTTGCACCAAGCATGTAAGCAATTGAAGCAGCATCAATACCATTTTCATGATCAGAAATACCTATTAAATTTTTTGGAAACTTTTTTAAATACGTTGTGATAATATTTAAATTCATATCTTCAATTTTACAAGGATATGATGCGGTACAATGAAGAATTGCTAAATTCTTATTGATACTCATTATATTTTTTACTGCACGCTTAACATCTTTAAGAGTTCCTCCACCAGTGCTCAAAAAAATTGGTTTTTTTGTTTTTGCAATTTCTCTTTGTAGAATGGTGTTTCTTAAGTCAGCTGAAGCAATTTTATAGCATTTTACATTAATACTCTCTAAAAATTTAACACTTTCTATATCAAATGGAGTAGCAAATAATTCTATCTTTATTTTCTTTGAAAAATTTATCAACTCTTTAAATTGATTTTTAGAAAGTTCCAAAAAATCTCTATGATTTCCATATGTTTTTGCAAAGCTATTAGGATTCTCGTAAGGAGAATCGTAAAATTTTTTTGTAAATAATGTTTTATTGTTTCTTTTTTGAAATTTAACAGCAGAAGCTCCGGCATTTTTTGCTGCAAGAATTAAATCTTTTGCTCTTTTTGTACTACCTTGATGATTATGACCTATCTCAGCAATTATGAAGGGATTATTTTTATCAATTATATTGTTACCTATCCTTAATTTTTTCTTAATTGCCATGATGGATTAATGTATATACAAATTGGTTAAAATTGTTAATGAAAAAAAAAGAAAGAAAGAAAATTCTTGCTTTAATCGGTGTAAGATCGGGCTCAACAGGTTTAAAAAATAAAAATATTTTAAATTTATCTGGAAAACCATTAATGTCTTGGATTATAAAGACTGCAAAGAAAATTCGCTTAATTGATAGAGTAATAGTTTCAACAGATAGTAAAAAGTATCAAAGAATAGCAAGGAAATATGGGGCAGAGACTCCATTTTTAAGACCAAAATCAATTTCAGGAAAATTTTCTAATGAAATAGAATATGTTAAACATGCTATAAAATATTTAGAAAAAATAGAAAATTATAGTCCAGAAATTGTTATTCGATTATTGGCAACATCACCATTTCAAAGATATTCGGATATAGAAAAAGCAATTAAAATTTATATGAACAAAAAATGTGACTCTGTGGTTATAGTTTCTGAAGCGAAACAGCATCCAATGAAGGCATTAAAAATTATTGGCAAGGGTAACAAAAAATCATTAGTCGGTTATTTTGATAATAAAGGTGAGAGCGCAACTGGTTTGCCAAGACAAATATTTGAAAAAGCGTATTTTAGGTCTAATGTAATAATTTTTAATCCAAAACTTTTAAAAAAAAATACTATGACTGGAAAAACAGTAAAATACTTGATTATAAAAAACAAAAAACATATTGATATTGATGATCAAATTGATTTTGATTTTGCACAATTTTTGATAAAAAAATTCAAGAAAAAATGAAAAAGAGAATTTTAATTTCTTTTTGTGAAAATCATTACATCAGAAATTATATAGATACGTCTGCTTTGGATTTAATAGACAGAAATTATGAACTTTTTTTTATCGCTGACCAAAGACTATCGGACAGCCAAAAAGAAAAAATTCAAAAAATTAAAAACTTTAGAGGTTTCTTTTTCTATGAAAATGAAAAAATTTTAAATTTCAATAAACTAAATATTCAAGCTTCTTATATTAATGAAAATAGATCATCGAGTTTTAAATTCCTTAATCGAGGTATCTTTAATCAAAATAGATTATATTGGGACAGAGAGAAACTTTTTAAAACTTTGTACTCTTTTCCAGTCCGTTTGACCAAAAAAATATATAATCTTATTAATTATTATTATATCAAATATTTAGGAAATGAAAAAAAACTGACTAAAAAGTTTATAGATAATAATAAAATTAATTCATTTATTAAAAAAACTATCAATGAGATCAATCCAGATCTTATTATTTTTCCAGCTCAAGGAAATAAAATAATGAACCTTGAATTAGTTCTAATTTCCAAAGAAAAAAATATTAAGACATTTAAAATTTGTGATAATTGGGACAATCCTTCTAGTAGAAGCTTCATTGAACCTAAAGAAGACTTTATTGGTGTATGGGGAAAACAAGGATTAGAGCACGCAAGAGACATTAATTTTTTCAAAACAAAAAATATTTTTATTTTAGGTTCGGCCAGGTTCGAGAATTATTCAATCAATAAAAATAAAAATAAATCGATGTTTAATTTTAAATATATACTATTGTTAGAAAACTTTATTAATCATGGAATCGAAGAAGTTTTAAAAAAGTTAGATGAAATAATTATTAATAATAAAAATTTCCAAAATATAAAAATAGTTTATAGACCACACCCAAATAGAAAGGATTTTAATTTTATAGATGTTAACAAATTTAAAAATGTAATTTTAGATCCGCAAGTGGAAAAAAATTATAAGATATTAGATAAAGGATTAGTTGCAGATTTAAGCTATTATCCGTCTCTTTTAAATAATGCTCAAATGATAATTGCCGCGCCAACATCTATGATAATCGAGTCTATGATATTTTATAAAAAAACTATAGTTCTAGGCTATGATGGTATAAATTATTTTAATTTTAAAAATTTTCTCAAGTACAGTCTTCACTTACATGGTATAGAAAAATTTCCAATTTTGAGAATAAATAAAAATCTAAAATTGTTAGAAAAACAAATGGAAGAATTGAATGAGCTTATTATTGATACAAAAATTTGTGAACAAGTTGACAATCATAGAAATTATTATCTTAGCGATAAAAAAAAATACAATGAAGAATTGCTAAATGCTGTAAATTTAATTTTTTACGAATAAATAATTATGTGTGGAATATTTTTAGTAAAATCAAAAAATTCATTGAATAAGATTGACTGTATCAATTCAAGCAACCTAATAAAATCAAGGGGTCCAGATTTTTTTTTACAAAAATTTTTTAAAAAAGAAAAACTATATATTTCGAACTCAGTTCTAAGTATTTCGGGAAATTATAAAAAAAAACAAAAAAATCTTAATCATAATAGAAAAAGGAATTTATATATTTCTTACAATGGGGAAATATTTAATTGGCAAGATATTGTCGAAAAAGAAAATATAAAAGCAGATAATGATACACAAATGATATTAAAATTAACTGAAAAATATAAAAAAGCTAATTTTACTAGGAAATTATTTGGAATGTTTGCAACTGTTTTATTTGACAAAAAAAATAATAAAATTTTTTTTTATTGTGATCCTCAAGGGGAAAAGAAATTATTTTATTATAATCTGAATGGAAATTTTATTATTTCTTCATCTGTAAAACCGATAATCAATTATTTAAAAAATAATGACCTAGATATCGATATGATTAAAGATTATTTTAATACAAGACACTTTATGTTCTATAAAAAAACAATTTTTAAAAATATATCAGTTACTGAACCTGGAAAATTTTATGAATTTAATCTCAAAAATTTTAAACTTAATGAAAAATTTTATGATAACCCAGTTAATTGGATTAATAAAAAATTATATTTTTCCTTAAATAAAAGTAACGAAATCGAAATAAAAAATAAATTAAAGTCACTAATGAGTAAAAACGCAGAACTTATGATAAGTAAACATAAATTTGGAAACATTTTTAGTGGAGGTATCGACTCTTCTTTGCAAACAGCTATTATAAATAATTATAAAAAACCGAATGTTGTCTCCGTTTTGAATTTTTTAAAAAAAGATAAAATAACTAAAAATATTTTTAATTTTAATAAATACATTAATTTTAAAATTGATAGATTGTCTATTGACAAGAACAAATTTATTAAAAATTTTAGAACATGTTATGACATAACTGGGTTTCCTTTTCTAACTCATGATTTTGTCGGTAAGTTTATGATTTCTAAGTATTTTCGTTCCAAAAAGTGTAAAATTTTCTTTGGGGCCGATGGTGTTGATGAGCTTTTCGGAGGCTATGAAATTTATAAAAAAACAAATTGGAAGAAAATACCCAATCCATCACCATACACAAGATTCGATAATGATATAAAAACAAAAAAAAGTTTTTCAAATAGCGTCGATATGATGTGGAAAAAGATTTATAAAAAATATTCTTTTATAAAAAATAAAAAAGAAAGATCTATGCAAACTTCCTTTTTTTTAGATTATTTTATCCAAACGGTTTTTGTAGGCAATATTGGTACAGATATAATGTGTAGCTACAACGGAGTAGAACCTAGAAACATTTTTATAAAAAAGAATATAATTAAGTT
>CEQL01147360.1_pt1 | contig 11087 bp, 15 predicted proteins | sample 356281 | NCBI WGS metagenome assembly CEQL01 (sample SAMEA2621203, study PRJEB7988) | marine metagenome | biome: marine biome (ENVO:00000447); feature: surface water layer (ENVO:00002042); material: "saline water (ENVO:00002010), including plankton (ENVO:xxxxxxxx)" | depth 5 m
AACTCTACATTTGATTGCCCTTTCCACTCATTTAGGGATAATTTTCCTGCAATATTAAATAATTTATTATTCTTTTTTAATAAATAGCTTCCCAAGTCATTTTCTGTCGCATTAAAAGCTATAGATTTTATGGTGGAACCGTCTTCACCAATTAAAACTGATTTTATGTGTTTTTCGCCAATAATTTTTCCATTAATAGTTTTTACATCTTTAATGACAAATTTTGGTTCTGGATTACCAGAACCAAACGGAGATAATAGTGATATTTTATTATAAAATTCTAAATTAAGAGCTGAGGGTGCAATTACACTATCTAAAAATAAAGGTTTTTCACTTTTTAAATCCTCATTTATACCGCTAAATTTTTTATAAACAAAATTTTTAAATATATCAATGTTCTCAATTTGAATTGAAAAACCTCCAGCCATTTTGTGTCCTCCACCTTTTAACAAGATTTTTCTCTGTGTAGCAGCTATTATCACAGAGCCAATATCAAAACCCACAATAGATCTTGCAGAAGCCTTTCCAACTTTACCATCTGTAGATATTAGTATTACTGGTTTATTAAATCTATCTTTTAATCTAGCTGCCACAATACCAATTACTCCTTCATGCCAATTTTTACCACTCAAAATTATAACAGGATCATTTAAATAATTTCCTGTTTCATTTAAAATTTTTTTTAACAAACTCTTTTCAAGCATTTGTCTCTCTTTATTATACCGATCTAATTCCGATGCTAATTTAAATGAATGTTTAGGATCCTTATTCAATAATAAATTTGCACCATGGGAGCATTTACCGACTCTACCACCAGCATTTATTCTCGGTCCAAGTAAATACCCAAGATGATAAATTGATGGATTGCTATCAATTTTACAAATATCTAATAATGTTTTTAAACCTAAATTTTTCTTTGATTTAAAAACTTTTAATCCCTGTTTTACGAATGCCCTATTCAAACCTACTAAAGGAACAACATCACATACTGTTCCTAAAGAGACTAAATCTAGATAATTGATTAAATTTGGTTCTTTAATGTTATTTTTTTTAAACCAATTTATATTTCTTAATTCTCTATTTAATGATACCAAAAACATAAAAGACACACCAGCTGCACATAAATATTGTAAATTAGATTTATCATCTAGACGATTTGGGTTAACTATCGAAAATGCGTTTGGCAATTTAACCTCTGATTGATGATGATCTAAAACAATAACATCTATTTTATTTTCTTTGGCAAAATTAATTGCGTCAAATGAGAGAGTTCCACAATCTACAGTAAATATTATTTTTACTTTTTTATCTATTAATTCTTTAAAACTTTTAATGTTCGGACCATAACCTTCTTTTTTTCGATCAGGAATATAAGTTTCATATTCTATATTTAATTCTGAGAAATAGTTTCCTAACAATGCAGTAGACGTAGCCCCGTCAACATCATAATCACCAAAAATGCCTAATTTTTCTTTTTGTAAAATTGATTTAATAGTTCTTAACGTAGATTTTTCCATATCGATTAAATTATATGGATTTGGTAAAAAATTTTTTATTGAAGGGTTTAAGAATGATTTAACTTCTTCTTTTTTGATTTGTCTAATAGATAGTAATTTCGATGTAATTTCATCTAACGAAAAATTTTCTTTTAAAAAGTTTAATTGTTCTTCACTAAATCTCTTAAATACCCAATATTTTCCACTTACAGAGAGTGAGTTCATTTATTATAAATATTTGTTACAGACTTAATTATATTTTTACTTTTGTGAAGCACAAACGTATTTACCTCCAATTCGTTTCCTAAGTCTTTTACTCCCTTTGCTAAATCACCAGATGTAACTCCTGTGGCGCAAAAAATTATATCCCCTTTTACCATATCTTCTATGTTATATTTTTTTGTAAAATCTGTAATACCAAGTTTTTTAGCTCTTACTTTTCCTTCTTCATCTAAAACTAATTTTCCTTGTATTTGACCTCCGTAACAAGATAATGCTGAAGCAACAATTACACCCTCTGGTGCCCCACCTGTACTATAATAAATATCATTTTTGGGATTATCGCCAACTACACTTAGTGCTCCCGCTATATCTCCATCAGTTATATAATTAATATTTACTTTCAAATTTTTTAGTTCTTTTACAATATTATCATGCCTTGATCTTTTTAAGACACAAGCATTCAATTCAGAAATTTTTTTATTTTTTGCTTCTGCTAATAATTCTATATTTTTTTTTACACCATTATCTATGTCCATTAAATTTTTTGGAAGATTTGATCCAATAACAATTTTTTCCATGTAGGTATCAGGTGCAGATAAAAGTCCTCCACTTTCTGATATAGCTAATACAGAAAAGGCATTAGGTTCCCCATTTGCAGTAAATTTTGTTCCTTCAAGTGGATCTACAGCTATATCAAATTTAGGCCCGTTTAGTGTACCTAATTTTTCACCAATATATAACATCGGAGCTTCATCCATTTCACCTTCACCAATAACTACTGTTCCCTGCATATTGATTTTATTAAGTTCTCTTCGCATAGGATCGACTGCGCCTTTATCAGCAGCGATTTTATCTTTTTTACCAATAAATTTAGAGGCGCCAATAGCAGCTTTTTCTGTAACTTTAATGAATAAGTTTAAAAATTTTTTGTCAATTGACATTTAATTATTATCAATTCTTAATAATTTTGGTCTTCTCTTGATATAATTTTTTTTTGAAGTTTCATTAAGAATTTTTTTTAAAAATTTATCTTTACAAATATGTGTAATAATTATTATCGAAGAGGATTTTTTATTTTTATCAGGATTTTGGACTAATCTTTTAATCGATACTTTATTTTTTGAAAAAATATTAGTTATATCAGATAAAACACCAGGCTTATCAATCACCTCAAAACGCATGTAGGCTGAGAAAGTTCTATTATCTATTTTTTCAAATTTTAGCTTTTTTCTTCTCTTGCTTGAAATAGAAAAAGGAAATTTTATATTACCTCTTAAGATTGAAGATATATCAGAAACTAAAGCTGAAGTTGTAGCTGCAGGGCCAGCCCCTTCGCCTTGAATAGTGCTTTGACCTACAGGTTTACCATCAACTATAACAGCATTTAATACACCATCTATACTTGCAACATAAGAGTCCTTTTTAATTAAAGTTGGATGTACTCTTTGATAAATTTTTTTATTTATTAGTTCTGCAAAACCAAGTAATTTTACTTTATATCCAAACTTATTAGCATTAGCTATATCAATTTCATCAATATCTTTAATACCTTCTACATAAATGTTGTCGTTTAATAATGAGTTAAAACATAAGGATGATAAAATTTTTAATTTGGAAGATACATCATCACCATTTAAATCAGCCGCTGGATTTGCTTCAGCATAACCTAAATATTTAGCTTTAATTAAAACCTCATCAAAATTTTTATTTTCTTTGTCCATAGACGATAGAATATAATTTGATGTACCATTAAAAATTCCATAAATTTTTGAAATTTTGTTTGCTATAAGACCTTCTTTCAAAGATCTAATGATTGGAACACCACCGCAAACTGATGCTTCAAATTCTAAATTAACTTTGTTTTTTTCAGCTATACTTGATAACTGATCTCCATATTTTGCTATTAATGCTTTATTAGCTGTAACAACATGCTTTTTATTTTTTAACGCATTAAATACCAGTTTCTTAGCAGGACCTTCTGCTCCACCTATTAATTCAACTATTAAATCAATATCTTTATGTTTTGTAGCGTCTAAATAATTATTTAACCATAGTTTTTTTTTGATATTGATATTTCTTTTTCTTTTTTTATTTTTTGCTGATACAAATTTTACAATGGGTATGCAATTATTTTTTTCAGTTAAAATTTTTTTGTTTTCTTTAAGGTATCTGAATAAATAACTACCAATATTCCCCAATCCGATTATCGCAATATTCAATTTTCTCATTTAAATTTACTGTCTTGTTGTTATGTCAGGAAATTTTTTGTTTTTTCCCTGTTCTAATAAATATTTAGATATTTCATCAATACTACATTTTTCCAGTATTGTGCAAACATCAACTATATCATTTCTTTTTTTATTCACATCTTTATTTATAATTGTTTTTTTCTTTAACAATAATTTTTCCTTTTTCTTCTCCTTTATATTAATTAATTTTTTTTTATTTATAATTTCCTTTTTAGCTATTTTTTTTTCTTTTTTTTTATTTCTAAGATTTTTTTTTATTTCTGTAACTTCTTTATTTGAAAGTGCCCTTATTGATTTATTAGTAGTATTTTTGGAAGAAATAGAAATTCTTTTTTTACCTAAAGAATTTTCTTTTAAATTTAGTTCTACTAAATCTTCTTCATCATCAAATTGTTTGTTAATAACCTTTACCTCTATTGAGAGGTTTTCTTCAAAATATTGTTCAGCTTCAGCTTTATTAAGACATACATGATCACCACAAATTAATACAGTTTTTGGTTTACTACAATTTGATAGAAAAAAAATTAATGATATAAAAATTATAAACCTCATTTTAATCCTAAATTTTCAGGAAATTTGTATAATATATTCATATTTTGTATAGCTTGACCTGATGCTCCTTTTACTAAATTATCCAAAGCTGAAAGAATAAGTAATTTATTTTTAATTCTTGTTTCACAGATAGATATTTCACAATTGTTGGTATTTAAAACATTACCAGATCCTAAAGGTGTGTTTAATTTTAGAATTTTTATAAATTTAGATTTTTTATAAAATTTAATTAATGAATTTCTTAAAATATTTCCTGCATTTTCTTTTTTTGTATATACATAAATTGATGTAAGTATACCTCTGAAAGTGGGTAACAAATGAGGATTGAATGTAAAATAAATCTTTTTATTTGTAAATTTATATAATTGTTGATCCATTTCACTAGTATGTCTATGATTTTTTGTATTATAAGCAAATGTAGATGAATATAAATTTTTGTGTGTAAATTTTTTTTCTAAGTTTTTACCTGCCCCTGAATACCCGGATTTTGAGTCAATAGTTATATTATAATTTTTAATTAAATTATTTTTAATAAGCGGTATTAGTGGAATTTGAACAGAAGTCGGATAACAACCTGGATTTGCAATTATTCTAATCTTTTTATCTATTTTTTTGTTAAACTCAGGTATTGAGTATAAAGAGTATTTTATTAATTCTTTTGCTTTATGTTTAATCTTATAGATTTTTTTGTAGATATTCGGATCAATAATCCTAAAATCTGCTGATAAATCTATAAATTTTAATTTTTTATTTTTTGAATAAATCATCTTTATCAAAGTTTGTGCTTTTCCATTTGGCATTGATAAGAATACTAAATCAATATTATTCCAACTAATTTTTTTAACAGAAGATATTTTAGGTAATTTTTTTTTAATTCTTTTATCAAAAAAAATTATTTTCTTACCTAAATTTTTAGAAGCACAAAGGTATTTTATTCTTACTTTAGGGTGTTTTGACAACATTAAAATAAGATCTAAACCAGTATATCCAGTAGCTCCTATTATAGCTATATTTATTTTATTATGTACAGGCATAATTTCTTATATCACCGTCTTTAATAATAGTTAAACTTAAATGGTTATCTTTTAGAAAATTGAAAGCTTCTTCTTGCTTTCCTATGACCGTATTTTTTACGTTCGACTACTCTAGAGTCTCTCGTGGTGAGTTTATCTTTTTTTAAATTTTTCTTTAAATTTTCATCTTGTGAAATTAATGCCTTTGAAATACCTAAAATAATAGCACCTGCTTGACCTGATAATCCACCACCTTTTACTGAACACTTTACATCATAACTGGATGCAACTTGAGAAATTTCTAAAGGCCTAGTGACAATAATTTGATGAACTGGTCTTTTAAAATATTCATTCATTTTCAATCCATTTACATGAATGTTTCCAGATCCTTTTTTAACCCAAACTCTGGCAATTGATCTTTTTCTTCTTCCAGTGGCGTACTTACTTTCTTTAAAATCTAATTTAATTTTTTTAGTTTTAGTTGGGTTTTGATTAATTTGTACCATTATTTAATTGTGTTACTTTTATGTAATTTTTCAAAATCAATAATTTTTGGTTTCTGAACATCATGTGGATGTTTATCACCATTATAAATTTTTAATTTTGTAAGTTGTTTTTTTGCAAGCGGTCCTCCAGGTAACATTCTTTTAACTGCTAATTTCAAAATTTGTTCAGTTCTTTTCTTTTCTTTTAGTATTTGAGGAGTGGTCTCTTTTATACCACCAGGATGACCTGTGTGTTTAAAATATTTTTTATTATTAAATTTTTTTCCAGTAAATTTGATTTTATCTATATTAGTGACAATAACAAAATCACCATTATCTAAGTGAGGATTAAAAGTAGGTTTATTTTTCCCTCTCAAAACCTTAGAAATATATGCAGCTAATCTGCCAACCGCAGCGTTTTGAGCATTTATAATATACCAATCTTTTTTTATATCTTTCTTTTTAATAAAAGGTGTCATGATAATGTGGGATAAATACAAAGAATGTAGTTTAAAGTCAATTTATTTAGTTCTAAAATAATACAGATTTAATGCACTAAATACTAGCAGCACACCTGTAATTTGATGGATTGACGCTAAATAAATATTAAGACCGCTTACAAGAGTGAATATTCCTAATGCAATTTGAACAATTAAAAAAAATAAAAATAATTTTAAAGGTTTATAAAGATCTAATAATTTTTTTTTATAGATAAATATAGTTAAAAACAAAGTATAAATAATCAATAAATAAGCTGTATTACGATGATAAAATTGAACTAAAGAATGATTATCAAAATCTAAAATATTTTTTATACTTTTAAAATAAATATCGTCTGGAAAAAAATTTTGTTCCATCATAGGCCACGTTTGATAAATTCTTCCAGCATCTAATCCAGAAACAAAAGCTCCTAATACTATTTGAATAAAAATCAATAAAATTAAAACTTGAAAGGGTATATTATTAAGAGAAATTTTAAAAAAAATTTTATTCGTATTAGAAGAAATATTTTTGATTAACCAAAATAAAATTGAAATGATAAAAATAGCTGTTATTAAATGAATTGAAAGTCTGTAGTGACTTACCGTAGTGTCATTTATTAAACCACTTTTGACCATATACCATCCTATAAATCCTTGAAATAGGATTAATAAAAAAATTAAATAACAAATGTTCATATGATTATCTTTTATCTTTTTTGAAAAATAAAAATATATTAAGGGTAATAAAAAAAATAATCCTATGAATCTAGCTATTATTCTATGTATGTATTCCCAGAAAAAAATAATTTTAAATTCATCCAGACTCATATTAAAATTAAGTAATTTATACTGTGGTATTTTTTTATATTGATTAAAGTAATCATTCCATGAATTTTCATTTAAAGGTGGAAGAATTCCAGAAAATAATTCCCATTCTGTAATTGATAGACCTGAGTTAGTTAACCTTGTTAAACCACCTATTATAATTATTGAAAAGACTAATATTAAAGTCCCAACGAGCCAATACCGAAATAATTTATTAATTTTGTCATTATTTAAATACATAATTTGCAATATATAATTAATTGGCTTATCTTAAATCTTATTATTGTCGCTATGAAAAATAAAAATATACTTTTAATAAGAAAAAAATTAGACAAATTAGATGATAATTTACTTCAGATTATTAAGAAGAGAACAAAACTTGTTGATCAAGTCATCAAAAACAAAAAGTTTAAAAAGGATATTGTAGATCGTAAAAGAATAAAAATAATACTTAAAAATATCAAAATTAAGTCAAAAAAAAGAAAGATAGATACGAAAATCACTAGAAAAATTTGGATATCGATGATTAATGCGTTTATTAATTATGAATATAGAAATTTTAAAAAAAGGTAATTATTTACTATGTGGAGGTAATTTTTTTTCCACAAAATATTCATGCTTTCTCGTATTTGGATTATATTTTTTTAATTTAAGTTTATTTTTTGCTTTCTCGCCTTTTGTAGGTTTTTTAGCGTAATAAATAAACTTACTATCTGGGTTATTTTCTGGGACCATACGAACTTTAAGATGAGTTTTTTTTGCCATAATCTTTTAATTTATTTATTTTTTCTAAAAGTACTTTACTTTTTATTTTTAGAAGTTTTTGGTAATAGTCAGTTTTTAAACTATTAACGTTATTTACGTCAAGTTTATTTATATTCATGTTTAATATATTTTTAACACCTGAAATTGTCATGCCTTTATTTTTAAGTAAAAATTTTATCATTTTAATTATTTCTACCTGTTTCGAAGAGTAATATCTTCGTTTATTTATCTTTTTTGGTCTTATGGAATTAAACTCTTTTTCCCAGTACCTTAAAACGTGATTTAAAGGTTTCTTTGTTTTTGGATCAATTAAATTTAACATTTTTGATAATTCAGTGATATTAATTAATTTACTCATTTAGTTCTTCTGAAATTTTTTTTGATGGTATAAATCTTACAGCTTTTCTAGCTGAAATTATAAATTTTTCTTTTGTTTTAGGATTCCTACCTACTCTTTCGCTCTTATTAATTATTTTAAAAACACCTATATTTTTAATATTCAAATATCCAAGTTCGATATTCTTTGTAAGAATATTAATTAAATCATTAATAATTTTTTTTGAATAGTTAGGAGGAAAACCAGTATAAGAACTTAGGTCTTTTATTAAATCTTTCTTTTTATAATTTTCTCTACGCACTTTTAGAATGCTCTAAATTTTTTTTAATTTGAGACATTAAATCCCCTTTAATTATCTTATAACATAAATCTATTGAATGATAAAAACCCACTGAGTCAATACCTCCATGACTTTTTACAACAGGGCCATTAAGTCCTAAAAATATAGCTCCGTTATATTTTCTTGGATCTAATTTATCTTTAAACTTTTTTAGAGAAAAATACGAAAAAATTAAAGAAAATTTTGAAATTATATTTTCTGTTAAAGATTTCTTTAAATTATTTGTTATAAATTTTGCAGTTCCCTCTGCTGTTTTTAAAGCAACATTACCAGTAAAACCGTCAGTAATAATCACATTAGAATCACCACTCATAATATTATTTCCTTCTATATAACCATTATAAATAAAATTTTCCTCTCCAGATAAATCTTTTAATCTTTTAGAAGCGTTTTTTAACGTTTCCGTTCCTTTAATTTCCTCTGAACCAACATTTAATAAAGCTACTTTTGGTTTTTCATTAGGAAATAATGATTTGAATAATGCTGAACCAAGTTCAGCAAAATCAATTAAATTTTGATCATTACATTCTATATTTGCTCCCAGATCTAATACCACATTCATACCATTTTGATTTGGCCATAAACCTGCTAAAGCTGGTTTACTTACATCATTCATCATCTTTAAAATCATTCTAGATATTACTAATAATACTCCAGTGTTACCTGCAGATAAACTTATATCTGACTCTCCATCAAGTTGATGTTTAATACAATTCCACATGCTAGTGTTTTTCGAATTTTTAATTGCAGATAAAGGTGTTTCATCGTCAGATACAACTGTCTCAGAATGAAAAATCTTTATTAAATTAGATTTTACGTTATGTTGTTTTAATTTTTCTTGGATAATATCTTCTTTACCAAATATGTTTAAAATAAAATCTTTTTCAGATTTATATTTTTTTAAAAAAATTTTAATACCCTCAATCGTTTTATTGGGGGAATTATCACCACCCATTGCATCAATTGCAATAGAAATTTTTTTTTGCATAATTAAATTGTGAGCTAGATATCTAGTATCTTTTTACCGTTATAGTACCCGCTTTTTAAGTCAATATGATGAGATAATTTATATTCACCACTTTTTTTATCTTCTACAATATTTACAGAAGACAATTTATGATGAGATCTACGCATTCTTTTTTTTGATATAGATGTTTTTCTTTTAGGTACTGCCATAATTAATATTTAAAATTTTTAATACCTTCTATCATATTATCAATAGAAAGTTCAAAGCAAAAATTAAAAAAACTGTTAAAATAACTCTCTATTTCATTTAAATTAGTGGATTTCTCCAATTCTAACTTGTCAAAATATTTAATCAACAGTTTATTATTTAACTTAAAATCATTTTTATTTGGATCATTAAACTCTAATTTTAACAAAATATCATATAATATTTTATTTAGCTCTTTCATTTTCTTATTTACTGAAACGTCGCCTAAACCTAATTCTCTTAGATCATTTTCAATACAATGAAAAAAATCGTCGTATTTTTTTTGATCAAATTTTTTGCCTTTTTTTTTAAAGACAATCATTAAAATAGAAAAATGAAAAAACATAAGGTATATACGAGTTTCAAAGTTGTCAGGAAAATTCATTTTTTTGTAAAAAAAGATATTTCTAGATAAGAATAAAAAAGTGTTATACAAATCAAAATTATGTTTTTTATTAAAGATATTCATTTTAAATTTCTTTTTTTATTGTTTTACCTATTTATTTCAAATTGCCAACTCAAAGAACCAACAAAAAACCATGGAATTTTATATCTTAAAAATAGATCAGAATTAATCGAAATAAGTAAATCTAACAAAAATGATGTTATCAAAACTATAGGACAACCCCATTCAATGTCAACATTTACAGAAAATGAGTGGATATATTTTGAGAGAACTTTAACAAAAGGTGAATTTCTTAAACTAGGTCAAAATGTGCTTAAAACAAGTAATGTTTTAATTTTGAAATTTGACAAATTCGGTATTTTAAAAGAAAAAAAATTTATAGATAAATCTTCTAAAAATAAGATAAAGTTTTCTGAAAAAGAAACTGAGAACAACATTTCACAAAAAAGCTTTATTGAAAAGTTTCTTAATAGTTTAAAATCAAAAATGTATAAGAAATAATTTTAATGTGCAATAATGGCTAATAACAACAAAGCTACAATATTTGTTATTTTAATCATAGGGTTAACTGCTGGACCTGCTGTATCTTTATAAGGATCTCCCACTGTATCACCAGTGACTGCTGATTTATGTGCTTCAGATCCTTTCCCCCCGAAATTTCCATCTTCAATATATTTTTTTGCATTATCCCAAGCGCCGCCA
>CEQL01339998.1_pt1 | contig 11039 bp, 13 predicted proteins | sample 356281 | NCBI WGS metagenome assembly CEQL01 (sample SAMEA2621203, study PRJEB7988) | marine metagenome | biome: marine biome (ENVO:00000447); feature: surface water layer (ENVO:00002042); material: "saline water (ENVO:00002010), including plankton (ENVO:xxxxxxxx)" | depth 5 m
TGAGCTTCGTCAACAAGAACCATTGAAAAATGTTCACTCATTTCATCTCTACGATTATAAATAGATTTATATATTCCAACTGTGATTTCTTGTATATCACATAATCCATCACCAACTTTACCTATTTTGACTCCAGGAATTTGTCTCTCTAATTCTTCAATCCACTGTCTAAATAACAACTTTGTATGAACTAATACAAGAGTTTTAGTTTTATTACGAGAGATAATCTCACAACCTGTAAAAGTTTTACCCCATCCACAAGGAGCTTGTAATATACCTGATCTTGCTCTGCCTCTTTTAAAAAACTTATCTACAACTTCTTTTTGTTCCCACCTAAGTGTACCAACAAAGTTTAAATCTGCTTTAGTCTGTTCAAAATTTCTATTATCATCTATCTCATCCCATTCAAGTTTATGATATGAGTTTGATGGAACAATATAATAATCCTCATCCTCTGATATAGTAGTTAAAAACTCATCTCCGTTATCATATGTGTACAAAGATATTAATAAATCCTCATCATAGACATCTTCTTTTTTAATGTATATTTTATCTGATAAGTATATTTTTTTAACTTTTGCTTTGTTCATATCTTTGTAATAACGCCCACCTATCTCCTTTTAGAGTATAAGGTTGATGTTTTTCCTCTGTTTTAAATTCCATTGTTAATCCAGTAAATGCTTTTACGTCTAATTTTTCGAATCTCATTCCACCGTTATTATTTAAAAATGTTACTTTATTTATTTTACCAACACTATCATCGTGCATCGGATAATCTTCTCCTTCTCTCAACAAAGTAATTATCCCCATTTTTGTTTTACAAAAATTTCTTGGTGGAAAGTCACTTTTAGTCATATTGTTTTTAGCGTGCTCAATAAGTTTACTTGCTGATTTGTAAATTGTCGGAGAAAAATATACTTTAATCATCTATACTAATAAATCCATTTTCTCTATTTAAAAACTTATATTTTACATTGTGTATGTCAAAATCTTTTAGTCTAAATATGACTGTATTAATATCGAATCCTTTACATGAGTAAACATCTAATTGCAGTTTATAAGGCATTATTGTCTCCCAAGTATGTAACACAATATGACTAGTCGTAATTATAGAAAATGCAGTAATACCCTCATTTCCTTTTGTTTTATCTCTAACTGCTTTAGGTTCTACTAACGGAGTCATGTCTAAGTCTTCAATTAATCCTGACATCCATGTTTCATACCAAGAGGTCGAAAAAATATCTCTTAAAAAATCCGCAGAAATCATTAAATGTTTATGTTCAACCATTATATCCTCGCATAAACTGTTTTAATAGGCTCATAGGAGAACTCTTTTAAATACCATTCATCTTCAAGTTTGACTATTGTGCCAAATATCTCTTCATTTAGCTCTAAATTTTCATTTGTAGGAATCTCAAACGGATATGAAATATTTTTTAACCAAACTAAATTTTCGTTTACTTTGACTATTTTAGCACAACGAGTAGTTACCACTAATGGTTGTGATAAGTCATGAGGGTTTGCTTCACTATCCATTCCCCATTTACACCCACTAAATATTACCTCTTGAAGATTTTTACAAGTATAATCAAACTTTAATCTTTGATCCATTTGTGCAAGCCTTGCAAAATAATCTCCTTTAAGAGTTTTATCATCAACAGTTTCAAGATGCCCTGTATAAGTTCTTTGAATTTGAATCTTAGTTAAATCAAATAAAACATTCCAAGGTTTGTGCCTAATTCCAAAAAAAGGATAAACTATTGAAGTAAATTTATTCATTATTGCTCAGTCAACTCACCCCAACTTGGTCCTATTTCAAAATCAACTTTAATCGGGCAACCTGGAATAGATAAACCTCTATCTGTTTGTATACACTTTTTAGCGTTTTTTATATATTCATCAACTAAATCTTCTCTAACTTCAGATACAATAGAGTCATGAACAACAGTAAAAGGTTTGATATCTTCTGTATAGCCTTTGCGCTCTATCCATTTAACTAAATCAATAACACCTAAAACATTTATATCAGAGGCAACTGATTGTACTAAAAAGTTAACCCCAGAACGAATTGCGTGTTGAGCTACACCTCTATTTGGAGACTTAGCTTCAGGTAGTCTACGTTTTCTACCAAAAAAAGAATAGATAAAAGCATGGTTCTCAATCTGTTGGTTCGAAGCATCTATAAACTTTTTTAGTGACCGTGCCTCATTAAAATACTTTTGAATAAACTGCTTAGACTGTGGAGTGGAAATTTCTTCTCCTGGCTTAGCGTCTTTATTTACGGTCTCAGCGATTTTCGCAGGCCCCGCTTGGTACATGATGCCGAAGGTAATAGCTTTAGCGTATTGTCTTTCGTTTGGGTAGTATTTTTTAACATCGTTAACTTCGCATGATAGGTTGAACATTTGTTTCGCAACATACGAGTGAAAATCAAGTTTATCAATAAAAGCTTTTTGAAGAAACTGATCACCACTAAGCATAGCTGCATAATAAACCTCTGCAGTGCCGAGGTCACATTGTACAATTTTGTACCCAGGCCTTGCCTTAAACAGTTTTTTGATGTCTTTATTGTCTCTTGGTATATTTTGGTAGTTGAGATTCCCACTACTACTAAGGCGACCAGAGGTGGTCCCATGAATATTAAAGCCGCTTCTAAGCCTTCCATCTTTATCTACTCCATTTTTAATATTTGAAATATATGTACCAGCCATTTTAGACTTTTCCCTAAGCTCTAACACTGCTTCAGATAAAGGATGTCCAAGATTGGTAAGTACTTCTTTGTCAACTGACCAAGCACCAGTTTCAGTTTTTTTAGTAGGTTTTAATTTAATAATATTAAAAAATAACTCTCTTAACTGCATAGTTGAATTTGGATTGAAAGTTTTTTCGTTTACTCTTTCAAATCTTTTTACTGCTTCATGGTTATTTATTTCTTCAATACATTCTTCAACATCAATCTGATATTGTTCTGCTAACCAATTGACCTGTTCTATGTTGATTGGCCCACCATTCTTTTCAAGTGTTTTCATTGCGTGTGTTGCGGGTAGTAGAATAGTATTGTAAAGATTTTTAAACTCTTCGCTTTTATCGACAATAGGTCTAAATTTTCCATATAACTGAAAAGTTGCATCAGCATCTTTACAAGCATATGGAGCAAGTATATCACTTGGTAACATACCATAATTAAAATCTGCTAATTTAACTTTATTTTTTCTCGCCCAAGACTTTTTATAATCATCCAATTCTCTTTCATAATCACCTAAGTCTGTAAATCTAAGAGCTAAAGGTTTTAGTCCATGTGTCCCTACTGCTTCTTCTAAACAATAATGTAATAGCATAGTATCTTCATATTGTGGAAATACAAACCCCATCTCAGTTTCAAGATAATTAGTATCAAACTTTGAGTTATGAAAGATACAAAGTTTTTCCATGAATAAATCGTGAAACCATTGCTTATGATTATTTACAATATCAACGGAAACATAAATACCTTGATGAGGTCTAGTAGATAAGGCAATACCGAGAACAGTACCAGTATGAGGAGATACAGAAGTAGTCTCAATATCAACTACAATTTTTTCTGCATCTTCAAGTTGATCTTTGTATTGATTAAACTGATCTTCTGTTTGTACAAAACAATAATCTTTTTCTGCTTGTTTACCTACATCTTCTCCCTGTAAAAGTTTAGGAATCTGTAAGAAAGCACGCTTTATATCGTCTTGTAGTTGTGGTTTAATAATAGTTATATTTGGGTGCATTATAGGTAAATATCTTTTTTCTAAAAACACACCATTATATTTTTGTATACCAGTCATTCCAGCTACATACTTTAAAGAATCAGCACCTATCGGGGCTAGTATTTTATACTTATCTAATTCTGACATTTCTAAATCAATATCCTTTTTAAGTATTTTTTCTTTTCTTCCAGAATGTAAATATTTAACATCATAGTTTACATCTTTTAAATATTTATCAATTATTTTATTTGCATCTTTTTCAACCGCACTTGCAAATACAAAACATACATCACTCATTTATTATCTCCGTTATTTGTCTAGCTGTATACGCGCTTAGTGTCCATCCTAAATGTCCATGTCCTGTATTATACCAAACATTAGGGCACTTGCCAACTTTAACTATCGGCATCATGTTAGGAGTCATAGGGCGTAAACCAGCCCAAGGTTTGTAATCTCGTAGTTCTAATTTTGGAAAATATTTTCTGACCCAGTTCATTAAGGGTGTAATTCTATCAATTCTTATATCTCTGTTTTGCCCATGAAACTCTGCAGTTCCTGCAACTCTGAGTCTATCTCCCAGAGTTGAAGTGACTATTTTAGCCTCATCATCTAATAAAGAAACTTTTGGTGCGTGTTCCTCTTGTCCTTTGATATTAATACTAACTGAATAACCTTTTACAGGGTATATTGGAAGGTAATCTCCTAATTCTTTGCCTATTTTTTTAGAATAACAACCACCACAAACTACTAAGCCTTCATAGTGTAGATCATTTTTATGTCTATCGGTGAGTTTCCATCTTTTGAAACTACGACTTAATCCAACGCAGGCTTTATGATACCAGTCTATTCTTGTATCATATCTAAATTTAACACCCATAGATTCACATTTTTTAGCCAAATTAACACAAAATTTGTGAATGTCACCAACTCCGTCATAACCAGTCCACATACCTCCAACACAATCGTCTGCATTTATTCTAGGCTCTTTTAGCTTAATCATGTTTGGGTTTATCTCAGAACGCTGTAATCCTGCCTCTTTGTATAATTTACTAATTTCTCTAGCGTGAGCTAAGTCTTTTTCATTTTTATAAATGTGCATAATTCCACAGTCACTTTGATCATACTCGATGTCTGCAAACTCAGTTCTCATGAGATGTATTGACTCCATTGCCATTCTTGTAGTTTCTATTGTATTTTGTTTTGCGTGTTTAATATTAGCCATAAACTGTATTAACCACTTATACTTCTTAAAATCTAAATCGTATCTTAATTTTAGTGGGGCATCCCTTTTAAAAGACCATTTGATTCCTTTGTATACATTTGACCATGAGTTCCATACTTCAGCGTTAGAAGATGATAATTGTCCTCCATTTGCATGAGATGCAAGCATAGCTGGGTAGGGATTAGCATCTATAACTGTTACTTCATGCCCTGATTTTTTCAAAAAATACGCAGTAGTCACTCCTGTGATTCCTGCGCCAATTACCGCTAATTTCATCTAATATATTCCTTTGCTTGTATAACATTTAAGTCACCTGGATCTACACCGATTGGTAACTTAATATTTCTTGAAACTATATTTCTTGTATCTAATAATCCTGCTATCTTACTAGCTGCCATTTGCCCTGGAGCATCAGGATCCATTAGGATATCAACTCTCGTCACTCCAATTCTGTCTAGCACTTCTAATTTGTGTTTACCAAAGTTGGCAGCACCAAAAATACACATTGTATTTTTATACCCTAACTGCCACATATTTAGCATATCAAATATTCCTTCAACTAGGATTACATAATTAGTATTCTTAATTTTATCTAACGGAAACAAAATATTACCTACACGACCATTTTTAGGTTGTCTATAATATTTTGATTTTCCTGTAACTGATTTCATTAATCTACCTTCTATAAACTTTAGTTTACCAAATTGATAAACGGGAAAGCAAATATAATCTTGAAACCCCATCTGCTCAGTTGTAAACGCTTGAAATTCTTTCATTGTTCTTGCATCTATATTTTTAAATTCTCCTACATACATATGACGCTCTGAAGGAATCTTTATGTCATCAGCATCTATGATGTTTCTAATTTTATCTCGTAACTTTTTAATTTTATATGGTTGTTTACTATCTACATCTAGTATTACTGTTTCTCCAATAGATTTCATAAACTTTGTTATTCCACCACTAAAATCACAGCTCCAACAATGAAAAACATTTTTTTCTAAGTTATATGAAAGACTTGGGGACTTATCGGTATGTTCTCCACTTGTACACGATATTAATATCTCTGATGGATTATTTGTCTTTTTATACTCGATTCCTCTAGTGTTTAATAGCTCCACTAAATCCATTTTCTATTCCCAAGTAATACTCGTTTTGTTTTATCCATGAATATTTGCTGAGGCCTGTCTAGCATAGATGTAAATCTTAAAAGTTTTAAATACTTATCCCACGCGGCTTGTGCAACGATTTTATCTTTCATATGTTGATTAGTCTGAAGTAGGTTTAATAAATCTTTAATATCTTTTTCTAATATGTTCATAAATCTTGTGATCCTTCTTGTTTATCTGAGCCAAATTTGACTGCGTTGTGTGGTTTTTCGTTAATTACACTTGATGTGTTTGGATTAATTTTTACACAACTCCAATCCATAAGCACATCAAAACTCATATGTTTTCCGTTTCTCATTTTTGTTGTGTGTATTGAAACTTTACTTTCTAATTCTCTATCTTCTCCTTCAGCTGGAGGAAAGAAGTTAAAACTCCTATCCGCTGAATCTAAAATACCTTTTGCAAATCTTGCCTCTCCTGTAGCATCAATTTGGTAAGGCGAAATCATTGTTAAATCATATTTACGAGATAATGATTTTAGATTATCTGCAATAGTGATTTGAGTTTTCCAATCTTTTTGATCGTCGTGTTTAACTATATTAATATAGTCAACCACTGCCATGTTGTAATCTGGATATTTAGAAGAAAACATATTACAATAGTGGTCTATTCTATTAAGTGTTAATGACTCATCATCTATCATAAAAAGTCTATGTTCTTTTAAAGTAGGTTTTTCTATTTTTACTCTCTTTTCAAAGTTCTTAAAATCTTTTGTGTATTCCAGTTCTTTCAGCATTTCATTAATTTTATTAGATGGTTTATAGAAATTTTCAAATTTTGCTTTAGCCATCTGTATTTTTTGTTTATCATTTAATTGATTTCTAAAAATATCCAAAAAAGGAACTCCAGATATGATAGATAATACTCTATCGTAAACTTCTTTGTAACGCATTTCTATTGTAAAAAAAGCTACAGTATTGCCTTGTAAAAACCTATTCAGGGCTAAATTTAAGGATATGATAGACTTACCCGAACCCCTACGACCTCCTAATAGCACTAACTCTTGTGTTGCAAACCCTCCATTTATGGCATCAAACTCATTAGAAAGTCCTGAAGGATATATCTTAAAATCATCTTCGCTAGGAAAAAACTCCAACTCAGCGACATCATATAATTCATCATCATGAGGTATTGCTTGGTTAAGATGTAATAAATGATTTTGAAATTTATCTACAATCTCGACTTTTTCTAAATCTTCTAGCTGATCAACAAACTTATCCATAAAATTAATTGTTTCATCACGGATATAGAAATCTTGCAGTTGTGCTACTAAAAACTCATCTTGTATCTGATCGTTTTCATTATCCTCAGCACATATCTGATTTTCTATATACTCCTGTAATCCAACATCTTTCCTTATTGTTAGGATTTCGTCTGTTGATGGTAGACGAGTATTAGCTTTATAAAATGACTTAATTTTATCATACAAAATAGAGTTGATTCCAGTAAAATACTGGTTCAATAATTTAGAGTAAAGATCATTGCTCTGCGTATCGAGTAATCTACGCAGAGTAAGTTTTTGTAAGTCTATTGCCATTAAGCCGCCTTAACAGGAAACAATTGATCACGATTAACTTTGGAATATCCTCCGTGATCTCCTTGTCGGTATATTAAATAGGATTCTCTCCCAGTTTCTTCTATTATTTTACTAATTTTTTCACGCTGATGCAAGAATGGACTAAGTTTTCTAGTAGGCAATACTTCTCCCTCAAGCATCCAATATATTTCATAATGGACACCTTCTTGAGGCTCTGCATATTTTCCTGCTAGTCCTGTTATAGGATCTGGATTAAATCTATAACATTCTACATATTTCTGAAAACCGTTTTCGTGTTTCTCAAGCCATTCTTCATCATACACTTCGCGTACTTCTGCAAAAGTATTTTCAGAAGCTAGAAATACTTTATCTCCAACCTTAAACCTAACTTCGAGATCTTGTACTACGTGTTCTACGTTTGCTGGTTTACCTTTACCTCTAGCACGTATAGGTACGTTCATCTCTATCAAAATATTTTTGATTCTCTGAGGTGATATATAAAATTGTTTTGCAAGACTTGATTGAGTCTCTCCATTTAGATAAGAATCAGCAATGCCTTGTTTTTCGGATAAAGTAAATTTTTTTAACCGAGCTTTCTTTTTTAGCTCTGCTTCTCTTTCGATATTGTTATGAAATTCTTGAATGATATTATCAAGTCTTTTAGTATTATATGCTATCCCTAGATGCTCACAGACTTGTTTCTTAGTCTTTTTTGCTTTTAACATCCATATAGCCTGACGGATTTTGGCTTCCGATATGCCTATTGCTTTTGCCATGAATACTCCTGTAATTTTCTCTATTATAAAAAATGTCAAGCAGTTTGGCAATAATTATCTTAGTGAGTTATGAGATCATCGTCTGTGAAATATAAATCTGACCACACGTTTCGTATTAAACCTGTCTGAGTATAAACTATAATAAATTTTTCATTAAAAAATCTATTTGATCGGTACATTTTTTCAAGATAAAAAGAGCTCATGTAACTTTCAACTATTCCCTTAAAATGATCTGATTTATCGTCTATTTTAGGATAGAACTTTTTAGCAAGTTTAGAAAAATACAAAGACTTAGCCTCAGGAGGTAAACCAAGAACATGATCTAAAGCGGCATCTTCTATATTTTCTAAAATAAATTGTTCAGTCATTTTTTGTTTCCAGTGGGTACTCTATATGTCCCATCTCTCTTAAAGTGCATAGCATTAAATATACTGTCAAATAAACTACGAAAGTATCCATACTTTGGCGCTTGTTTTTTGTACCAGTATATGTAATCTTTAATAAAATCTTGCAACGTCATGGTTCATATATGCTAACCAAGCAGCTGCTATCAAAAAGCAAGATATGATGCTTGGTACGAGTAAAAAGTTTAGTAAGTGCGGTGGTAACTTCATTTTAGTACATCTCCTATACAAACATATCCAATATCTGGATTACTTAATTCTTCTTGTTTTTGTTTAGCAGTATAACAATTTTGTTTAGTCATATAATAGTTTAAACTTTTTCCAATCACGTCACCTTTTACATTAATTGTTATTGCTACTAGAATATATCCGACGACTATCATTTTTCTTCTCCTACTACTTCTTTGTAATATTCATTAGTCCAGCGATCGTAATACGTTGTGTTTCTTAAATGTTTCCTCGCTGCCTGTAAATCTTTTTTAGATTGAATTAAAAATAAAATATGTTTTCCATTACCTGTATATTCACCATCAATATATCCTGGGTCATCTGGATGATCTAATAATGTTATAGTATCTGTAGCAATTCTGTTACAGGAATGTTCTATTGCTTTTGCATCGAATACAGTCATCCACCAGTTTGTAGGTTTGCATATAATTAAATCGTATTCGTTTGTCCAAAAAGTAGCGTGTTGTAGAATTGTCATTCTATCTTCACTTGTATATATTTTATACTTTGCTTTTCTTGCATAAGGACATATTTGATATCCGTCTTTTGGTGTTGTGATTCTTTTAATCCATTTCTTTATATCTTTAGAGATATTGCTCACAACTACCCTTTCTTTTAATATCTACTGTAATACAATGCAGACCTCCATCCCAAAACCATCTATGTCTATATGGACTTACTATGGGGTTTATTTTATGTTTTTCTAGTTTTTTAAATAATTCTTTATTCTCTTGTGAGAAAATAACGTTTTCTTCGTCTAGCACTAAACAATTTATATCCCAAACAGTTTCTTGAGAATACCCAACCCAATGCGTTAAATACTTATTTATATAATGATAGTATGCTTCTTGGTGATACTCTGTATCTTCAAATCGGTAAATATATGGTAGCATTTTTTCTTTTATACCAACTTCCCATTTTTCTATTTTATGACGAGTTCTTTCAACTTCAATTATTTCCCAGTTAGGATATAATTCACTATACAAGTGAGCTTTCTTTTCAGTTAATATAAGACCTGGTTTTAATATTGCAAATATAGAATCACCATGTAAAGAGGGTGTTTTTGACTCAACGTTTCTAAGTAACTTATTATGCTTAAAATTTAAGTTTGGAAAGATCTCTTTTAAATATTCCCAATGTTTTTCTTTAACGCCATATTCCGCAATATCTGCAAGCACATCTTTTCCAAGTCGCACGATTGAGGGACATAATAAACGGTTTAATTTACGTCTCTCAATTATAATATGATCCTTATATTTTATAAGACATTTAGCCATACTTTTTAAATAGTCCATGTGGTCAAGACCCAATATTATTTTATCATCTAAAACAATAGTGCAATCTCTTGGCTGTGCTAATGTTGGGTATGTAAATTTTTCTATGCGAGAATAGTCATAATCAGGCCTAATTACTTTCGCACCATACGTTTCGCAAGTTTTAGCTAAATGTTGATAATCTTCTTCTGTTTCATCTAATAATTTTTTCAGCAGTGATTTGACTTTTGGAAGGGCTTCCCAGTCATCAACTATCTTAGAGTCAAAGTTTCTTCCAATAAGCACTTCTTCTAATGGTTGAAATTCTGTATATGCTTGTGGCTTCATGTTACCCTCTATGGTAGTCAAAACATTGACAAAAAAAATCGTCAAAATATTGACATTGTCATTTTATTGACGCTGACACAAGTGTCAAAAATTTGACAACTTAATATCATCAACTATAATAATTATAGGAGATGTGTTTTGTTTATTTATGTTTTTTATATCTTAGTATTTTTAATACTTTATTTCTATTTTTAAATACAAAAAAAGGGCGACAGGAGAGCCTGTCACCCTTATTATCCCCCCAAGGATTCGATTACTCGTTTGATGCTTTAGGAGTGTAATCAGCACAAGCAAGACCACGTCTTGTAAGCACAGTTTTAACACCTCTAACTGTTTTATCAAATGCTTCTGCAATCTCTTCAACA
>CEQL01032275.1_pt1 | contig 11018 bp, 8 predicted proteins | sample 356281 | NCBI WGS metagenome assembly CEQL01 (sample SAMEA2621203, study PRJEB7988) | marine metagenome | biome: marine biome (ENVO:00000447); feature: surface water layer (ENVO:00002042); material: "saline water (ENVO:00002010), including plankton (ENVO:xxxxxxxx)" | depth 5 m
TTTCAAATAAATGTTTGGTAATTCATAAAGAGTCAAATGCAGGAGAGAATAGGGAGATATTATATCCAAAAGTAATAAAAACATTAGCGAAAGAGGTATCATTGAATGATAAGAATCTATAAAAATATGAAATCATAATTATTTAAAAATGATTTTAATTCATTTTTATTTTCATTATAATAGGGTATTTTATGATGTTCATCTCTAGTATTAAAAATATTAAGTATATTTAATAATTTATCTTTATCACAGAAAATCTCACTATTTTTTTCCAACCATTCATAAAAGCAAATGTTCAAATTAGTCTTTTTAAATTTTTTATAAAGTTTGAATATGGAGAAAACATTATTGGTATTTTCAGTATTATAATCAGTTCCAGATAAAACAAGTATTTTTTTGAAATTACAGAAATCTATTTTTAAATTAGTGAGTATTTCATCAAAATTATAAAATATAACAGTATGATTAATTAAACTAATGTATCTTAAAACTCTATTACAGCCATAAACAAATAAATCCATATCGTCACTTAAACAAGCCCAAGCTTGACCATTAATAACCATTTCAGCACAAACAATATCAGCTTCGCCAGAAGATTCAATATAACTAGATCCACAAATAGTGATTAATTTTTTGACAGATAAAACGTATTCATTTTTGACACGAATGAATTGTTTCCTTAATTTAGAAAGTTGAGAATTAATATTTTCAATTTCATCATTAGATAGGTCAGGTTGTGAAAGTTTTAATGTAAGTGCATTGAACTCAATCTCTGCATTATTTTTAGATTCTTTTCTTTTTGAGAGTATTTCTTTTTTTTCTTCTGGAGGTTTTCCATCAAATACAAAAACAGATGTAATATTGTAATGTTTCAAAGTATAAATTAGTAAATAGAAATTTTCAATGAGTTTGTCCTGACCTAAAAATTTATACATATAAATACTTGTATCAATAACAATGGTTTTGCCAGATAAAAAGTCTAATTTTTTGCTTTGAATACAGTTAGAACAAGTTTTAATAAAGTATCTATTCAAGTTAGGTATTCCCATATTCAAATTGATATTATTTGTATAATAATATTATTATATAAATTCAAATTCAATTTTTACATAATTTCAAAAACACTCATTCTACAAGTATTTTTAATAAATTCATCATTAATTTCAATATTTTCAATAAGTTTTATTTTATTAATAAATTCAGGAGTTTTATAAAGAGAAAAAATAAGATTAGAAAAATTATTTATATTTTTTTTGGATTTATTAAAAACGAATGTATTATTGTTATTTTCTAAGCACCATTCCACAAAATAGTTAAAATGGAACAAGAAAATAATCTTAATAATAAAATAAGAAACCACATAAGTTTTTTCACTATATTTGCTTTTATTAATAATTGCTTGTGGAGTGTCACTATATACATCACTATATTTTATATCATAATGATCAAGTATTTTAACAAGTTGTATCAAAGAGAAATTAATTTCAATTGGAATAAAAGATTGAAATTTTTGGATCATAAGGTTATAATTACTTTTTACTCTAGTAGAATAAAAAGCAGTAAAAAGCATATTCAAAATATTAGCCCAACATTCAGTGTAAGCTTCAAAACTTCTGATATCATTTTTTTTCATCTTAGTAATCATATATATAACTCTATCAGGTATAGAACTATCAATACAAGAAAAGTCAAAACCCATATTATGAAAAGTTTCGTGGATTAAAACTTTAAACCATTCTTCATTTCTAAAAATAAAAACACTAGGGCTATTAGAGCAGGGATTGGTAAATGCACTATTAACGTGAATAACATCTAATTTATCATCATTAATAGGTAAATTTTTTTTATGTTCAGTAAAGTAAATATTTATATTAAAATTATTATTAGTAGTTGTAGAGAAGTGACAAGCAATATAGAACCAAATATAAATTTTTTTGAAAATGTTTAAAATAATGTTATCTTTTGGTAAAACAATAAAATATAAATTAATTTTAAATATTTTATCATTAATTTTAATGTCAAATGAAATTTTATTCAAATAATTATTTATAATATCATTTTTAATAACAAATGGAATATCATGAAAATCAGTAATAGTAGAGGAAGATAATGTAACATTTTTTTTCATATCTTGCCATTTATTAAGAGCTTTATTAGCTAGTTTTAAAATATTAGTAAAAAATTTAATATTAGTTTTACTAAGTTTATATTCAGTATTATAAAAATTAGATTTAATGAATTTTATAATATTTTTAGAATCTTCAGTTAGTTTCATATATATATTAATTATTTATTTTTCATCAATAAATTTTTTACGAATCTCTAAAAGATCACTATCAATAGATGGTTTATTACCTCTAACAAATTTAACTAGTTTAGCTGGATATGTAGATATTAAAATATCTTTTAATTCTGGATTTTGTTCAAATTTAGCTTTAATAGCATTTTGTCTTTCTTTAACACTTCTGGATCCATAAAAATCTGGATCAATTTTGACTCTAGGTTCTTGTCCCATTTTAGATCCTTTTTTCTTAGCAAGGTCAACATCTTTAGATATGTCAGAATCAGAATCAATAGAGAAAGATAAATAATAATCGGGGAATCCTTTCTTATATTTACTACCTTGATAATAATGTTTTACAGAGTTCCATTTATGGTTATCAAGTTCAAAAGGAGCAATAAAAGAGTCATCCAATTTTCTTCTCCAATTAGATTGATTTAGATTTTTAAACATATGAAGTTTATCTTTTGGAATAGATTCACCCGATCCTGTTCCAGGGATTTTTTTATTATAAGAATTTGAATGAAACATAAACGTAACATTAGGATCATAAGATCCCAAATTTGAAATAAAATTATCTTCATCATCATCATCATTATCGATTTCATCAGGAATAAATCCAAATTTAATTTTCAAATTTCTAAAATCTTCAATAAGGCTGAATGTACCGGAGTTTTTTTCTAAACATTTATTTATAATTAAATTTTTAATATCATATGGGATTTCTCTAAAAGCAAATATCTTCTTTTTCTTATAAGAAACAAGTTTATAATGATCACCAGAATATGAACAAATAATATAAGCATCTGGAGTAAATATACCATTTTTTTGTATTTTGGGATGAAGTTCTCCACATTTTAGAACACTGTCTTTATCATTTTCATTAAATGCAGCTTCAGATAAAATAATAAATTTAACATTAAGTTTGAATTCAAGTATAGAAATAGTATTAGAGTCAGCCCAATATGCAGATGTTCTAATATAGTCTTTGAATTTTTCGAGATTATCAATATTTTTCATAAAACTAAAATTATCATTAAGAAATTTTTGATTTTCAAGTTTACTTTTTTTAAGAATTTTGATTTTTTCTTTAGATTCTTTGAACGGTTTTGATATTTCTTTATGTTCTTCTTGTGTAAAGTTATCTTTTTTACTTCTTTGTATATATTGTTTAGCAAGTGAAGTATGTGTTTTAATATCTTTATCAATTTCAAAAATTTCATTTTCCAAATCTAAATAAATTTTTCTAAAATTTTGGAATACATCATTAGAAGTTTCATTAGCAACAAGATTACGTAATTTATCAACTGAAGTGGATTTACCAATTTGTTGAAAAGCATCTCTAACAACAGCGAAGAAGCAATCACCTCCTCCTTCATTATCGATAATATCATAATTGTTATTTTGCATAAATTTTTCAATCCAGTTAGATGTGGATGATTTTCTATAATCTTCTTTAATTTCAGCAGCATCTTTTTTAGTTTCTTCAGGAATAGGTTCAGGTTGATTTTTTTTGAGATCAATTTCAAAAATTTTATCTTGTAATTTGATTTTTTCATTATTAACAGGAATTTTTACATTAAAAACATCATCAGTGTTAGGTTCAATAACTTCAATTTCAATTTCATCATTTTTAATATCATTATCAATTAAATTACTAGGTACATTAATAATATCAATAGTATCTGGTGTTTTTTCGGTTTCATTAGATTTTTTATTGTTTTCAATAGACTTGGTTTCATTAGACTTTTTTACAAGTTTTTCAACAAATTTTTTATTAAAAAAGCTAAAGAGAAGTTTATCTTCAGTATAATCAGGATCAACATCGCCATCTTCATCCATAATATTGGGTAGATCTTCTTTTTTAAATTCAATAAGTCCAATTCTGGATTTAGTTTCATTATTAATAGTAAGATAAATAGGAAAGAAAACAATATTATATTTTTTGATATATGTATAATTAGGAGAGCCTAGAATAAAATGATGAGATTGTATATTAGAGATATTATCAAAAAAAGTTTCATAGTTAACGGATTCTTTATTAATGTCTTGTTTATCGATTTTTTTAGTTTCAACATATTCAAGATTTTTATCAATTTTGGATTGAATAGTTTTTGGCATTGTATATATATATGGCATAATTTTTAATATTTTTTAATACTATCTATTATTTCACAAGGATATTTCATTTCTTCTAAAATTAATGTAGCACCTTCAATTCTGGATATGCCTTTTTTAATTTTATAGGTATAATTAATTTTATTATCATCAAATGTAACATCCATTTTATAATTTTTACAACTATTTTTTAATTTTTTACAAATAGATACATAGTGTGTTGTTAAAATAAAATCAACATTATTGAATTTAGATAGATATAGTAAAAATGCATAAGCAGATTTTGTAGCTTCTTTAGGGTTAGTACCAGAGAATAATTCATCAAATATAGTAAAGTGTCTATGATTAGGATTATTTTGTATATTATCAATAATTTCTTTACATCTTCTAGATTCAGCTTGAAATAAGCTATCTCTTCCAGACGTATCAGGAATATTTAAGTAAGAATGAATAAAAGAATACGGATGTAAGTTCGCAGATTCAAAAAAACCAACACCATATTGTTGTGAAAAAATAATATTAAGTGCAGTAGTTTTAAGTATAGTAGTTTTACCAGAAGCATTAGGTCCAGTTACAATATTTTTATTAATAATAAAGTCATTTTTAATGTGTTTTTGATTAACAAGAGAAGGATAATATTGTTTTTTGAAAGAAGTTTTATTTTTTTTATTAAAGTTAGTAAAAGAGATATTACCAGAAAGAATATTTTTATGAATATTATGAATATTATTTAAATAACCATTAAAACCAACAGAATATTTGATACTATTTTCAATTTCTAAATCAGAATGAATAATATAAAACATTTTAAGAAGGTAACCAATTTCACTAATTTTGTAGAGACTAGGTTCAAATTTTTGTATACAAATTAATTGTTTATAGAGTTTATCATTAAGTAAGTCCGAATTTTTTTTAACATCAATACAAAAGTTATTATAATGAGACAAATGATTATAATTGTTATAAAAATTATTCATATTATTAATAGAGTTAGAAAGATAGTTTTTGATATTAAATAAATAATTATTAATATTATTAATATTTTGATAAAATTTGTAGCATTGATTAATATTTTGATAAATTTGTAAGAAATATAATCCAACAGTAAAAAGAAGATAGAAAAATGTAGAAACATCAAAATTCTTGATATTTAATATCTTACCAATGAAATGATTTTTTGCAATTTGAGAGAGTAAAGAGAAATATACATCAAAAGTAATAGGAATACCTTTAATTTTAAGAATAATAAAAGGGAATAATAATAATAAAACAGGAACAATAAATGATAAAACAGGAGAGGACATATTAATAAAAGAAATAAATTGAAGAAATCCAGAGGATTCATTAAATTTTCTAAAGGTTTGCCAATCAATATAAGAATATTTTTCAAGAAAAAAGTTATTTAATTTTGTTTCATTCCAAATATCCATAAAATCATCACATTGTTCAATAGATATAAGTGTTGAATTGGTATTAGGTATATTTTTGATAACCTCTTGTGTTTGTTCAAGAAAAGGAATATTATCAGTATAATACTTATTGGATTTATTAATAATATTTTTTTGAAAAGGATTAGAAGGTAAAATTAAATGATCATACATAGTATCAGTATTATATGAATTAAATGAAATATCAATATGATTAAGTGAAGAATCAATACTATTGAATGAATTATCAATATCACATTTGCGTAATTCTAAATCAGAGCAAATTGAATCATTAAGAGTATATAAATTTCTATCGTCAAGATATTGAATAGGTAATTTAAAGTTAGAATAAACATCTAAATTTTTACAGGATTCAGAATTTGTAGAAAAAAAGAAAGGGAAATTTTTTTTTAATAAATTATCAAAGTCCATTATTACATATAATTAATATAAAATAGAATAATATGTAACGAGTTAAATTAAATTTTTAAAATTGGCAGGTAATTCAGGAATATTAATATTATAATGTTTCTCAATTTTTTTCATAATATCAATATCATATTTAGTAACAAAATTAATAGCTAAACCTTTCCTGCCATATCGACCAGATCTACCAATAGCGTGTAGATAAGTATGAACATCTTTTGTAATATCAAAATTAATAACAGTACTAACTTGCTGAATGTCAATACCTCTAGCAGTAATACCAGATGAGATTAGAACTCTAAAATTTCCATTTCTAAATTTAGATAAAGCCTCTTCACGTTGTGCTTTTTCCATATTACTGTGTATATAACAAACTGGAAAATTTTCATCAATCATAGCATTGTATAGATCATTAACTCTTTTAATAGTATTAACATAAATAATAGATTGCTGTACTTCAAGAATAGAAAATAAATCTTTCAATGTATCATATTTGTCTGAATCATCTCTTAAAGCAATATAATATTGTTGAATACATTCAAGAGTTAGTTCTTCAGGTTTTAACATAATTTTAATAGGATTTTTCATAAATTTTTCAGTGAGACTGATAATTTCTTTAGAAAATGTGGCAGAAAACAAAGCAACCTGCATTGATTCAGGTAGGAATTGAAATAAATCATAAATTTGATTTTTGAAACCTTTGGAAAGCATTTCATCAGCTTCGTCGAGAATTAATAATTTAATAGTATAAGTATCGATATTTTTTCTTCTAACCATATCATAAATTCTTCCTATTGTACCAACAATAATGTGAGGATAATTGTTTTTCAAATAATTAGAATCTTCATTAACAGAACTACCTCCAACTAGAGTTTTAATTTTAATTGATTCCATTAAATTACTAAGATTATTAGCAACAGTAGAAATTTGTTTAACTAATTCACGTGTGGGTGCAATAATAAGAGCTTGAGTACTATGATTAGTAATATCTAAATTTTGTAATGCAGATATAATAAAAGATCCAGTTTTTCCAGAACCGGATTTAGCTTGTGCAATAGTATCTCTAAAACTAGTAATAGGAGGAATAGCTAAACCTTGGATAGGGGTTGGTTTTTCAAATCCAATTCTAAAAATGCCTCTTAAAATATCATCTTTAAGATTTAATTCGTCCCAAGTATCAATAATTCTTTCTTGTTTTTCATTATCATTTTCTATTAGTTCTACATTTTTATCATTAATTTCAGATAAAGACATATTATAAAAAAAGAAATGTTTTTATATGCATTTAAAAAGGTTTAAATAAATAAATTAAATAATTTAAATATTTGATTATATATAAAAGTATATAGGTATGCAATTTAAACTAGATGATTATTATAAAAATGATGAATATAATTGTTATCTTTTATCAAATGATATATTAAATAAAATAAAAGAATTGGAAAGTTTAATAGTTGTAACTGATACAAAAAAAGGAAGAATAGAAAGAACAAGAGTAAATAAAAAGCAAGAAATAGAATCAGACTGGGAAACAATAAGAAATTTCAAAACTACGAAGATATTAGATGATAATATGAATATAGTAGACAAAAGTTTAAATGAGATAAGAAAAACATTGAATAAGATCTCTACTAAAAATATAAATAATCAGTTAGAGATAATAGAATTAAATGTAAAAATGATATTTGATAATGAAGAAAATAATTTAGAAAATATGGAAAAAACAAAGAAATTAATAACAAATGTATGTTGTTCAAGTAAGAATTTTTCAAATTTGTTTGCAATTATATATAAGAAATTGTCAGATAATTATGATTTATTTTCAGATGGAATAAATGAGATACTAGAGGATTATAAGAGTAGTATATTAACAATTGAATATATAGATCCAGAAAAAGATTATGATGAGTATTGTAAGTATAATAAAAAGAATGATATAAGAAAAACAACATCATTATTTATATTGAATTTGATGAAAGTAAGTTTGATTACAAAAGAAGAATTTATAAATTTGATTATGTATTTATTACGTTTAGTTGAAGAGTATTCAGTAATGGATGATAAAAAAAATGAAATTGAAGAAATAATAGAGAATTTATATATATTAATAGTAACAGATTTCAAGGAAATTTGTGATGAAGAAGTATGTAGAGATAAGGTGATACCAAATATAAATCATATATCAAATATGAAAAAACTAAATAATACTTTATTTAAGAGTATAACAAATAGGGCAAGTTTCAGATGTATGGATATAATTGATTCAGTAAAATAGAAAAATTGAATAAAAAAACTAATAATAATATTAATATAATAATATTACTATTATAAGAATGGGAAATTTATGTTGTAATGAAAATTTTAATTCAGCAATTTGTCCAGTAGAATATACTGAAGCAGTAGTTGGTCCACCTCAACCAAGAAACACGTATATGTTTTATAATGCAATGGATAATAATAATAATAAAAAAGCAATGGATGTTTGGCAAAATGTAGGTATAGATGCAGCAGTTAAACATATGACTACAACATCAGATGGTAAGCCAAGGTCTTACGCGGAGATGAGAGAAATGTATGGTTAAAAATTAAAATGAATTTTTACCAGTAATGTATCTGCCTATAATTAATGAGTGTATATCGTGTGTACCTTCATATGTATTGACAGTTTCAAGATTACTCATATGTCTAAAAACATTATATTCTTGAGATATGCCATTACCACCCAATAGATCTCTGCAAGTTCTAGCAATATTGAGAGACTTTTGACAAGAATTTCTTTTAACAAAAGATATCATTTCAGGGAAATAATCATTTTGATCAACAGAATTTGCAACAGAGAATGAGGCATTCAAAGCAAGATTATATTCAGATACCATATCAGCAAGTTTATATTGAACTAATTGTTTTCCAGAAAGTGAATTATTAAATTGTTTTCTATTATTAAGATAGTCAATAGTAGTATTAAGACAATTTTCTGCAGCACCAAGAGAACCAAAGGAAATACCTAATCTAGCATCATTTAAGCATCTAAAAGGACCTTTTAGGCCTCTAATATTTAATTTATTAGTAAGTGGTACTTTGACATCATTAAGAAATATCATACCAGTAATAGAAGTCCTAAGAGATAATTTTCCATCAATTTTAGTAGTAGAAATACCTTTCATATCTCTATCTAAAATGAAACCATGAATACTATTATCTAATTTAGCCCAAACTATAAATACATCAGCAATAGGAGAATTAGTAATCCAAGTTTTAGATCCATTAAGAATATAGCAGTCACCATCGTGATAAGCAGTAGTGTTCATATCATTAGGATTAGATCCAGCATCAGGTTCAGTAAGACCAAAACATCCAATAAGGTTGCCTTTAGCAAGTTCGGGAAGGTATTTATTTTTTAAATTAGTATTAGCATAATCAAAAATAGGTTTCATAACAAGTGAAGATTGAACACTGAACATAGATCTATAACCGCTATCAATAGATTCAATTTCTTTAGAAATAAGACCATAAGTGAGAGAAGATTCACCTAAACAAGAGAAACCATTAATTTTAGTACCTAATATGCCCATACGTCCAAACTCTTTAAAAATGTTTCTATCAGAAGTTTCATTATTAAAATCATCAAGTACTCTAGGTTGAAGATAGCTAAAACAAAATTTTTTGGTGCTTTCAATAATCATTTTTTGATCATAATTAATAATTTTATCAAAATTAATAAGTTTAATCATTTATAAATAAAAAGAAAATAATTATTTTTGAAAAATGTAAATAAATTCAGAGGTTTCTCTATGTTTGTCTTTAGTAACAAAGACATTTTTATTATACATTCTGATTTTTTCTTTAAAATGAAAATATTCAGCAGTAATGTCATTCATATCTTTTTCGAGGTTATATTCTAAATCTTTACCATATCCAGAGAGTATATAACATAATTTGGACCCTTTTTTAAGTAGAAAATAGCAAAGTAAAATGGTATTTTTCCAATATTTATCTAGCCATTCTTCATAAGATTTATATAAATTAGTACTTTGATTTTTTCCAGAATAGATTTCAAGTTTATAATAAGGAGGACTAAAAAAAACAGTATCAAAATATTCAGAATATTTATTGAGAAATCTATTATCATTTAATAAAAGTTCAGATTGTTTGCATAATATATTAACTTTTTTTTTAGGGTAATATTTATCAGCAATAGATGCAGTTTTATAACAGACAGAGGTAATAATATCAGTCCCAACGTATTCTTTAACGATAGGACATTCAAGAAATCCATAACAATAAGAAGACCAACCAAGAGTAGGAGTAAAAATTTTAGTGCCTTTAAGGACATTCATATTTAGTGAATAAATCAAGTAAGGATTTAAAATAGAGGCTCTAAAAAATAAAGAAGAAAAGACTCCACTAATTTTATTTTGTTCAATATAAAAAAGAGAGCTAGGAATAATTAAATTATAATCAATAATAAGTTTATTATAGAAATCTAAAATAACATTAAGAAAAGAGGGTCTACCTAAACCAGAAGTAGTATTTTTAAGAATTTCTCTATAATGTAAATTACGTATAAAGTTTTTGTAATTTGATTTAGAATTATTATTCAAAGCATTTCTAGACATAGGTTCATCAGTGATAGATATATCATAAGGATATTTTAAAGATTTATCAAAGAAATTACTCAAATACAAATCCTTGTTAATAAATTGATGATATAATCTTTTATAAGTATCTTTCTTAATTTTTTTAGTTTTCATATATTCTTTAATAGG
>CEQL01054969.1_pt1 | contig 11015 bp, 7 predicted proteins | sample 356281 | NCBI WGS metagenome assembly CEQL01 (sample SAMEA2621203, study PRJEB7988) | marine metagenome | biome: marine biome (ENVO:00000447); feature: surface water layer (ENVO:00002042); material: "saline water (ENVO:00002010), including plankton (ENVO:xxxxxxxx)" | depth 5 m
TATCTTCAAAGACCTTTAGATTTAGGAGCTGATATAGTTATGCACTCAGGAACAAAATATTTAGCTGGGCACAGTGATGTTATAATTGGACTCCTTGCTTTGAATAATGAAAAAATTGCTGAAAATCTCTTTTTTATACAAAATTCTAGTGGTGCAATATGTGGACCAATGGATGCATTCCTTACCTTAAGAGGAATAAAAACACTTCATGTTCGAATGGATAGACACTGCTACAATGGAGAAAAAGTTTTTGAATTTTTAAAAAATTGTAAAAGAGTTGATAAAATATATTGGCCAGGTTCAGACTCTCACCCAAATCATTCAGTAGCAAAAAAACAAATGAAAAAATTCGGAGGCATGATATCCTTTACTCTTAATGGTGATATGTATAGTGATGTTGTAAAGTTCACAAAAAAACTAAAAGTTTTTACTCTGGCCGAATCCCTAGGTGGTGTTGAGAGTTTGGTCAATCATCCTGCAACTATGACTCACGCATCAATGCCAAAAAAGGACAGAGAAAGAAACGGAATTACTGAATCTCTAATTAGGTTAAGTGTTGGTATTGAAGATTCCGATGACCTAATTAACGACCTTAACAATGCAATTAATTAATATTGCTTACATTTAGGTAATAATCAATCTAAATGCAAAAAAAAATCACTGGTTTTTTACGTGAGATTGAAAAAAGAAATTCTCATGAACCTGAATTCATGCAAGCCGTAAAGGAAGTTGCTGAAGACCTCATCCCATACATTATTAAGCAAGACATATATCATGGAAAAAATATTCTAATGAGAATTTGTGAACCCGAAAGGGTTTTAATGTTCAGGGTGAATTGGGTAGATGATGATGGAGAAATTAGAGTTAACAGAGGATACAGAATTGAAATGAATTCTGCCATAGGACCTTACAAAGGAGGATTAAGGTTTCATCCATCTGTAAATTTGAGTATTTTAAAATTTCTTGCCTTTGAACAAGTTTTCAAGAATAGTTTAACAACTCTACCAATGGGTGGTGGAAAAGGAGGTTCAGATTTTGATCCTAAAAATAGAACAGATGCTGAGGTAATGAGATTTTGTCAAAGTTTCATGACAGAACTTTTTAGGCACATTGGACCAAATACTGATATTCCTGCTGGTGATATTGGTGTAGGTGGTAGAGAAATTGGTTATATGTTTGGACAATATAAAAGACTAAAAAATGAATTTACGGGTGTTTTAACTGGCAAGGGTGTAAGTTGGGGAGGTTCATTAATAAGACCAGAGGCAACTGGGTATGGAACAGTTTATTTTGCAGAGGACATGTTAAACTATGAAGGCAACAGTTTAAAAGGAAAAACAGTAACAATTTCAGGTGCTGGTAATGTAGCCCAATATGCTGCTGAAAAATGTCTTCACCTAGGTGCTAAAGTTTTAACAATGTCAGACTCAAATGGGTTTATATTTGATAAAGATGGAATTAACGAGGAGAAACTAGACCATATCATGTTTTTAAAAAATGTAAAAAGATCGAGGATATCTGAATACATAAATAAATATCCAAATGCTACTTATGTAAAAGACAAAAAACCATGGTCTATTAAATGTGATGTTGCCTTGCCTTGTGCAACCCAAAATGAATTGGATCAAATGGATGCAAAAAATCTGATTTCAAACGGATGTTTTTGTGTTGCTGAAGGTGCAAATATGCCGTGTACAATTAAGGCGGTGTCAGAATTCAAACAAAATAAAATTTTGTATGCCCCTGGAAAAGCATCCAATGCTGGTGGGGTAGCCGTGTCTGGTCTTGAAATGGCTCAAAATTCACTTCGATATTCCTGGTCAAGAGAAGAAGTTGACGAAAAACTTAAAAAAATTATGATTAATATTCATAGATCATGCCTTGAATTTGGAAAAGAAAAGGATTACATAAATTATGGAAAGGGTGCCAATATATCTTCCTTCATTAAAGTTGCTGATGCAATGTTAGCCCAAGGAGTTGTGTAATATTCATGGCTAATGTCACCGAAGCAATTATTTTAAGTTCTATAAAATACTCTGAAACCAGTGTAATCATGAAGTGTTACTCTGAAAATTATGGAATTCTGTCCTTCATTATAAAAGGTATTAGAAGTAAAAAAAGAACAAAATTTTCATTGGGCAACATAGAACCCTTAAGTATTGTTGAGATTGAATTTACGAAGCTAAAAAAGGGTGAACTGTCTCATTTGAAAAATATCAAAAATCTTGTTATTTACGATGACTTACGTTTTAATATAATTAAGTCTAATATTGCTCTATTCCTATCTGAATTTTTAAATACTATTTTAAGATTTGAGGAAGAAAATATTGGTCTATACAGTTACATAAAAGAGGCTCTTATTGATTTGGATAAGATTAAAAAATATGAAAATTTTCATATCCATTTTTTAATAGATTTTTTAAAATTTTTGGGGATTAAACCTGAAATAAATAATAAAAATTATAAATTTTTTGATATTAAGAATGGGGTTTTTAAAAACACAAATGATTCACAATATTGTGTTGGAGGTAAATTAGTAGATGAATTTAAAAAACTTTTGGGCACAAATTTTGATACTTATTTTGAAATATTAAAAACAACTAATCAAAGAAGAAACATGACAAATTTTTTAATGAATTACTATAAGTATCATGTTTCAGGTTTTAAAAGACCAAATTCACTAGAGATTTTAAATGGTCTATTCTCATAAAATATTATTATTTCTAGTAAGTTTTACAATCATAAATTTCAATTATTCACAAACCGAAATTTCTGTTCTAGACGGATTAACTGGACAACCCATTCCATCAGTCTTAGTTTTTAATAAAAATCAAACTGAAACCATTTTGACTGATAAAGAAGGGAAGTTTGATTTGAACATTTTTAAATTGAATGATTCTATTTTTTTCTCACATGTTTCTTATGAAAAAAAATCTGTGTTTTTTAATGACCTAAAAGATAAATCTGTTTTTTCTTTAAATCCACAAATGATGGGACTAGATGAAGTTGTTTTGGCTGTTGGTAGAAGTAAACAAAGGTTAAAATATATATCAAGAAAGGTATCATTAATAGGTTCTAAAGAACTTTCATCAAATGTGAACAAAACAGGTGCTGAAATATTGTATGCAGCAGGAGGAATACATATTCAAAAATCACAATCCGGAGGAGGCAGTCCAGTGATAAGGGGATTTGAAGCCAACAGGGTTCTTCTTGTAGTTGATGGGGTTCGAATGAACAATACTATATACAGATCAGGTCACTTACATAATTCCATAACAATAGACCCAAATTATTTAGAAAGAATTGAAGTTTTATATGGGCCCTCCTCAGTAAGTTATGGTTCTGATGCAATTGGAGGTGTGGTTCATTATTTCACAAGAATTCCAAAATTCTCAGAGGACAGGGAAATTAAGTTTAAAAAGAAGCGATTGTATAACCTTACAAATAAATCTAAAACAAGAAACTACCAACTTACTGCAACAAATAGGAATTGGGGTTTGTTTTCTAGCTTATCAATTTCTGATTATGGTGATATCATTATGGGCAAAAACAGAAGACACGGATTTGAAAACTGGGGTTTAGTTAGTCATTTTTCTGAAAATAATAGAGATAATTTTTTTGCAAACCCCTCGGTCAATAGCAATCCCAATATTCAAAGAAATACAGCATATGGTCAAACAGATTTTATAACGAAAGTTAATTTGAAACTTAATAATGAATCAAATTTGATTTTTAACTTTCAAGCATCTAAATCTTCAAAAATTAACAGATTTGATAAATTGTCTGAACTAAATTCCAACCAAGATTTAAAATTTGCAGAATGGTATTATGGACCTCAAAAAAGGATTATGTTGTCTTCAATTTTAAATTTAAGTCCATCCAAAATTTTTGATAAAGGAAAGTTGATTTTTTCTTACCAATCAATTGGCGAATCTAGACACAAAAGAAGATTTGACTCTGAAATTTTACATAATCAGACTGAAAAATTAGATTTATATTCAATCAATGGTGACTTTTCAAAGACTCTAATTCAAAACTCAGAGTTTTTATATGGTTTCGAATACACACACAATAATCTTTACTCTAAGTCTATTTCTAATAGAATTGACATATCAAATCCATCCATTTTTTTAAATGAGTTTAAATCTCTAACAAGATATCCAAATGATAAAGCAACTCATTCATCACTTGCTGGTTATTTTAATTATTTGAAGAAAATTAATACTTATTCAAACTTAAATTTTGGATTAAGACTATCAAATAATAAAGTTAATCTTGGATGGAATTTTAGTTCTGAAGAATTTTTGAATAATAATTTTAATGTAATTTTTTTAAATCAATTTGAAAGATTGAATTTGAAGAATTTGTCGTTAACAGGAAACTTGGGATATGTCACTAGAATCATGAGAAATAATAAGGTTTCTTTTAATATATCAAGTGGTTACAGATCTCCAAATATTGATGACATAGGAAAGATTAGAGAAAATGCTGGTATTTTACTGATTCCTAATATAGAAATCAAGCCTGAAAAAGCATATACAATTGATTTTGGTTGGACTAATTATTCTAACAATTTTAATTCATCATTAAATATTTATTATACAATTTTAGACGGAACAATTGGAAGAGATATTTTTTATGACTCTAGTGATGAAACAACAAATGATTCATCTACAATTATATACCAAAATGAAGAAGTTTTAACGATGGCAAATTATAATTTGGGTCAATCAAAAGTTTATGGGTTTAATTACAGTATTGATTTTAATATTTTTAAAAATGTTAATCTTAATGGTAATGTAACATACACAAAAGGATCAAAACTTAAATCTGGCAGCCCAATGCCTTCAATCCCCCCTGTTTTTGGTGATTTCAAATTAAATTGGAAATATTCCAATAATCAATTAGTTCTATCATATAAGTTCTCAAAAAATAAAGCCTCTGATACATATAGTTTGGGAGGTGAAGATAGACTAGAGGAAACTCCTTACTTTATTAATGATAATGGAATTTTTGAATATTTAGGAATGCCTAAATGGGCTATTTTTAATATATCTTCCATTCATAAAGTAAAAATCTTTAAAAGGCTTATAGACTTAAATTTTTCTATTGAGAATATATTTGACATACACTACAAACAATTCGCATCAGGCATTAGTTCGCCTGGAAGAAATTTTAATATTTCTGCTTTTTTTAATTAAGCATTAATTAATCTTAACTTTATCGTAAATTAATTACATTCGCTTTTTTTAAAAAATGTCATTTAAAGAATATAAAAATTTAGATTTAATTCAAATCTCCGATGATATTTTAAATTTTTGGGATAAGGATAAAACCTTCAAGAAAAGTATATCATCGAGGAATGACTCAGAACGTTTTGTATTTTTTGAGGGACCCCCTTCTGCAAACGGGAAGCCGGGAATTCATCACGTAATGGCTAGAGCTTTAAAAGATATTTTTTGTCGATATAAAACTTTAAAAGGTTACAAAGTTGAGAGAAAAGCAGGTTGGGATACGCATGGTCTTCCGGTTGAGTTAGGAGTAGAGAAAGAGTTAGGTATTAGTAAAGAGGATATAGGGAAGAAAATCAGTATTGAAGATTACAACAAAAGTTGTAAAGACGCGGTAATGAAGTATACAAACATATGGAATGATTTGACAAGAAAAATTGGGTATTGGGTTGACATGGATAACCCTTACATAACATATAAATCGAAATATATAGAATCTGTTTGGTGGCTTTTAAAAGAACTTTATAAAAAAGGATTAATCTACAAAGGTTATAGTATACAACCATACTCACCAAAAGCCGGAACAGGATTAAGCTCTCATGAACTTAATCAACCTGGCACATATCAGGACATAACTGATACCACTATTACCGCTCAGTTTAAATGTATTAACAATTCATTGCCAGATTTTCTAAAAAAATATAGTTCCCTACATATTCTTGCATGGACAACTACCCCTTGGACTCTTCCATCAAATACGGCACTTACAGTTGGAGTTAATATTGATTATGTGGTTGTCAAAACCTTTAATCAATACACCCATGAGAAAGTAAATGTTGTTTTGGCAAAAAATTTAGTTGAAAAGGTTTTTAAGAACAAGTATAAAGAAGTTGAATTAGAGAAAGATTTAATTTTAAATAAGAATAGTATTCCGTATTTAATTTGTGAACAGTGTAAAGGAAATGATTTAATAGACATCAAATACGAAAAACTCTGGACAGACTCACCTTTACCTTCACAAAATCCAGAAAATGCGTTTCGTATAATATCAGGAGATTTCGTAACAACAGATGAGGGAACTGGAATTGTACACACTGCACCTACGTTTGGTGCAGACGATATGATAGCTGCAAAAAATGCAAAACCAGAGGTCCCCCCGATGCTAATTACAAATAATGATGGCGATCTTACCCCACTTGTAGACTTACAAGGGAAGTTTATTGAGGGTTTAGGATCAATTTCAGGAAAATTTGTTAAAAATGAATATTATAACGAAAATGAGATGCCAAATAGGTCAGTAGATGTTGAAATTGCAATAAAATTAAAAGAAGAAAATAAAGCATTTAGAGTTGAAAAGTATACACATAGTTATCCAAATTGTTGGAGAACTGATAAACCCATTTTATATTATCCTCTAAATTCCTGGTTTGTAGCCGTAACAAAAAATAAAGAGGATTTAATAGACAACAATGCAAAAATCAATTGGAAACCAAAATCAACAGGCATTGGAAGATTTGGGAATTGGCTTGAAAATGCAAATGATTGGAATTTATCTAGATCTCGATATTGGGGAATTCCACTTCCAATATGGTGCTCTGAAGATGGGAAAGAAGAAATCATCATAGGTTCAGTAAAAGAACTTTACAATGAAATTGAAAAATCTGTTCAATCTGGCTTTATGAAACAAAATCCTTTTTCAAATTTTGTTGTAGATGATTTCTCAGAGTCTAACTATGAAAAAATTGATCTTCATAAACATATTGTAGATAAAATTGTTTTAGTTTCAAAAAGAAATAAACCTCTATATAGAGAATCCGACTTGATTGATGTGTGGTTTGATTCAGGATCAATGCCATATGCCCAATGGCACTATCCCTTTGAAAATAAAGAACTAATCGATAATAAATCTCATTTTCCAGCAGATTATATTGCTGAAGGTGTAGATCAAACTAGAGGATGGTTTTATACTTTACATGTCATTAGTACATTGATTTTTAATTCAATTTCATATAAAAATGTAATATCAAATGGCTTGGTATTGGACAAGAATGGTCAAAAAATGTCAAAACGACTTGGCAATGCGATAGATCCTTTTGAAACCTTGAATAAATATGGACCTGATGCTACAAGATGGTATATGATTTCAAACTCTAACCCTTGGGAAAATTTAAAGTTTGATTTAAATGGAATTGATGAAGTTAGAAGAAAATTCTTTGGAACACTTTACAATATCTACTCGTTTTTTAGTTTATATTCTAATATTGATGGATTCGACAAAGATGAAGTTATGATTCCATATGAGTCAAGAAGAGAGTTAGATCAGTGGATTATTTCTGCTTTAAACTCATTAATTCAAAAAGTTGAGGCAGCATATAAAGATTATGATCCAACAAAAGCTTCAAGACTAATTTCTCAGTTTGTCCAAGACGACCTAAGTAATTGGTACGTTAGGCTATCTCGAAGAGTATTTTGGAAAGGAGAATATAACAATGAGAAAATATCTGCCTTTCAAACATTGCATGAGTGTTTATCTAAAGTTGCAATTATTTCTTCCCCGATTAGTCCTTTTTACATGGACCAACTTTTTCAAGATTTAACAAATGACAACAAGTCTGTTCATTTGGCAAACTTTCCAAAAATTGACATTCACAATATTAATGCTGAACTCGAGAATAAAATAAAAAAGTCTCAAATGATTTGCTCAATAGCGCTTTCAATTAGAAAAAGAGAGAAAATTAAAGTTCGTCAACCACTAAATAAAGTTTTAATCCCTTACAGGACTTTAGAGGAAAAGAAAGAAATCTTAGAAGTTGAGGATTTTGTTAAATCAGAAATTAATGTAAAAGAGGTAGAACTAATAAGTGACTCATCGAAAATTTTAGTAAAGAGGGCAAAACCTAATTTTAAATCTTTAGGACCGAAATTTGGAAAAAATATGCAAACTGTTTCTAAATCAATATTTAATCTTAATGGAGGGCAAATAGATTTATTAGAAAATGGTGAAACTCTAAATTTAAAATTTGGTTCTTTTTCATTTGAGCTTTCATTGGAGGATGTGGAGGTCGTTTATGAAGATATTGAAGGGTGGCAAGTTGGATCTGAAAACGGGTATACTATTGCCCTAGATATTAGCGTTGATCAGAATCTTAAAAATGAAGGTATTAGCAGAGAGGTTGTAAATAAAATTCAGAACTTAAGAAAAGACTCAAACTTTAATGTTAGTGATAAAATTATTATTAATATTGTCAATAATAATTTAATTAATAAAGCGCTGAAAGATAATATGGACTACATCAAAAATGAAACTTTAGCAGTTGAAATAAATTTTGTAGACCAACTTGATTCAGCAAACGAATTTGAGTTTGATAATATAAAATTAGAACTAGAAATTAATAAAATAAGTTAATTATGGATAAGGATAATATTGTTGTAAGATATTCAGATAAAGATCTTACAAAATTCAAAAAAATTATTGAAGAAAAAATTAGTAAAGCTCAGAATGATTTAGAACTTATTAGAAGTGCTTATATGAACGATGGAGACAATGGAACTGAAGACACTTCACCAACTTTCAAAGCATTTGAAGAAGGGTCGCAAACTATGTCCAAAGAAGCCAATACTCAATTAGCAATCAGACAAGAAAAATTTATTAGAGATCTAAAAAATGCATTGATTAGAATTGAAAATAAGACCTATGGTATTTGTAGAGCTACAGGTAAACTAATATCAAAGAAAAGACTAGAACTTGTGCCACATGCAACATTAAGTATAGAGGCAAAAAATAAAATGTCATAATTTTTTATGAAAATTAGCGATCTTCTTAATCATATGTGGAAAACATACACAAGTCTAAATCCACATATTAAAGAAGTTCTAGACTTGATTGAATCAAAAGAAAACTCTAAAATTATTAATGATCACATTGCTCTTAGAACGTTCAATCACAATAGGGTAAACAAAAATAAATTGGCAGAATTTTTTATTAGTTCGGGATATAATTTTGTCGAAAATCTCCATTTTGAGAAAAAAAGACTTGATGCCTCATACTATATTCACCCCGATAATAAACTTCCAAGAATATTTATCAGTGAATTAAGAATACAAGATTTCTCATCTGAATTTCAAAGTAAAATTAATGCTATTATAAATGGTATTGACGAGAAAAAGTTGAGTGATCCTAAATTCTTAACAAATGGTATTCCATGGGAAAAAATATCCTACTTAGATTATAAAAAAATTCAAGAAGAATCTGATTATGCTGCTTGGGTTTTATCACATGGTTATATTGCAAATCATTTTACTGTCAGTGTAACAGATTGTACTTTTTTTAAAAATCTTAAGCAGATAAATCTTTTTTTAAAACAAAACGGTTTCGAAATAAATTCATCTGGTGGAGAAGTAAAAGGTTCATCAAAAGTTGGATTGGAACAATCCTCAATAATGGCAAAAAATATTCGTGTAAAATTCTCAGATGGTTATTACGAAATTCCTGGATGTTATTATGAATTTGCATTCAGATACAATGGTTTTGATGGATTTATAACTAATTCTGCCAATCATATTTTTGAGAGTACAAATGAAAAAAAAGCTTGAGTTTAATCATTGTCTATTAATAATTGCTGGGATTTTAGTTCTCGATCAGTTTTTGAAGGTTTATATAAAACTTAACTTTCCTCTAACTATTTACAGCGATCAAATTATATTTGATTACAACTGGTTTAAATTATTATTCGTAGAAAATAAAGGGATGGCTTGGGGTGCATCTATTAATGATTTCTTACCCTTTATTGGGGAAAGATCAGCAAAACTAATTCTAACATTGTTTAGAGTTGTTGCAATAGGTTTTATTTTCTTTTGGCTTAAAGAGTCAATAAAAAGTGGTTTAAAAAATATTAATTCGATTGTATTATCATTAATTTTAGCAGGAGCAATTGGTAATGCAATTGATTCTATTTTTTACGGATATATTTTCACAGATAGTTATTTTAAAGTTGCCACATTATCTTTAGGAAGGGGATATGAAAGTTTATTTCATGGAAGTGTTGTTGATATGTTTCAATTCCCAATGTTTAATTGGACTTGGCCTAGTTGGTTTCCTTTTGTTGGCGGTGAGAATTTTGTATTTTTTGAACCTGTATTTAACATTGCAGATGCATCCATTTCAATTGCAATATTTCTAATAATTATAAATTATAGAACTTTTTTTACTAAAAACTAAAAATTTTTTGTGGTGTGATACAAAAATTTAACTTGACATCACTTGAGTTTGTATCTTCAATCTTGATTTCAGGCTCAAAAAAAGACAAGCCTATCTTCAATATATCAGATTTACATTCTTTCAAAAACCTATCGTAAAATCCTGATCCATAACCAACCCTGTTACCTTCAATGTCGAAGGAAAGTAAAGGAATAAAAACTAACTCAATCATTTTTGGGTTAAAAATTATATTATTAGAAGGTTCTTGAATGTCGTATTTATTTGTTTCAAATTTTGTTTTGTTTGTGAATAATAAGCCATTCATGGTGTTTGTTTCAAAATTGATTTTAGGGTATATAATATTTTTTGAATCTGAATGTAAAATTTCAAAAAAATTAGATGTGTCAACTTCTTTTTTTGTTTTAATTGGTTTATACAACATATATGTTTGTTTATTCCAAATTTTTAATTTTAAACCTTGTTGAAAGATTTGGTTACTTAATTTTTTTATCTTTTGATTACTTAATTTGTTTCTTAGGTCTTTATATTTTTTTCTTGCCTGATTTTTTTTCATTTTCAAAATATGT
>CEQL01339997.1_pt1 | contig 11008 bp, 10 predicted proteins | sample 356281 | NCBI WGS metagenome assembly CEQL01 (sample SAMEA2621203, study PRJEB7988) | marine metagenome | biome: marine biome (ENVO:00000447); feature: surface water layer (ENVO:00002042); material: "saline water (ENVO:00002010), including plankton (ENVO:xxxxxxxx)" | depth 5 m
GGTTAAAAACTTTGATGGAAATTTAAGGAGAGTTCATCTCAATACGCCAACTAAATATAATTCCTATTTGCAAAAAGGCTTGCCTCCAACACCAATTTCTAATCCTTCTGAAGCATCTTTAAAAGCAGCTTCAAATCCCGAAAAACATGAGTATTTATATTTCGTTTCTAAGGGATATTGTATTCACGAGTTTTCAAAAAATTATGAAGATCATTTGAAAGCTGTTAATAAGTATCAACTAAAAAAATAATGTTTATTTCAATAGAAGGAAGTGAAGGGTCAGGAAAATCGACCCTAATAGATTCTTTGAAAGCTTATTTCGAAAAATTAAATGAGGATGTCATTTTTACTAAAGAGCCTGGAGGCACTCCCGAGGGAAAGTTAATTAGAGATATCCTTTTAGATAGTAAATTAACCTTAGATCCTATGACAGAAATATATCTTCTTCTTTCAGATAGAGTATCGCATGTCGAAAAATTAATTAACCCAGCGCTAAATGAAAATAAAATTGTAATTTCTGATAGATACATTGATTCAACTTTTGCCTATCAAGGCGCGGGCAGAAAAATTAATAAAGAATTAATTAAAAATATTTTTAGTACTTATGATTTTCCTAAAACCAATCTAACTATTTATTTAGATATTCCTGTGGAAGAGGGTTTAAATCGGATACAGACAAGAAATACTATCGATAGATTTGAAGAGGAAGAGATAAGTTTCTTCGAAAGAATAAGAGAATATTATTTGGATCTATGCTCAAAAGAATCTTCACGTGTCAAAAAAATAGATGCAAAAAAGAGTCCTGAAGAAGTTTTATTAGAAGCTTTAAAATATATAGAAAATTTATAGAATTATGTACTCCCAAGATTTTTACTTTAATCAATTAAAAAAAAATATTTCTTCTAAAAAACTTTCACATGGCTATTTAATCGTAGGGAAAAATGATGCTGATCTTCTGAATGCTACAAAAAAATTGATTCAATATACCCTTTGCGTGAACAAGCTAGGCGATTTCGAACCTTGTGGGATTTGTAATGCTTGTAGAACTTTTCAAGCTAATAGTAATCCAGATTTTCAAGAATTATCTTCAAATGATAAAGGCAACATAACAATAGATAAAATTACAGAGAGAAAAGATTCAGATAGAAGTTTGTTATCGGTACTTCAGGAGACGCCTTTGATCTCTAATGGAAAGGCTATATTAATAAATCCTGCTCATTCTATGAATCCGTATTCACAGAATGCCTTATTAAAAATTTTAGAAGAACCACCTAAGGATTCATTTATTTTTTTGATAACAGATAAGCCATTTTTACTTTTTCCAACTATTCATAGCAGGGTCACTAAAATCTCTATTAATCCTCCAAATGAAAAAGAAATTTCTGAGTATTTTCAAGAAAATAATCTAAGCTTTAATAAGGATTTTATGAATGACATTAATGAATACATGGATATATCAAATTTATCTCAAGAAAAATTAGATAACTTCTCTTTGTTCATGAAAGACATACTAGAAGATTTAGATGATTTAAATTTTAATAAAAAAAATATATTAAAAAATTGGCTTGATGATGATTTGCTCAATAGACTTAAAATTTTAAGAAATTTAACAATTAATCAATTAAAAAACATATTCTTAAAGACAGATATCTCTATAGCCCCTTCAAAAATAATTGAATTAAATCGAGATCAATTATTTTACTTATTGCAAAACTTAATATTCTTTGAATCTAGTTTACAAAAAAATATTCCACTAAATAGAAAGTTACAACTAGAAGTAGTTTTGGATATTTTCAAGTAACTAGCTTTCTGTAAAGTTGCAATATTGGAAATGATATTAGGACCATTTGTATGTAAATAATAAAACAACTAGACATAGAGCTTAAAATAAACGGAACATTTGAAGTATCTCCATCATTACTAATCAACCTAATAATTATCAGAGTGGTCAATATAGTGATGACCCAAAAAAAGAGAGCAGCTCCTATGCATGAACCAATATTTTGATTTCCTGTTTTAAAAGATTCTTGTAGCGCAACTAAAATTGATTCATTTCTCAAGATTACAAAAAAATTTACAAAAATTACCATGCCAGCAAGGTAAATTCCCGGAATTATAAAGAGAAAAAATCCTAATCCAATTAATATGGCTGAAATTATAGATAATATAAAGATTCGAAATATATAATTTACAGAAACTAGATAGTAAGCAAGAGGTTCTCTTTTGATATTTTGTGATAAATCATTTGCAAGCAATATAGAAAATATTGTCAGGAAAGGTAGTATTAAGAAGTTATATAATATGAATAAAATCAGCCCTGTATATCTAGTAGTTTCATCTAATATCAAGCCAGTTGATAGAGTAGATAGAAATCCTGAAATGATTATTAAGGGAAAAATCAATAGAGTGAATCTAGAAAATGTATTTAGATAAATTGAGAATCCTTTTGATATTGATTCAATTAACATAAAATTAGTTTTTAATTAGTGAGGTTCTATTATGATAGAAATTTGGTCAAAACCACAATGTCCATTTTGCGATAAAGCAGAAAATCTTTGCATTCAAAAGAAATATGAGTATAAAAAATATATGTTAGATGTTGATTTTACTAGAGAGGATCTTTTTGAGAAATTTCCCTCAGCCAGAACATTCCCTCAAATCACAATTGATGGACAACTAATTGGCGGCTACACAGAATTTGAAGCAAAAGTTAATTCCGAAACATAGTTGGAAAATCTCAATAATTATATTTTAACTATCGATAGTTATTTTGGAAGTGCCCCATGGTTTCCAATTTTGCTGTTATCTGTAGGTACTTTCTTTACTATATATCTCAAATTTCCTCAGATTAGATTTTTTAGAAATGGCTGGAAGATTCTTTCCTCCCCATCATCTGGAAATGCTGGTCAAACCTCACCGTTTCAGGCACTCAGCACAGCTCTTTCAGGAACCGTAGGTACAGGAAATATTGGAGGGGTAGCGATGGCTATTTTCATAGGTGGTCCTGCAGCTCTCTTTTGGATGTGGCTGACTGCATTTTTAGGGATGACAACTAAATTTGTAGAAGTTTCTTTAGCTCACCAATATAGAATCAAAACTAACTCCAATGAAATGGTAGGAGGCCCTATGCATTACATGGAGAAGGGTCTTAATATGAAATGGTTAGGATCTATTTTTGCTTTCTGCCTTCTTGTAAGTACTTTTGGCTCGGGAAATATGCCTCAAATTGACAATATTTCATCTACTATTGAATCAAGTTTTGGAGTGACTCCAATTGTAACTGCAAGCATTATGTCCTTTTTAGTTGGACTAGTTATTATTGGAGGAATTTCTAGAATTTCTAAAATTGCAGCTTCAATCGTTCCATTAATGGCATCTATTTACTTAATCGGTGGTCTAAGCGTTTTGATTTTTAATTACGATAATATTGTTCCTTCTTTTTTAGTAATTCTAGGAGACGTGTTTTCTGGAACTTCTGTAGTTGGTGGGTTTCTTGGAGCTTCTTTTTCTATGGCATTTACTTATGGAGTTGCTAGAGGCTTGTATTCTAATGAAGCGGGTCAAGGATCTGCACCAATAGCTCATGCAACTTCTAAAACAAAGCATTCTGTAGAAGAGGGCTTTGTTTCTATCCTTGAGCCATTTATAGACACATTAATAATATGCACATTAACTGGATTGGTGATTTTATCTTCAGGAGCCTGGACCGAAAAATATGAAAATAATTTTGAGCGTTCATCTTTATATATTTTTGAAGGTAATTTAGATAATGAAGACAGCGAAAGAATAGTTAACTATTTCGCTAATAAAAAATCTTCTCTAGAAGAGTTTTCAGGGTTTTTAAATGTCGAATCTGGGAAAATATTAACGGAAGTGACTATTATTCATAACAGATCTTTTGCAGAAGATATATTAGTTTACAAAGAGGGAGAACTTTTTACTGGAAAATTAGAGCTAAAAAATCGTGATTTTGATTCTGCTTATACTTTGAGAGGAAAATCTCTAGTTAAGTCAGCAGTACTTACTAGTAAAGCTTTCAACAAAGGTTTTTTTAAAAATTATGGCGAATACATAGTCTCAATCGGCCTTTTGCTTTTTGCTTTCTCGACAGTAATTACATGGGCCTATTATGGGGATCGATGTGTTGCATATTTATTTGGAGAGCAAGCAATTATTTATTACAGAGTGCTTTATCTTGGTGCTTTCTTTATTGCCGGAAGCGGATTTTTTGACACAGAAATAATTTGGAATTTTGCTCTAATCACAGTTGCCGCAAGCACTTTACCAAATTTAATATCTATTTTTATGTTAAGAAAAGAGGTTAAAGGATTAATCAATAACTACAATAAAGTAGATTCTTAATGACTGATGTAGTAATCATTGGAGCTGGAGTAATTGGGTTAGCTATCGGTAGAGAAATATCAGCTAAAGGATTAGAAACAATTATATTAGAGAAAGAAAATAGGGCGGGGGATGCTACCTCTTCAAGAAATTCCGGTGTTATACATGCAGGTATGTATTATCCTGAAACTTTTTTAAAATCAATTCTTTGCGTACAAGGTAATACGTTGCTATATGAGTATGCAAATGAAAAAAATATAACCCATAAGAAATATGGTAAATACATCATTGCTACTAAGAAAGAAGAAGAGCCTCACTTAGAAACAATCTACAATCAAGGGCTTAAAAACAAAGTTAAATTAACTTTTGTCTCAAAAGAAGAGATTTTAAACGAAGAACCCCATATCACTTGTGAAAAAGGTTTGTTTTCCCCGAATTCGGGAGTTATTGATGTTCCAGAATATGTTTCAGCATTAGAAGGAGATATACAACATTCAGGAAGCTATGTTTCTTTTAAGACTAATTTCTTAAAATCAGAAAAAATAAAAGGGAAGTTTATTATTCATTGTGATAGTGGAGATCCTTTTACTATTGAATCAAAATATTTAATAAATTGTAGTGGTTTAAATTCTGATGAAATATTAAAAAAAATAGAAGGTTTCCCAAAAAAATTAATAAAAAAAATAAATTATGCTAAGGGACATTATTTTAAATACTCTGGCCAAAATCCCTTTTCAAGATTAATTTATCCAATTTCTGGAAAATTTAGTTTGGGAATTCATGTAGGATTTGATTTATCTGGCGGCTTGAGATTTGGACCTGATTTAGAATGGACTGATAAAATCAACTATGAGTTTAATGAGAGCTTAAAAAGCAAATTTATTGATTCTATATCTTCTTATTGGCCAGATATCGATCAATCAAAACTACATCCTGACTACACCGGCATAAGACCAAAGATTCAAAAAAAAGATGAACACATGAAAGATTTTTGTATTACATCTTCAAAAGACCATGGGCTAGAAAATTTTATTAATTTACAAGGAATCGAGAGTCCAGGTCTTACTTCAAGTCTAGCTATAGGAAAGTTAGTTGGGTCTTTTTTTAGATAAGTCCAATATAAAACTTAATTCAAAAGCAGTTTCTTTAAAAGCTTCAAGTCGCCCACTTTTACCTGCATGACCACCTATTAAATTCATATTTAATAGTATTGGATTATTTGATGTAGAAAATTCTCTTAATTTAGGGACATATTTTGCTGGCTCAAAATATTGGACTTGAGAGTCATAAAGACTAGAAGTAACTAGTACAGCAGGATAGGGCTTGTAATCAATGTTGTCATATGGAGAGTACTTCTTAATGTAATTATATTCTTTTTTCACAGAAGGATTACCCCACTCTTTATACTCAAAGGTTGTTAACGGAATAGATTCGTCGGACATGGTAGTAAGAACGTCTACAAAGGGTACAGCAGAAACAATGCCTTTATAAAGGGTAGGTTCTTGATTAATAATAGCTCCCATTAGCAAACCCCCAGCACTACCACCCATCGCAAAAAGATTATCTTTATTACACATTTTTCTTTTAACCATTTGTTTTGTGCAATCTATAAAGTCATTGAAAGTATTTTGTTTATTAAGCATCTTTCCGTCGTAATACCAATCTCTGCCTAAATCTTGGCCTCCTCTTATGTGGGCGATTGCAAATACGAACCCCTTATTTATTAAGGGCATAAAACTCATTCTAAATGAGGCTTCAATAATACTTCCATAAGACCCGTAACCATAAATCAATAAAGGTGCTTTAGTTAAGTCGATATTCTTTTTATGGACATAAGAAACAGGAATTTTTTTTCCATCTCTAGATTTAAAAAAGATTCGATTGACTTGATATTGATTTTCTTTGTAATTTTTAACAGTCTGTTGCCATTCTTTTTTTCGGGTATTTGAACTTAATGATTGAGAAAAGATAGCAGGCGGTACCCTTAGGCTTGTATAGGTAAAGAATAATTTTTTTTCATTATAATTTGAATTCTGTGACAGAGAGACTGCATAGGATTTATCTTTGAAGGCTAGATATCTTTTCTTCATAGTTTTTAGATCAATAATTGCTATATGAGATAAACCTTTTTTTCTTGTTTCCAGGACAAGATGATTTTTAAAATTAAGAAAATCTAAAATTAATTCGTCAGCTTCATACGGAAGAAATAATTTCCAGTTTTTAAGTGCTGTAAATGTTTTTGAGCATTTATAAATAGCAAAATTTATTTTATTTCCAAAGTTACTCATGACAAAAAAATCTGTCTCTGAGTCATCCATATAATAGAGGTGATTCTTTCTTCTCTTTTGAAAACATTTTATTTTTAATTTTTGATCTGCCAAATCAAGGACCCAAGTTTCATTGGATTCAGTTTTTGAAGAAACTAAGATTAATAATTTTTTAGTTCTACTCTTACCAATACTTAAGTTAAATTCAGGGTCTTTTTCTTGATATATTAAAATATCCTTTTTTTGAGGAGTACCTAGTTTATGAAAAAAAAGTTTATTGGTAATCAATGTTTTTTGGTCTTTTTTTAAATAAAAATAACCACAAGAGGAATTATTCCAAACAATACTACCCGAAGAGTTTTTTACTGTTGAATCAATTATTTTTCTTGTTTTAATATTTTTAACTTTTATTTCAAATTCTCTTCGTCCATTTTTATCTTCGCCGAAGGCTATTAAATTATGATTAGGCGAGGGCGATATCATAGAAATATCATAAAAAGCATGATTCTTAGATTCTTTATTGACATCTAATAAAAGGGTTTTCTTATTACTTTGCAATTTATAGTATTTTCTGTGTTGATCTTTTGATGCGATTGTTGAGAAATATGAAGCTTCTCCAATTTTATTTTTAAATGTTTGTTCGAAACGAGGTAAAAAGTCTAGATACTCTTTATATACAGACTTTACATCTATCTCTCTTTTTCTAAACCAACTCGACGTATAGTTATTCTCTGATTTTAAATAATCAAGAATTTCCTTATTTTTTCTCGAATCATCTCTTAACCAATAATAGTAATCTACTCTCTTGTCACCATGAGCACTTAGAATTTTTCTTACTTTCTTTGGTTTGGGTGGATTCATAAATCAGGAGACCTTTTATTTCTATTTTATTAGATACATAATAATGACCCTTTTAATTTTAACAAGGAGAGTATATGAAAATTAAAATAATATTAGCTTTGATTATCTCGACATTTTCTTTTTCAGCCTTTGCTGAAGTAGTCGAATGTTATAGCTTCAATGCATACCCTGCTAAAGCTCAGCTTTTCAGCAAACATGTGGAAGAAGCTGCCGGAATACATTCAAGCTTAGGAGCTACTGTAGGAGTTTACAATATTAATGTAGGCGGAATAGGTCAAGAAATTCAGTATTGCATGAGATGGGATGATCTTATTGCATGGGGTATTTCTAAGGATAAAATTGAAAATTCATCTGAGTTTCAAAAATTTTCAGCAAAAGTAGCTGCGAATCCAGCTGCTGAAATGGTAAGTTCTATTTCTGGAGCAAATCTTGATTTAGAAGCCAAAGCAACGCTTTTTGATAAACCAATGGCTTATCAAGTTCAAGTTTGGGATGTCCCAACTGAAAATGCAGAACAAGTTGTGAAAAATTTCTTAGAGGCAGAAAAGATCTTGGAATCTTTAGGAGCCCAAGTTGAAATTTACCAGGAAGGAGCTGGAGGAAACGGTAAGTACCATTACGTTCTAGCTTATGATAGCTGGGCAAAACTTGCCGAAGGATTCGCAAAAATAGCAACCAGCGAAGCTTGGGCAACCTTTTCGGCATCTATTACACCAGGATTAGCAACAGTTGTATCTACACATAATGGATCATCAATAAATTAATGTAACAAATTAAAACTCTTTCTTACTAAGTTAAGAAAGAGTTTTAATAAACTCTAAAGGACTGATTATGGGACAAATAGCAAAGATAAATGAAATTGAGATATGGTGGGAAGATTATGGAGACAAGTCTAATCCATCAGTTCTCTTAATAATGGGAGCTAATGCTAATTGCATGCAATGGCCTCAAGCATTAATTGATAAATTAGTAGAAAGTAATTTCCATGTAATTCGTTTTGATAATAGAGACGTAGGGAAATCAACAAAATTTGGTAAGGAGCCATTTATTTTTAAAATTCTTAAGTTCCTTCCGTCATTTATTTTAAAACCATTCTTAAATGCAATTTTTGGCCTTGCCACAGATGAAAATGGAAAATTTAAATTTAATGATGTCAAAGTTCCCTATAATCTTTTAGATATGGCAAAGGATGCCGTTTCCCTTTTAGATTATTTAGAAATTGATAAGGCTCATATAGTTGGTGCATCAATGGGCGGGATGATCACTCAAATAATAGGGTTAGATTATCCAGAAAAAGCCCTTTCCTTAACGCCAATAATGACTTCTCCAGGAATTCAAAATCAAAGCTTATCAGGCCCTACAGAATCTCTTATCGAAGCAATGAAAAAATCATTTTTAAGCAATCTTAAGGGAAATATAGAGGATGGTGTGGTGCATATATATAGAGAACTTACTGGCAGTAAATTTCCATTCAACGAAGAAGAATTTAGAGAAAGGTTAAAACCAATAATAGCTCACGGAAATAACCCTTATTCTCAACACGGAGCAGCTGTAGGAGCTAGTCCAGACAGATTTGATAGATTGAAGGAAATTAATATCCCTTCTTTTATCATTCACGGAACAGAAGACGCTATCTTACCTTTAGACCATGGCATGGCCTTGGCTGATAATATTAAAAATTCTAAAAGATTTATTATGGAAGGAGTAGGGCATGAAATTCCAGAAGGGCTCCTTGATGAGATATCAGAAAAAATGATCATGCACTTTAATGGTGCTTAATAAATAACAGGGCTTCCTAGAAAATTTAAGAAAATTAATTTAATATTAATATCCCTTTTTTTTATGGGAGAGAAAAATGAAAAAATTAATATTTTTGATTGTATTATTTTCGGGATTAAGTTTTGCTCAAAACTTACCAATTATTGCAGTCACAGAAATTCAATCTTCAGTTGATAGTAAATATTGGAGAGATTACAAGAACTCAAAATCAACAAATTTTCAAAACATGCTTGAAACCCAACTTGTTAAGGTTGGAAGATTTAAAATTATGGAAAGAAATAGAATTGATGAGGTTTTATCCGAACAAGTACTTCAAGGAGAATTCTCAGGAGCAGGTACAAATATGTCTGCTGGAGCAGTTGATTATATAGTCTATGGCTCAATTACTAAGTTTGGTAAAAAAGAAAAAGTAATTCAAACAAATAAATTTTCTTCGGTAAAAGTTATCACTGAATTTGGTATTGACTTAAAAGTTGTTAGTGCTTTAGATGGAGAAGTAAGAAGAGCAGAAAATGTAGATGTCGTTCTTGAAACAGGCTCAGGCATGTCTACTGGGAAAATAGCTACCGGTGATTCAGCTGCCGATCCACTGGCTGACGTTCAAAGAAGAGCTGCAAAAAAAGTAGCTGCAGCTATAGCTGAAAGTATTTTTCCAATAGGAGTCATTACATTTAGAGATAATGAAGCTTACTTAAATTACGGAGATGCTATTTTAACTGTTGGGGATAGGCTTAAAGTAATTCAACCCGGAGAAGAATTAATTGATGAAGCTACAGGTTTAAACCTTGGTGCTACCGAGCAGGTAATTGGTACAGTAGAAGTCACAGAAGCTCTTGCTAAATTCTCTAAAGCAAAAGTGATAGATGGAGGCAATCCTGGAAAAGGAATGCAAGCAAGAATTATTAAGGACGCTAGTTCTGGTGCAGGCGGAAGCCGTTCAGGTCCTCAAAATCAAAGACAGCCGCTAGGGAGACAAATATGAAAACCTTCATTAAAACTTTTATGCCAATTATCTTTTTATTCTTTGCTTTAAGCTTGATAGCACAAAGCAATAAACCTGTTATAGGTGTCGGAGAGGTAGAAACAACAATTGGCGGGAATGTTACAACGTTTCAACAAATGTTGGAAACAGCATTATCTCAAACAAATAAGTTTGAAATTATCGAAAGAAATCGTATGGATGATTTGCTAGGAGAGCAAGCACTATCGGCTGGAGGACTTACACAGGGTTCAGGCCAAATTGGCGGACTTTCTGGAGTTGACTATTTAGTTTATGGAACAATTACTAAACTCGGTAAAGAAGGAGAAGCTGTGAGTTTTGGTGGAATTGGGGGCGGAAGTTCAAAATCTGTCATGTCAGTTGATATTAAAGTTGTTGATGCAAGTACAGGTTCTGTTCGTATATCCAAAACTGTTGAAAGAACAGCTAAAGGTGCAATGGCAATTTCTTTAGGAGACATACAAACTGCTAACGAAGAAGCTGATCCATTAGGAGAAGTTCAAAGATTGTGTGCTAATGCTATTGCAGCTCTTATAGCGCAAGAAATTTTTCCAATAAAAATTATAAACGTTGCTAAGGGCCAAGCTTATGTTAACTATGGACCACCAAATGTTTACCCTGGGCTTTACTTAAAAGTAGTTGAACTTGGCGGTGGATTCACTGATCCTGATACTGGAGAGGTTCTAGGTGCTGAAGAAACATATATTGGCGCGATAAAAATTACTGATGCTAAATCTAAATTTTCCATTGGCACAATATT
>CEQL01145207.1_pt1 | contig 10975 bp, 11 predicted proteins | sample 356281 | NCBI WGS metagenome assembly CEQL01 (sample SAMEA2621203, study PRJEB7988) | marine metagenome | biome: marine biome (ENVO:00000447); feature: surface water layer (ENVO:00002042); material: "saline water (ENVO:00002010), including plankton (ENVO:xxxxxxxx)" | depth 5 m
ATTGACGCGGAAGGAAAACAACCTCTAAAGAGTATTCCTGTAAGGTATAATAATAAGATAACCTATACATGGAATCAAAAAGAGGATGATTCGTGGGTAAAAAAAATATCTTAATAATATATATATGAAAAATTTATATATATTTTTATCAACCTTTTTAATACCTATAGCAATAATAGTTTATTTGTTTTTCCCATCTGTAAGACCGGTATTACTTTTACATAATTTAACGGTAGCTTTTATAGGACAAGTAGATTTATATTTTAGATTTTTAAAAAATAGACAACCGATAGAACAAGTAAAAATATTAGGACTACCGACGGATATATCAAGTGTTTTGTCGTCCTTGTTGCATTTGTTATTATTGATTATTATAATATATAGACCAATTGATCCACTTGAAATACCAATGTATAGTCATGTATTAATGGGGGTTGTCGTACTTCTTGTCTTTGGGCTTCCTTGGTGGCCATATTCTATTACGCGGATGGAAATGTTTTTAATTTATGTGGTAACCTATGTTGGCTTATTCGCGGGCAGTATTATCTTAAATAATAAATTAATTGAAAAAATATAAAATTGATTTGTTTAAAAATAAACAAATCAATTATATAATGACAGAGTGTAAGATTTATAAACCGTTTTTAAAATGGGTTGGTGGAAAAACGCAGATTTTAGAAAAACTTTTAAAGAAATTTCCAAAGGAAATGGAAAATTATCATGAACCATTTTTAGGAGGGGGTAGTGTATTGTTGGCTATTTTATCCTTAAGAAAAGAGAATAAAATAATCATTAAGAATAAGATTTATGCCTATGATTTAAATCCCGTCTTGATTCGTGTATATCAAAATATACAACAACATAAAAAAGAGTTATACAAATATATTGAAAAACATATAAACGAATACGACAGATTAACGGGAACAACCGTGAACAGGAAACCAACTACATTAGAAGAAGCAAAAAGCTCAAAAGAAAGTTATTATTATTGGCTAAGAAAGAAATATAACGATATGGACAAGACGACGGTGGAATGTTCTGCTTTATTTATGATTTTAAATAAAACGTGTTTTCGGGGATTATATCGCGAAGGACCCAATGGATTTAATGTTCCCTATGGGCATTACAAAAAAACCCCCGCTATTATTTCAAAAAAAGAGGTAGATGAAATAAGTAATTTAATAAAGGATGTGGAATTTTTGGAAATGAGTTTTGCGAAATCCATTCTGCGGGCAAGACAAGGTGATTTTGTATATTTGGACCCTCCATATGTTCCTGTGGATGTAAAATCATTTGTAAAGTATACGACGGATGGATTTGATTTAGAGACCCATAAGAAATTGTTTGATGAAATAGTAGAGTTAAATAAGAAAAAGATTAGTTTTGTCTTAAGTAATGCAAAGGTAGATATGGTAGTAAATTATTTTAGTGCATTTAATATAGAAGAAGTGGTCGCGCGTCGAGCGATTCATTCAAAGAACCCCAATGCTACAGCATTGGAAGTAATTATTCATAATTAATAAATGATTTAATCTTCTTGGTCGTCATCATAGGTATAAATAATCTTAATACCTTCCCATATTTTCTTTTTGCATTTTCCATATTTTTTATTTATAAAATCAAAGATTTCTTTTCCTTTTGGCACATTTCGTCCGTAATGTTCTTTATACCAGGCGGAGAAATGTTGATAAAGTTCGTCTTTTTTAATGATACCATCTTCGTTTGTTTCGATGTTTTCATTTACAAATTCAGTTAAATAGTCTTGACCTTCACGATATTCATTGCTTTTGCTCATAACAATATCGCAGTCTTTTACATTACCTTTGGTTTTTCTAGCAATACTTACAAGTTTAGACATGAATGGGACCTTCCAGTCATCAAACTTTTCTTCAAGTTTTTTATCTACTTTAAATTGATAAGGTTCATCTTCGTCATTCTCTACCGGATTTTCTTTGAATTTTGACATGAATTCACAAAGTCTAATTCGCCGCCAGGTTCCATCGTCGTTGCTATTAATTTCAAGTAGGACATTTGAGCACACTGCAAGTTTTAACTGCGGAATAAAGGTTTCGCTTTCTTTGTATAGACCTCTTGCTTGTATTGGATCTCCACCGGTTATTTCTTTCATAATACCCTCATTTATTTTATCTCCTTTGCTTGGTTCTTGCATTACCGCATATCGTAAACCTTTTAGTTGAATGACTTCTGGAGATGCTCCTCCAATACTTCCTCTTTTTTGAGTAATTAATGTGGTAGGAACGGTTCCTTTATATTCGCCCAACGTTTTAGCCATTAAACTAACGAGCATAGATTTTCCATTTCTTCCCGATCCTATGTAAATATTAAATGTTTGATTTTCATTTGTTCCAACAAGAGTGGATGCAAGATGTTCCCACATATAGTTTCGTAATTCTTCGACAGGAAACAATTGATACATAAATTGTTCTATATCTGTTAAAAGTGGTTTTTCAATTTGTTCTAATGGAACATAATCGATATTTGTGGACTTTGTGATGTAGTCTTCGGGTTTTCCATCTCTAAATACATTTTCTTTGAAATCAAATACGCCATTATTAAAACAAATTAAATATGGATTTTGGTCTTGTTTTTCTGCGAACTCCGGGTCGAAAAATAATGCCTTTGCTTCTTTTAAGATATTATCTTTAGATGCAGATTTTTTCAACATCTGACAGCACTGTGCAAGATTATGTGTGCGATTTCTTATGCCATTCCAACGTGGGTCATCTTCTTCAAATGTCTGCACTCTTTCCATGTTTGAAACTACTTTTTCTTGATAAAGTTGATACATATCCTCAGATATTGCAAGACGAAGCGACATTCCTTCTTCATTTTCAATCCATTTATGATTTTTAAACTGTTGCCATTTTCCTTTTCCTCCCACACCTGAACAAATATATTTATCTTTAAACATTTGAAATAAAACAACGGCCATATCATAATCTCTCCCACATTGCTGAACCAAACCAAGTTCTTTACTTTTTTTGTTTTCACCTGGCCCGCCAAAATCCCCAGCTACGGTAATGTCAATATAATGATCTAAGGTATCTTTATATATTTCCTTGTATTTCTTGGGGCATCCGTCGGTTCGTGCCCAGTAAAGGATGGAACGGCTGGTTAAATTTTCTTTTTTATTTTTTCCAAAACTAACCCATAATTCATGCAATCCAGGAATATCACTGTAATCAAATCCCTTTGCTTGACTACTAAATTTTATCCACGAAATAAACAAACGAATATCTGTGTGGTATAATGCCAATCCTACACGTAACCATTTATCATAAGAACCTTTTTCATAATACATTTTTGGCAATATCATGGTATACTCGTGGGTTTCTTTTATATGAAATTCTCGATCTTCTTTAAAAGTATCAAGCAATGCTTCCAAACATTGGTCCAACTCTTTTTTAGAGGTTATTTCGGTTACATCAATATTTAAATTTTTACATGCTTTAATCTTTAGCTTTTTCTTACCGGAACCTTTTTTTTGTTTTGGTTTAAGTTTCTCTATTATTTTTGATTGCACCTCAAATTTTACATGTTCATTATTTTGAGCAGATAATAAAAACAAATTTTTTTTATAATCAAATTTTAAAGGATTTAATTCTTCTGTTTCAAATTCTCCATCACTTTCATCATATTTTATCCTATAATGCATCGTTAATTCATATGCTTCGTGGTTTGGTTTTCTTGAACCAAACAATTGCCAATTTGTATAGCCCGCACTAATACCACGATCAAGAACATTTTCCCAATCATTTGTAATAGGTAGAACCTCGCAAGTAGTTGCGATTTCTTCAAGGACTTCTTTTCTTAATTCTAACTGTAATTCGTGCGATAGTGATATTCCAATAAGCATATGTATTCCATCTTTTACTATATTATCCTTTTTAACCGGATTTAAATTAGGTTTTTCAAATATAAATATAGGAAATTGATCTTGTTTCATAATTAATATGTTTTTAAGTTTATCTAAATACAAAGCAATTATATCTTCTATCATATTCTTATCATGTTCGCGTGTGATTTGTTCTGGTCCATATCTAAAATCAAAATCTACTAAAATAGGTCCATTTTTAATTTGCTTTTCCGTTAAAAATTCTTCTTTTTTATCAACAAAAACTTGTTGATAATATACATTGAAAAACGTTTCTAAATCATGGGGCTCTATACAATATGCGCCTCCATGTATATTGGTTTTTTTGTCACCTATTCGCGTATGGGTAATTTCTTGATTTTCTTTTTTTTGATGATTATATAAATATTTTGAAAACATGTTCATGATAATGAATATATTAATGGAAGAAATTTTTATCTCAATTTTTTACATTGTTAAAAAATAAATTAAAAATAGAATTCCTTATATTATTATAATGGCTACAAGTGTGATTAAAAAAGAGACAATAAAAAGATTAATTGAGGATGTAAAAGAGCTTATTATAAATCCATTGCATGAACAGAATATTTATTATAAACACGATGAAGAAAACTTTTTGAATGGATATGCTATGATAATAGGTCCAAAAAATACGCCATATCAAAATGGATATTATTTTTTTCATTTTTTATTTCCAGAAGACTATCCCTATTCGCCGCCAAAAGTAACGTATCTTACAAATGATGGTATTACTAGATTTCATCCTAATTTTTATAGAAGTGGTAAGTGTTGTTTATCCATTTTAAATACGTGGAAAGGAGAGGAGTGGACATCTTGTTTAACTATTAGTTCCGTTTTATTATCTTTATGCATGGTATTTACTAGGGATTCTTTGTTACATGAGCCAGGAATTAAAGAAGGTTGTAAAGAAATAGGGTATTATAATGATATAATTGAATTTAAAAACATATATCATTCCATATATTTTGTATTAAAAAATACTCCCGGACATTTCTTTAGTTTTGCAAAAAATAAAATAGATGAAAACATATTTTTGAATGAATGTAAGTCTCATTTTAAAGAAAACAAAAAGGAAATATTGTCCTTTTTAGAAGAAAAGGCGAAAACGCCTAAATACGAAATTACTTTTCCGTTTTATAATATGCATGAGATGGTTATTGACTATTCGTCTCTTTATAATATGTTTAAAAAATTGAAATAAATAAATTAATAGGATTTATATATATAGAATGAAATTTTGTACCGTATGTGATAATATGTTTTACATAAGAATAAATGGAGAAAATGAAGAAGAAGAATCTGCTGAAGATAATAGTTTAATTTACTATTGTAGAAACTGTGGAAATAAAGAAACTAATATTATGGATACGATTTGTATATCAGATAGTCAGGTAAAAAGTGAAGAGAAAATGTTAAATTATGTAAATGAATATACCAAGTATGATCCAACATTACCAAGAGTGGATAATGTTCCATGTCCTAATACGGAATGTATAACTCATAAAGATGGTAAGCTAGACAAGGAAGTGATTTATGTTAGATACGATGATATTAATTTAAAATTCATTTATGTATGTCCGCATTGTGAACATGTATGGAAAATTAAAGAATAATGAATAATTATAAAATTGAAATATTTAAAAGAATATAAAAGTGTAATATATATGTCAGACACAGAAGAAGAAGGTTCATTTCAAGATCCTGATGGCGAGGATGAAATCGATGATAGTATGCTAAGTGATGATGAACAAGAAGACGTTGCAGCAGATACAGCACAACTTAATATTAAGGATGAAGATGAGGATGTGGATGAAGATGACGAGGAGGATGACGAGGAGGATGAGATGAATGATAATAAAAATGAAAATAATGATGAAGGTGCAAAGGAGAATGAAGTGAATGCGCTACAAATACAAGAACAAAACCTGAAAAATATAGTTGGTTCTGATGATAATTTTACTTTTGATATGGAGGAGGTTGAAAATATGGGCGACGATGACGACGATGACGACGATGACGACGATGATGACGAGGATGAAAATTTAGAAAAAATCGATTTTTCACTTAAACAAGACTATTTAAAAAAAAATCATCCAGAAAAATATTATCATAATTATGACGAGGTTTATCATTTAGCAAAAGTTCTTCGTAATAAGGAGGGAGACATAGTGGACGACCTTCATAAAACCATTCCGGTTCTTACCAAATATGAAAAAGCTAAAATTCTAGGAATGCGAGCAAATCAAATTAATAACGGGTCAAAACCATTTATTACACTTGATTCAAATGTAATAGATGCTTATGTCATTGCACAAATGGAGTTAGAACAAAAAAAGGTTCCTTTTATCATAAGGCGCCCTTTGCCAAATGGTGGTAGTGAATATTGGAATATCACGGATCTTGAAAATCTTTAAAGTTTTTGTTTTAATAATGAATATAATATCTTAAATACTTTTTTATAGATTTGTTTTTCTAATTTATCCGGAAGTAAATCTACTTCAAACATTCCGCCTATTTTTACGCGACCAATATCGACTTCCTCCTTATTTTCTTCAAACCATATATCTATATATTCGTCTATGTATTCTGACCATTTTTTCTTTTCCAGTAATTCTAACTTGTTTTCTAAAGCTTTTACTTTACTGGAAAGCTTACGTATGACGGAATCCTTATCTGTAGATTTATTTTCCGGTTCCATTATACTATTTTTAATTATTTTAAAAATTAAAAATATTATAATTTATATTCAAATAAAGTGTTGTCAAAGGGTCCAAGTTTATCTTTTCTTATGATTGGTGGAGCTAAACTATCCACATCATTTTCATAAATATTTAAAGATGGTGGGGGATTTTTCAAATCATATTTCGTTTCCGGTTTGTTTTCATCGTATTTTAACAATTCGTCTTTTACTATAAGGTCTGTTTCTTTTATTTTATTTTTATCTTTATTTTTAAATAGGTAATCATATAATGTAAATTCTGTGTTACCTTTAAACATGTAATCAAATGCGCCATATGGTTTATTGATTTCGGAAATAATATAAATAAACATTAGCACCACAACTATAGAAATCATGAAAACAAACATTTGACCTTGCGGTTCATTTAATATTCCGGGTTCTTTTTTACTGTGAATTCCCATACTTGCAAAATTCATACCAAAATAACCGGTTATTACGGCAAGAGGTAGATATATGATACTTATTATATTTGAAAAGCTACTTGTATAATCTGAATCTTTCATATTATTGTTGTATTCCATTAAGTTTTTTAATGTTTTTTCCATATCTTTTAAGGTATTTTTATATGCTTTTGTATCAGGATGACTTTCTGCCGAAGAAAAATAATTATCGAATACTATTAGTTTTTTATATGATTGCATGATTAAAATATGCAGAGCATTTTTATCGTATGTATCATTGGAAAAATTTTCATTTATTACGTTCATTGTTCCTTTAAATAATTCAATTTCATTTTTAACCTCTTCCCAGGATTTATTTCTTAGATCTAAATCTTTTGTATACCATTTATCAGAATGTTGTAATTCATGCATATAGGAACCATGACTTAATATGTTTTGTTCTACAAAAATTAATAATGTAAATATTACAGGAACAACCAAAAACATAATTGGTATAAAATAATTTTTATTAAGAATATTCATAATATATATTATATCATTATTTAAAATTAGAATTTTGTGGTTTTAAAAATTCTTCTTGAACTTCTAAATCTTTTAAATAAGAATTTCCCATCATATATGGATTAATTGTTTTGTTTGTGAATAGTTCTCGTGTTTCCATTCTTGTGATAATGTCTTCTTTTTTACTTTCTTGTATTAAAAATATCCTATTGCCAATTCTTTTTTCATTGGTTTTATTTAATGTATTTAATGTATTTGATCTATTTGCGGTATTTGATTTATCTTGATATGTCCCATTTGTCCATTTTTTCATTTATATTATTATATTTTTTTAATTTTTAATTGTTTTGTAAATAAAAATTTGTCTTTATTTGTGTTTCGCCTTTCTAAATTACATTTTAAACACGATATAACTACATTATTATTATTGTGTCCGCAATTATTATCTATCCTGTCTAATGTCCATTGATTCATTTGTCTTACCTTATCATAAATTAAATAACAGGGGTGTCTGCAATATAAACAAGTTAATTTACTTTCTACTAATTTTTGAACTAATTTATCGAAAGTGATAAACTTTTCTTTCACATACATCATTTTTTTCTCATCTTGAGCCTTGTATCCATTTATTTTTTTGTTTAACTCTTTTACAATGACATAGATGTCATCCATTTCAATACCTAAATACAATTTGTTTATGAGTTGTCTTTGAATATGATGTTCTAACCAGGAATCATCCACTTTATTTTGTATAGAGTCTTTTCTAATATCTGGTTTATCTATATTAAATAATTTATCTATATTTCTTTTTCCCTTTATTTCAATAGGTTTACTCATTATAATAAAAAAATATAATTAATTATTATAATGAACAAGTATATTGTAGAATTTTTAGGAAGTTTGTTTTTTGTTTACATTATTCTTAATATAAATAATCCTCTTGCAATTGGTTCGGCTTTAGCAATCGCTATTATTTTTGGTGGTAAATTTTCAGGAGCTCATTTTAATCCCGCCGTTTCTATTGCGTTAGCATATAAAGATAAACTCAATAAAAATGATTTGTTTTTATATATCGTTTCACAGATTACCGGCGGTCTTGTTGCTGTTGAACTAAGTAAGCGTTTTAGAATTTAATTTTTAATATATTATTATTATAACAATGTTTTATGACTTTAGAGATGACGATACTATAACAATGAGATTACACACTATAGAATTTGATAATGAAAACAGCTTTCCACGTATGTATAATGGTGCATATGCCTATAAATATGGTTTAACCGGAGTTGCGTCAAGTGTATCAAAATCCATTGGACTCATGGGAGGTGCGGAAACATCTAATACTGTAAAACCGAATGAGTCCACACCACCGGACTTACTTAAACGACCAGAACCGGCTATGTCCACAAGAGAAATAGGAGTTGCACAAGATAACATATCCTTTAATGTTTCACAGTCTATAGGAGAAATGGTCGGGTATTCTTCAAAGAAATTTATGAGAACATCTTTTACTCCTATGAAATTATTTAGTACGGTAAATATTGCACAGGCTTTAATTAAAAATTTGAATTTTAGAGCAGTTAAACCACTAAACCCATTAGAATTTATTAAAAACATTTTTACAAGAACAGACAAATCTTTAGTGAGTGAATCCAGTCCGGGAACAGAAATTGAAAAAACATATCAAAACAAAAATTCAAGATATCCTTTTCTATTTTTACAACCAACAGATATTTTATCTTTTATGTATGATGAGGAAACCAATACAGAAATAGATGAATCTATTTTAACTAAAATAAAAACGGAATTAAAAAAATATAATAAAAAAGAGGGTTTGGATGAAATTCAATCTATAAAATTAAAAGATTCCTTAAAACTTGCCATGATATATAAGGATATAATAAATATGGAAGATAAGTTAATATTGGATTTACTATCTTTAAACAGATTAATAAATTCATTATATGATACCGTATTTATTCTTCCTGAAAATGTCATTGACCAATTAACTGCTGTAAAAAGTGAAAATGATGAACAAATTAAAAATTTAGAATCTGAAATGGAAGATGTAAGCGTAGAACTTACTCAGCTTAAAAAAAAAATTAAAGACATGTATACGGGAGTGGACGTGCCAAAACCAGAACAAACTTCTTTAGATAGAATTCAAAAAAAAATGGATGATTTAAAATTAGCAGAAAAAGACCTAAAAAATGAAGTAAAAGAGATTGATAATGGTATATCTAATCTTGAAGAATTAAGGGGTGTAGATAACTATGAAGAGATCAAGAAAGAGATAGAAGTTATAGACGAAGAGGATATTAAAAAACAGGTGATTCAAGGTGAAATAACTGGAAGTAATTTAATGGAAAAAATGTATTCCCCTGCAAATAAAATAATACAATTTGTAGAAGAGTCCAATATTTCATTTGAAGATACAGAGGACCCTTTTATAAGTGAATTAAAAGACCTATTGACATCATTAAAAAAAAAAATAGAGGAAAAGGATAGCGTAAACAGTAAAAGTGTTGATTTAGATAATTCGGTAGAAAAATTATTTAAAGAATTTGAATTATCGCAAAAACCGGCCCCATTACCATTAGAAATAGCTGTTAAAAAAATTAAAGACGTCTTTGACCCTCTTGTGGTAATGGATGGAAATAGTAGTAAAAATTCTATTTTTACGGGAGAAAGACCAAATTCTGAAGATATCTTTAATGGTTCTTATGAATCTGCATTTAAAGCCTGGGCTAAATCCGCACCATATCAACTTGGATTAATAGTGCAAAATTTAAATCATTCCGAAAATATATCTATGCATGATTTTCAGCAATCCTTTCACGATAAAGTTGATTTTTTATGGGAGACTGTAAATGATGCGATGAATGAATCGTCTGTTAAAAATATCGATGATGCCTTAACTATTTTTACTAAAAACATAAACAGTTTTAAAGTAAAATTATTCAAATTAATTGAGAAAGATGGTAATGATTATTATAGAATAAATACAGATAGTAATTTATACAAAGCCTTAGAAAATATAGAAAAAACAAAAAAAGGAGATGATAAAAAAAACGAGATGATCCGTGGTTTTCTTTCCATGTTAAGAAATCAAAAACTAGAAAATTTATTGATTGGAAAAGATGAATCTATACAAGATAAACCGGCAGATGATACATATGATAACTGGTGGATGGATACAGTTAAAAAGCATGTAAATAATAATTCTAAAACAGAAAAAGCAAGTGAACTTGTTGAAACCGAATTAAAAAAAGATTCGTTTGATATGGACCTAAAAGTAATAATATATCAAATGTATAAAAGAATAAATCCAAAAGATACTGTTTCCTTGGAGGATACTTCTGCGACGCAACCCGATGATGAATCCGTTAATGAAGCCGTTGATGAATCCGATGAGGA
>CEQL01028875.1_pt1 | contig 10970 bp, 12 predicted proteins | sample 356281 | NCBI WGS metagenome assembly CEQL01 (sample SAMEA2621203, study PRJEB7988) | marine metagenome | biome: marine biome (ENVO:00000447); feature: surface water layer (ENVO:00002042); material: "saline water (ENVO:00002010), including plankton (ENVO:xxxxxxxx)" | depth 5 m
ATTTTCAAATAACCAACTATTTATAGTATATCTATATGTTCTATTTTTTAATTCCATAGTATAATGTGGATGAGTCCAATAAGGAGGAAAAACTATAATTTGCCCTTTTTTTAATTTAACTTTTATATCTTGAATTGGAAAACAAAATTCTCCACCTTCATAATCATCATTTAAACAAATTACTACACTTGCTATTCTTGTTACATGTAAAGTTACAGGATTAGATGCATCATAAACACCATCTTTATGAATTCTTGTTGGTCCAAATATTTTACGAAATTGAAATCCAGAATCACCTTTAATATCTAATTCATAATTTTGTTTTAAATATGCTCTAATATTATTAAATATTCTTGTAGTTTTATTCATTATTTCATTAACTAAAGATTTATTAAAAAAATCATTTAGTTTATTTTGTGATATAACAAATGTATTACAATTAACATTATTTCCTGGTTCCCAAATTTTATTACAATAATTATTATTATCAATAAAATTAGAAATAATTTCTTTATAAAAATCACAATCATCATGATTTAAAATATTATTATCTTCAATTACAAAAATATTATTACATACATCGCGTTTGAATTTATTTATTAAATTTTCATTATGTTTAAAGTTTTTACAAGTATCTTCAAATACTAAAAATTTTATTGTTTTAGTATCATCTAATTTTGATTCAATTATTAAAGTATCTGTATTATCAATACATAAAACTTCTTCAAATGTAGTTCCATTAATAGTAATTGTTTCTTTATTTGAATTATTTAAAATAATTACAAATTGCCTTTTTTTATCAATAGTTAACTTATTTGTTTCAAATTCATCAATTGTAATTATTTTCAATCTTTCATTATGAACGTTAATTTCTTCAGATACATAATTAATTATTTCTTTCAAATTATCATCATCAATTAAATTATTTATTTTTTCTCTATCAAATGTAATCATTATTTAATAAAAATATAAATTTATTTTTAAGTTATTAATATTACTTAATATAACCAAGTATTAACAGTATATCTATATGTTTTATTTAATAAATCATTAGAATAGTGAGGATGAGTCCAATATGGAGGAAAAGCTAATATATCGCCTTTCTTCATTTTTATTATTCTATCTTGAACTGGAAAACATATTTCTCCACCTTCATAATCATCATTTAAACAAATTATAACACTTAAAAATATTTCATTATTATCTTTATAACTTCCTTTAATTTCATGATAATGTAAACGTGTTTCACCAAAAACTTTACAAAATTGATAAGCACTATCACCTACCATAGTATTTAATCTTGCTATTTGATTTTCTTCTTTCAAATAATCAATTAATTTTTTTATAATATTAAATACTAAATTATCAACTTTTTTATTTAAAATTTTATTTGGATGATTTTTTGAAATTTTAAAAGATAATGATTGTGTATTACAATTAGTATTCCAATTTACTTTATCAATTAATTTATTTTCAACATAATTATCAATAAATTTATTTATTAATTTACAATCTTCATCATTAATTATATTTGAATTATTAATTAGAAATATATTATCACCTTTACTATATTTATTTTTATTTTCTATAGAATTTTTACTACAATAATTTTGTATTAATATATATTTTATATCACTATAAGTTAAATCACTATTTATTTCTATAATTGAAGTATCATTTATCATTAAAATTTCATCAAAATTTATATTATTAATACTAATACTATCGTGTATTGAATTATTTAATATTACTATAAATTGACTTTCTTTATCTATTGTTATTTGTTTGCTTTGAAATGTATCAATTATTTTAATTGATAATTTTTCTTCTTGTAAATTATATTCATTTGAAATATATTGCATTAATTCACTTATTTTATATTTATTTATATATTCATTTATTAATTCTCTATTCATTTAGTTAATATCTTATTTTTTTTTTAAGTAATTAAATATAATATTATATATATAATAATGGCATTTACAAGATTTCACGATGACCCATGTAGAATACAAAAATATTTAGATGAAACCACATATATAGGAAATTATGAAATCAATGTTCCAGGAAATGGTGATAAACCTTCATTTATTAATGATCCTCACTTACGTATGCAAAAATGGAGTGCTAATTTATCTGAAAATAAAACTGAATTAGAAAGTGATTTAATGGGAATTACAAGAAAATTAAATAGAGATTCAATTCAACAAAATAACTATCTAGACTATAATTATAATAATAATTTGTATAATCAAAATATTTATCCAGTTAAAAGTAATGAAATTACACATCAACCAAGAGCAACTAATCCTGCATGGGAAGTAAGGGAAATTGATTCAATTAATACACCTAATATTCCTAATAATTTTAAATATTTATTATTAGATCCACAACAGCATGTATGTATACCTTTTCATAATAATATTTCTTCAAGAATTGTAGAAAAAGATTATTATTCTATTAATACTAATTATAAGAATTAATTTTTAGATAAATAAATCATATATTTATTACAAAAATTATAATAAATATATTATTTATTATTATATAATGGCCGCAATTGCTATTCCAATAGTAGTGTTAGGAAGTCTATATATATTATCTGAACAAGAAAAGAAAAAAAAAAATTTTCAAGAAGAACTCCAAGAAGAAGATCAAAAAGAAGAATTTTTAACTGGTAAAAAAGAAGGGTTATCTAATTATCAAATACAAAAACTTGATGATTTTGAAAAATCAATGACTCATTCTGTTAATAGTTATAATAATTCTAATCAACATACAGATAAATTTTTCGTTCCTCCACCTAGTAAATCCAATAATCAAATTACTCTTATGAATGGACAAGTAGTTAATGTAGATACTTTTAAACATAATAATATGCAACCTTATTTTGGTGCAAAAATTAGAGGTGCAACTTCTGATTTTAATAATACTGAATCAGTTTTAGATTTAAAACAAGGATATGGTAGTCAAGTATTTAGTAAAAGTGAGCAAGCACCACTTTTTAAACCTGATGAAAATGTTAATTTAGCACATGGAACTGCTAACAATACTAACTTTATTCAATCCAGAATAAATGAATCAATGAAAATGAATAATGTTACTTTATGGGAACCACAAAGAGTTGGACCTGGATTAAATTTAGGATATGGAACACAAGATAAAAATGGATTCAATAATGGAGGAACTGAAGGTAGTGGAGGTTTTAATGCTGGTATGGTGTCAAGGGAAACTTGGATGCCTAAATGTGTAGATGATTTAAGAGTTGATACAAACCCAAAACAAACTTTTGATTTAAATGGACATCAAGGTCCTGCAAATTCTATAATTAAAATGCAAGGAGATAATAATAAAATTGGTAAAGTAGAAAAACATAATCCTGAAAAATATTATGAAGCTGGACCAACCAGATGGTTTACTACAACTGGTGCTGAAACTGCTCCTCCAATTAGAAGTACTCAAGTAATTCCTATGGAAAATAGAATTGATACAACTAGAGAATATTATGGAGGAGGAAGACACGCTTTATCTGGAAATGCCACCTATACTGATGTAACTTATGAAGAATCTAAAAAACAAAACTTAGGAGGACTTCCTATATCAAATGCATCGGCTACCGGTCAGAATTTTGCTAATCCTAATGATTATGCCGTACAAAGTTATAAATTATTACCAAATAATAGAACAACCGATCAACATATGCCTGAAATGGGAGGAGTTTATGGAATGGCTAAGGCAGTAATTGCACCAATTTTAGATGTTTTACAACCAACAAGAAAAGAAAATGCAATTGGTAACTTGAGAGAATCTGGTAATGTTAATGGAGGAGCAAGAACAGGCCATATGTATAATGAATATGATAAAACTAAAACTACCAATAGAGAAATGACTACTGGTAAGATTGATATGAATTATGTTAACGTCCAAGGACAAAGTCATCGTAATGGTTATCAAAGTACTCAATATCAACCAGTCCAAAATCAACGTGATTCTACTAATCAAGAATACATTGGTGCTGGTTCAAAACAAGGAACAGGATTAAGACCATATAATGCAGCATATGCACAAAATAATAATGTAAATAAAACTTATGAATCCAGACCTAATCAAGGTTCTATGAGTCTATTTAATAATCAAAATAATATTTCAATGAATAGAGATGAAAACATATTTAAAAACAATAGACAACAACTACCTACAAGTGGTCCTAATCTTGTTCCATCTTCACAATTTTTAGGTGAAATGAATGGACCTGCTGGTTATGATATGCAGTTTAATTCTAATAGAATGGATCCTAATTTATTATCTGCATTTAAAAATAATCCTTATACACAATCTCTCAACTCAAGCGCTTAAATCTTAAAATTATAATTTAAATATATTTTCTATATTATAATTATAAATGATTAATTGGGATAAAGTAGACAGCAAAGTCAAAGTTTTTTCATATGAAGGTAGAAAATGTGAAGGTAAAGTTGTTAAAGTTTACGATGGAGATACTTGTCATATTGTTTTTCCTTTAACCGATAAAGAACCAGAGAGATTATATAAATGGAATTGTAGACTTATAAATGTTGATACACCTGAATTACGAACAAAAAATTTAAAAGAAAAAGAATTTGGAAAACAAGTTCGTGATTTTTTAAAAGAGAGAATATTAAATAAAGTAGTAAGAGTTGAATGTTTAGATTTTGATAAATATGGAAGATTACTTGTTGAAATATTTATTGGTGATGAAAGTATCAATAATTGGCTCATTGAAATGGGCTACGCTAAAAAATATGATGGAGGAACTAAACATAAATGGTTTGCTGAAGAATAATTTTCTTTAAATACTTTTTATAATATATATATATTAAAATATTTTATTTTATCATAAATAAGGTATATATTGCATTACATTATTATCATATACAGTAACTCTAAATAAATCATTATAACCTTCTACATATACTGTATCTCCATTATAAACATTATCACATCCCCTGTCACTTGTACAACTTTTATTTTTAAATGTAATTGGTAATTTAATCATATTATTTTTATCATTCATTGTATAAAAATTCCATTTATCTCTATTACTAAATAAAGGTCGGCCCATTAATGGTAATATTGTTTCTCCGCCATGTACACGTGTAAGAATTCCTATTTGTCTATAATTTGTATCTACTGATTGAGTTGGTTGATTTATTGGAATTTTTGGTCCATTATAATTATCATTATTGAATATTCTGTCATCTCTCATTGGTGCGCTATATGGATTTAATAATATATCATTATTTACATTAGAAAAAGAATAACTTGGTCTAGGAAATAAACCATTTTTGTCTTTTTTTTTACATTCTCTTGGAATTTCACAATCACAAGATGATTTACTTAAAATATTAGTAGTTTTATTTGAATTTATATATAAAAAAAATAATATTACTATAATTAATAAACCAAAAAATAAAAAAGTAAAATTTTCAAGACATATTATTCCTGGAGGACATTTTTTTGCCATATTCTATTATATATATATTATAAAAATATATAATAGAATTTATTATTACATTCTTAGATCTTTTTTTATTAGTTCACCGGTTGTTGCATTATTTTTACTTCCATTATCTTTTAAATCTACTTGCCCTACTTCTTTTTTTTTATTAGTTTCTTGATATTTCTCATCCAATTTATCCACTAATTCTTCTCCATCATCTTCACTCATACCATCTAATTTAATAGATCCCTCATCTTTATTAAAATTTTTTCTCGCTTTTTGTTTTCCTGCTTCAAATTTTTTATCATAATTTCCTTCTCTAATTATAAATTTTTTATTTAAAATATCAAATATAATTATTAATAAATTAAATAGAAAAATTTTATTTCCAATTATAAAGTATCCAGCAAATAAAATTGTAAAATAAATAAATATTATATTATATTTTTTATTTAATAATGATGAAAATAAATATAAATAAGAGACTATTCCTATTAAAAGTATTAACAAAGATTTATTTTTTAAATTATACATAATTTATTATATTATATTATTATATTTATTTACTTGTTGTTGAATTAAACATAGATTTTAATCCTCCTAAATCTATTTTTCCAATTGCTCCCATGGCTTCATGAAGTGCCGGAGTTATATCTTTTAATCCTTTTAATAATTCATTTTGTTGTCTTACTAATTCTTTTGTAGAATCAGACATAGATTTTATTCCATTTTCACCTATTACTTGCTCTAAATTATCATAAGCTGCTTCAATTTTATCTGCTTCACCTAATTGTTTTTCTAATTGAGCTTTGTTTGGAATATTATACAAACCTGGAGTTAATTTTTGTTGATTTGTGTAACCTGATTTAACTTCTTCTTCTTTAAATTGTTTTAATAATTTTGATGCATCGTTCTTTACATCTTCTTTTTTAAGCACTTTTTTTATTTTTCCGCTTTTTTCTTCTTTATCTTTTAATTCGATTCTTTTTTCTACTTTCTCCTTGTCGGGATTTGTAGTTTCTTCTTTTTCTTCTTTTTCTCCTGTCAGGCCTTCTTTAAAACCCATCATATTTTTTAGTAAATGAGCTAATGTTGTTGCTACTAAACTTGTAAGTAAAACTACTGTCATATTTTTTGTGTAAAAATAAGAAATCATTCCAACTAAGTAGAAAAATAATACTGCACTAAATTCTTGTCTCATTATATATCCTAAAATATCAACTAATGCTATTAGTGCAACAACATATAATACATACTTATTTTTTACTATGTTGTTTACAGTTAAACCTTTCAAATTAAAATTCATTTTATATATAATAAATATAAAATATTTACATGAATATTTGTTTATAAGGAATTAATTCTTTTTCTAATAAACCTAATTTTAATAATATTTTTTTTGTTTCTAATTCTTTATTTTTTGATTCTATTAAATTTAAATATTCTAAAACTTTTAATAAAGCAACATGTTGATGTTCTTTACAAAGTTTCTTATATAATAGAAAACTTTTTCGTTGTTCCATTTCATCACTAATAAAAGGTAAAAAATCATGAAAATTATTTTGTTTAAATTTATTTAAATTATTATATTCAAAAATTAATTTTTTCTCTTTTTCTTTTATATTTCTTAAAGTTCTTCTTATTACTTCATCTTCATAAGCAACATCTTCTCCTAAACAACTATTCATCTTTATAATTATAAATTATTTATATTTAATAATTAATTTATAATCATTCTTTCTTTTTACCTGAATCTTTTTCTCACTTTCTTTTTACCTGAATCTTTTTCTCCTTCATTTTGTATATTTTCTTTAAAATTTTCTTTAATAGGAACCAGTTTTAATGATAAAAATAAATTTGTTAATATTATTGAAATTCCTAAAGCACAAGCAACATTTTTACATAATAAAAATAGTAATGCTGCTATTACATATAATAATACTATTGCGTGATATGTTTTATTTACCAAATAACCTACTGATAATGCTATAGTTAAAAATAAAACAAAATTTGTTAAATTATCATTTCTAAAAACATTTCCTACATTCTTAAAACTTCGAGAGACGCTTTTTAAACTTGTAGACATTTATATTATTATTTTATAAAATAATAATCGTTATATTTTAAAATTTTGTAAAATTTATAAAACCTTTTTTAAAAAAATATAAAAATATTAACATATATTATTTAGGATGAGCAAGACTTTTGTCGAACCATTATTAAAAGATGACGATAATAGGTATGTAATGTTCCCTATTAAAGATAAAGACATATGGCAAATGTATAAAAAACAAGAAGATTTATTTTGGCGAGCCGAAGAAATTGATTTATCTAAAGATATGAAACATTGGGATAACCTTAATCCTGATGAAAAACATTTTATTTCTATGATTTTAGCATTTTTTGCAGCAAGTGATGGAATTGTTTTAGAAAATCTTGGAATGCGTTTCATGTCTGAAATACAACTTGCTGAAGCCCGTGCCTTTTATGGTCTACAAATTGCTATGGAAAATATTCATTCTATTACTTACTCCACTCTTATTGATACTTACATTAAAGATAAAACTGAAAAGCATAAATTATTTAATGCTATTAGTGAATACCCTTGTATTAAAAAAAAAGCCGATTGGGCCATTAAATGGATCCAAGATAAACGTTCTAGTTTCGCAACACGATTAGTTGCTTTTGCTATTGTTGAAGGTATCTTCTTTAGTGGAGCATTTTGCTCTATCTTTTGGTTGAAAAAACGAGGAATTATGCCTGGATTATGTTTTTCAAATGAATTAATTTCGAGAGATGAAGCACTTCACACAGAATTTGCTGTACTATTACACAGTAAATTAGACAGACCTCTTAAAAAACAGAAAATTGAAGAAATTATTAGAGAAGCAGTTGATATTGAAATTGATTTTATTAACAATGCTTTACCCTGTCGTTTAATTGGTATGAATGGTATGTTAATGCAGCAATATATTGAATTTGTAGCCGATCGTTTAGCCGTCCAACTAGGTGGTGATAAAATCTATGGGTCTTCTTGTCCATTTGAGTGGATGGAGTGCATTTCAATTGAAACAAAAACAAATTTTTTTGAGTCGAGGGTCGCAGAGTATAGTTTAGCAACAAAAGTAGAAAATCCTGACGATGCTTTTACCTTTGGTGATGATTTTTAATTAAAATATAAAAACAATTTATAATTTTCAATATTTAAAATCTCGATATGATTTATATAAAAAAAATATAATTAAAATAATTATTAATAATAATATTTCCATAACTAATATTTGAGTATTACATATATTTTTACTAGTATTATTATCACTTGTTTCTATTATATTTTCATATGCTTGATTTACTTTAATATTACATTTATCATTTAATCTAAAATAATGGTGATTCCATGAATGTATTAAAAGTATAATAAATAATTTTAGATCTGTAAAAAAGTATTTGAATATATTTGGTTTTGCATTTATTTTATCTGCAATCATATTACAATAATCATATGGATCTACTATTGTTTTTAATCGTTCACAACAACTAGGAAATTCTTTTTTTTGATTTTCTTTATCTTTATTTATTTCATTTAATATTATTTCTTTATTTATCAAAGAAATATTATTACTATTTATTTCTTGTGCTATCCATCTACTTTGTAGTTCTGCTAATATCGGTATAGATGTTAAATATGGTCTTATATAACCTACAAAATAGATTGTATTATCTTCATAGGAAAATATATGTTTATACAAATTATCATAATACTTTTTATCAATAAATTTTAGATCTCCAAAAGGTTTATATCCTGTGCAAAATATAATTACATCAAATGTCGATTTGATACCATTTTTAAATATTATTTCTTTTTTAGAAATATCTTTTATACCATCAACCGGTTTAATTTGACCTTTAGAAATTGAACTAATTATATCTCTACTTTTAACATAATAACTATTTAAATAACCACCACTATGAGTCCATTCTTCTATACCATGTCCATTTTTTCCCCACCAAGCAGGAATAGTTATTGGATTAGTTCCAAATATTAAATCTACTGCATATTTACCAATAATATTTTTTATAAAAAAATCAATTAATCTAGAATAAAACATGTCAGCTGGAGCATATGCTCCTGTATTTCTATTTTGTAACCAAACTCCATTTCTTGAACTCATAGTTATTTCATTATCATTTTTTAATTCTTCCGCTAAATCAGAACTTGTATCGGATACACCTACTAATAATATTTTCTTATTTCTCAGTTCATTTTTATATTTATCATATTCATCTGCATGAAATTTTAATCCTGTAAAATTTTCATATACTTTGTCATCAGGCATATTATAACAACCATTTACACTTCCACATGCAATAACTAAATTTTTACATTTAAAAACTTTTTTATTAGTAAATATATTCCATATACTTTCTATTTTTTCAATCTTTAATACCTCTACATTACATTTTACATGTTTTAATAAATCAAATTTTTTTGCATAAGACTCATAATATTTTAAAATTTCACTATGATGTGGAAACTCTGGATATTCTTTTGGTATAGGAAAATCACTAATACTCATATATAATTTTGATGATACACAATAAGTAAATTCTTTTACGCTGCGATGATTTTTTATATTCCAAATACCAAATGGATAATCATTTTTATCTAATACCAAAATATTATGAATATTTAATTCTTTTAAATGTTTTAATGTAAATAAACCTGAAATACCTGAACCAATTATAATTGTATCTTTCATATTTAAAATATCATAATTTATAAAAGAATTTTTATTTTATTAATTAAACGTATTTTTTTAGGAAAAATCAATTTCACCAGAGAGATAATTTAAATTCTCACTAGAATTCAGTTTTATTATTATATCTCTCGCTAAAATTTCTATAAATCTAATTGAAATATAACCAAATATATAATCATTTATTATATTTCTCTCTAAACAAGTTATTCCTCTTGAAGTTATTAAACAACCACCTACTCTCATTATAAAATATACATTAAAATATTAAAAACTTATTTACTAATATTTTAATGATACATCCACTTATTTTAAAAAATCCAACTTTTATAATTTATCCGGAGAGAAATATGCAAATCTCTATGATTGATAGACCCGATATTTACTTAGTTAGTTCTATATTATTAGAAACTCTCTCCACCTGTTGTCTAAAAAATACATTAAATAACAAAATTTGGTTTCTACCAGTTTATACTTGTTATGGTATTTCATTTTATACTTTTCCTAAATGTTTAAATAAATATTCTCTCAGCGTCGCATATACTATTTGGTGTGGAGGAGGAATTATTTTAACAAATATATTTGATAAATTATTTTTTAGAGAGATTATCACTTTTAAAAAGATTATTTCAGCCTTTTTTATTCTTTTTGGTGTATTTCTTTCTTCTTGAAATTTTATTTTTCTTTTTTCTTTTTTTTCTTGTTTTTTTCTTTGATTTCTTATTTCTTTTTTT
>CEQL01080726.1_pt1 | contig 10967 bp, 12 predicted proteins | sample 356281 | NCBI WGS metagenome assembly CEQL01 (sample SAMEA2621203, study PRJEB7988) | marine metagenome | biome: marine biome (ENVO:00000447); feature: surface water layer (ENVO:00002042); material: "saline water (ENVO:00002010), including plankton (ENVO:xxxxxxxx)" | depth 5 m
CACCACTTTGTTAAGGCTGCTGATAAGGCTTCTGCATAAATAAAAAATAATTATATATAGTATATAAATAATGAATAAAACCAAAAAAAATAGAAAAAATAATAAAACATTTAGAAAACTTAAAAAAGGTGGTATGGAAAATGATGATAATGATCATTATTATCCATCATATATAAAAGAAAATAAAGAAAAAATGGATCAAAGAAAAGATTTATTAACAAGAAGTGAAAGAAAACGAATGTCAAAGTCACAAAGAAAAAAAAATAAAAAAGACATAACAGATTTAACTCGCCTATTGAGGGAGCTTGATATTAACCCATCACCTAAACGTAGTTTTAATGATACCAGAGGTAATTATACGCATTATCATACAAGAAAATCTCCAAAAAAAACTTTAAAAGGTGGTTTTAATCCAAAAGAATGGTTTGAAGATGTATTATTTAATAGACCGTTTGTAATTGATGAAACCACCAACTTTCATGCTTCATATGGTTTTCTAAATTTTAATCAAAAACAAGCTGTAGATAAATATTTGAAAGATATGGACTCCGAAGAACACGATAAACTGATGGAAAAGCTAAACAAAAAAATAGAAGAAAATGATGAAGAAATAAAAAGAATGAGAGAACTTTTTTACAGATATAGTCCACCTAGAAATAATAAATAAGAATGTTATAATTTATATATTTTAATATAAATTATATAATTTAAACTGAACCGCCAATTTGTGATTCACCTGATTTAGAGTTACCTCCTCTAGTTAAAATCATAAGTTGATCTTCTTTAGATAAGCATAATCCTCCTGTTGATTTGGAATATCCCATAGAATCTGGGATGCAATCAATAGAGGCATCTTTTGAAGAAATGGTATCAACTTTCTTTTCCTCAACAAAAGGAGATGGTTGTAATCCGGTAAAACCTTCAATCTTCATTTCTTCCTTTTCTTCTTCTTCTTCTTTTTTTTCTTCGGTTTCATGACCCATTTTTTCTCTAAATCCTTCGTATTTATACTCTTTCTTAAAAAGATCCCCTGAAGAGTAAGGTACAAAATTGCAACAAGAATATATCGATGCTATAAGTAATACAACAAGTAATACTACTGCCAAGACAATAAGCTTAGTGTTAGTTTTCATACTATACATATTTAAAAGATTTTTATTTAATTCATATTCATTCTTTGAAATGTTGCATCACTTTGTTTAAAATCTGCACTTAAATCTTGAACCCCATCTACTTCCAATTTCAAAGGCTTTATGTCTTCTAAATTAAATGTTTTGTAATAATCTTTTATAAAATCTTTATTATTTGTTAAAGTATTATAAATAGAATTATAGGCTTTTGTTAAAGGACTTATCATTAATTGTACATTTGGTGTTACATAAGCCAAATTTAACTGATATTTTAATAAATCTAATGATTTTATCAAACTGTCCACATAATTCTTTATTCTTACTGAATAAGTTACATATAAAGCATTTATTTGATGTTCATTTTTCTTTTGAGTTTCATTTAATTTTGATATTGTTTTGTTGAAATTATCTAAATCATTATGTAAATTTAATGATGCATCCTGATATTCCAATAATTGATCTAAATTTTTTTTATAAATATCATTTTCTAAATTATTTACTTTTAAAATTATTCCTTTTTCATCATTACCTAAATCTTTTTCTACCAAATTTACAGAAGCATCTAATATATTTATATTCTTACTTATTAATGGATCTAAATCTTCTGACCTATTTGAAAACATATTATTTGTATCTGCATATATTAATTGAAATAAATTATAAAATTTTTTATTTGTTCCTTTATTCACCTTTAATAGTAGCTGCAAGTAAATATTTATAATAATAATAAATAATACAAATATCCAAAAATATGCAAATAATATATTCCAAGTATTTAATGATGAATAAGTGAATACGTATCTGCTTTTTGAATCGAAAAAACTTTCTATATTTATTATTTCATCCATTTCTATAATATAATTATATTTATTATATTTTTTTTAATTATTTATTGCACCTACTGCTTTATTAAAACTATTTGTAATTTTTGCTAGATCTCCATCATTCAATGATTGTACTGAACTTAATACGCCATTATTTATTTTTGTACTCAAAAATATTGCTGATAATAATTTACTCAAAGAAGCTTTTATTTCTGATATTGTTGTTGTTGATGAAGTAGCCAAATTAGATAAATTACTATTTACTCCTCCTGTTAAATCTCCTGCTTCTCCTTTTGTATCATCTACTTTTTTATTTAAATCTTCTATATTTAAATTTATTCTATCTTGTCTTTCTCTATATGGAATTAATTTTTCATTTATTTGATTTTCTGCTTCTTTATTATTACATTCTTTATATGTCTTTTTTGAATCTTTCCCTATAAAATCTGCAAAAAGATGTTTAGGACCTTGACATTTTACACTTTCCCATTTTGCTTTTTCATTACTTATTCTTAATACTAATAATGATACTAATATTGTTATTATTATAACTGTCACTATTCCTGCTGTATTTATTGTTGGTGCTATTAACATTTATTTATATATAAATAAATTACATAAAAAAATATACTTATTATATTGTATATAATTTATTAATATGAATTATAAAGAACAAATTAATCTTAAAAAATTAATTGATGAATCTGATTGGCAAGACAATACTTCTAATATTAGAAAATATAAAAATAGTGAAGTTATTGGTAAAGATTTGAAAACTATGATTCAACTTAAAATTGATCATTCAAAAATGAGAATTAATGAGCCAAACAAATTTGCTGGTTTATGTATTTCACAATGTTCTAATCTATATAATAATTTCAATGATATTTATCATAAAGCTTTCAAAGATGAACTTAATCTTAATCTTATGAAAAAATTATTAGATGTTTTAGCTAGAATAGAAGATAAAGAAATTGATCAACAAGAAGGTTCTATTCAAGTAGGACAATTTTTAAAAGAAATTTATATTGACTCTGCTTTAAAAGAAAAAGACAATTTAGAAAAGAAAAACAAAAGTGAAGAAAAAATTTATCTACAGGGTAAAAATATTTCTTGGAAAGATTATAAAAATAATTCTACTATTTAATATATTCATTAAATATATATATTTTATGAATAATTCATTAATACCTTATAATAAAATTATTAAATTGAATAAAAATGCTTTCTCTACTTATTCATATTTACATTCTCACGATTTTTGCCACGATTTCTCTAATTTTGCTAGATTAGAATTCTTACTTAAAGAAATCAAAATGGCTGTATCTATTTTAATTGAATTTAATAAGTCTGGAAAAAATTTAAATTCTAATGAAATTGTTGATAAAATAGAAAAAATTAGTAGTGAAAATACTATTATTAATCCTCTTCCTACTCAACCTATTCCAATACCGCCTACTCCACCTGTTCAAGATCCAATTGCATCACCTCCTACACCTCCTACACCTGTTCAAGATACTAATACACTTCCACCACCTCCACCTGTTGAAGATCCTATTCCACTATCAACTCCACCTCCTCCTCCTGTTGAAGATCCTATTCCACTATCAACTCCACCTCCTCCTCCTGTTGAAGATCCTATTCCAATATCAACTCCACCTCCTCTTCAAGAAAATAAAGTATTATCTAATTCTGCACCTAATCCTCCAACTAATCCTTTAATTGACAAAAAAGATAAAAATGAAGCAAAATCTATTTTAGGAGGAGGACCTAATGATTTTAATAATCACGAAGACTTTGATAATAATTCTGAATATTTTCCATCTTGGTATGAATATGCTAGTAGATTTTTGGATTTTGAACTACACGATTCTTTTGAAAATGATTTTTTTTCTTTTTTACAAGAAACACGAAAATTCAAAGACATTATAATTGTTCAAAATACATTTAATCTTTATCTTATTCAAAGAATCAATGATTGTATCGATAATATACAGATGAAATTATCTAACCTAGCATTGCAATGTATTGAAGATATTAATTTTAGAACAATTGAAACAGGATCAAATAAGAATGCTAGAAGCGCTACTAAAAGTAGAAGTAGAAGCACTAGAAAAAAGAGAAAAAGTAAAAGTAAAAGTAAAAGAAAAAGAAGTAGAAGTCAGAGTAGAAGTAAAAGTTTGAGAAAAAGTAGAAGAAAAGTTAAAGTTAAAAGAAGAACTACTGGTGGTTATAAAAGTGAAAATGTTAAAACAAAAGAAATTAGCAATATTAATGATGCTTTCTCTCAAATTATATACAATATCAGATTAGAAAATGAAACTCTACCTGAAAATGAAAAATTGTATAATTGTTATTATGTTTTTAAATATTTACATAAATGTTTCTCTTGTATTGATATCGACCATTATTCAGAGCCTATATCTTATTTAAGTTCTAGTCTATTCTTAATTCCATTACAATCTTATTTGATGAATAATTATGATATTTTTGAAACTTTCCCTTCCAATGAAGATATTGAAAAACTTATGGACGAAGTATCTGTTATTATTGGTATGGATGATATTCCTACAATTGAAACACCTGATCAAATTGATGTAATTTCAAGAAGTATGAATAGTATGAGTTTTGATAAACAAAAAGATATATCTCCTACTGGAGTTGCTGATATTAAAATAACAGGTGGAGGATTATCTGATACTGAAAGAAATTTATTAAATGATCTAAAAAATTATTTTGATCCAAAATATGATCAATCATTTATAAGTCAAAATGATTTAGATAATTTGAACTTTGATAGTTTATCAATTGAAAAATTAAATCAAACTCATCAAATTGCCATTGAACCTAATTTCATTAATAAAACAATCAATGTAGATGAAAATGGTGTTTTTGTTGAACAGAATCCTGAATTTGGTAATTTATATTATTTGCCTTTTTACCTACCAAAAGAAAAACTCTCAACACCTAAAAAGTCTGTATTTACTGATATTGATTTATTCAATAGTAAAAAAGAAGGTATTTTACATAAATTTTATAAAACATATTGCGAACTATATACTTTTTCTGATGAAAATACTAAGTATGCTAAGAGTCTTTGGAGTATTTTTAGTTTAATTTCAAAAGATGTAATTAATAAAATAGAAGAAATAAATAGATTAAACACTAAAAATAAAAAAGATATTGAAAATGATATTATTAATATTGAAAAAAATCTTTCTGTAGCCAGAGAAAGAAGTAGAGATAGATATATACAGGAACTTAATAGCAAAAAAAGAGATTTAAATGCAATTAATGATGAAATACTCTCAAATATTAAAATATTATTGGTAACAATAAATGAAAAATTATCTCAAATTATTGAACAATGTGAAAATGCAAAAACTAGAGCTAAATCTGACAAAAAAGTCAAAGAACATCTTGATGAAATTGATAGAAAATTAGTTGATCAAATATGTATTACTTATGCAAAAGGTTTACAAATCCACTTAATCACTGACGGTCCTGGAAAAGCAGGTAAAGAACTTGTTGATTCTAACTACCCATTTAAATTCGAAGAAAATATAATGCTTGGTATAATAAATAAAACATCAGTAATACAAAAATTAGATGATGAACTTATGGAAAAATTAGTTCCAGCATTAAGAAAATATTATAATAAAAATACATTTATTATACAAAAAGGTCAACCTAATCAATATATTGAAAATCTGAATGAATGGATGAAAAATAATGTTGATAATATTAAAATTATTAATAACTCTGTAAAAGATAGAGAATATTTTGGACAGTATCCAAAAAACACTACTAATAAACTAGATGACTCTATTATGTGTACTACAAGTGAAGTTTGTGATGGTATGGGATCATTTGGTAGTTGTAGTAAATATAAAGGAAAAGAATACTTTTCTGATATGTCATTTGAAATTCACGAAAAAGATAGATCTAACAGTGATAATCCAAATAAATTTTATTACGGGACTTCTAATATTAAATATGATAAATCAAATATTCCAAAATCTGTTGTTGTTACTCACGGTTTTACAAATTTATTCAGAAAAGATATTAAAGGTAATCCTATGAACGTACAAACTTTTCCACAATATGAAATTGATATATCAAAAGGTGCTGTTTTAGATTTAACTGCTAAAAAATGTTATAATGAAATACTTACATTAATTACAAATGCTAAGAAAAATTTGGGAGAAAATAGTGAATTAGATTTCTGGAAATATATGTGCTCTAGTGAAATGTTCAAAGAATTCTTCAAGACTGGTAGTGTTAAGAGTATTGGTGATATTTTCCAAGAAATTAATTCTATTTTCCCTGATCACGCACTTGAATATGTACAATTTGAAAATGGTGAATTTAAAGTAAAATATGGTGCTGAAAAATTCAATAATAGAGACATTACTTTTGGTTGGATGGGTGATCGTCCTTCTGCTGCTAGGATTATTGTTATTGGTATTGAAGGTGAAAATATTGATAAAGAACAAATTCTTAAAAAATCATTATCTGGTTTTGTTTATTCTAAAAGAAAAAATAAAGATGAAGATTTCAAACTTGAGAACGTTGTATTGTTTAGTACTCTACCTGAATACGATATGAATCAAATTAAAGGACAATAGAAATATTTATAATAAACTATATAAATAATTTATTATATTAAATTTATATGAGTAACTTACCTATTCTTAATATTGCAATTATCAATAACCCAGAACTCTATGAATTATATAAAAATAAAGTAGAAGCACACAATAATATGGTAAAGGTAAGTTCTACACCAGACTCAGGTTTTGATTTGTTCATTCCTAATGACGAAACATTTAATAATTACAAACACGCTTCTGGAATTTGGAAACCATTATTTGTTGATTTAAATGTTAAAGCTTGTATGATTAAAAACAATAAATGTGTTGGATTTCAAATTTATCCTCGTTCTAGTATATCAAAAACACCTCTTATGTTAGCTAATCAAGTTGGTATTATTGATTCTGGTTACAGAGGATCACTTATGGCTGCATTTCGTTCATTTCAAGAAGAATATAAAATTGAAAAACACAGTCGTCTAGTACAAATTTGTCATCCTAGTTTAAAGCCTTTCTTAGTTAAAATTGTTAATGAAGATGATTTATCAATAACAGAAAGAGGAGAAGGAGGATTTGGATCAACAGGTATTTAATAAAATTTCAATTTCATTTTATTTTCATTTGTATATGAAAGCATATATTTTTTATAATCAATATTTCTTTTTTCAATATCACTATAATTATCATATTGAGTTACTACAAGTGGATATAATATATACCATTTATCTTTTGATTGAAGTTTTTTCCAATGAATATCAATACAATAATCCGGTTTTTTTTCTTTTTTTAATAATTGTAATCCTTCTTTAAAATTATCTAATAATGTATTAAAATAATGATTTTTTACAATATATCCAGTAGTTGTTTGTGCATCTATAATTTTTAAGCAATAATTACATTTTTTTTCTATTTTATTTACATTGGCTCCTATTAATAAAACATCCCAATCATTTACATTTTCAATAAAATTTTTTAAAGAACTTTTTAATAAAGCTGGATTTAAAAATGTTATATCGTCTTCACAAATAAGAATAGAATCTAAATTGTTTTCTATAGCATATTCTAAACATTTTATATGACTCATTGTGCATCCTATTCTTCCATCTTCATTTTTTACAGCATCAAATCGGTTCGGTCTTAAATTTAATTTTTCAAATTCAAATAAAATATGTTCCCACCTATCTTTCCTATGCCGTAAATTTATAACATAATTATTATTAAAATGGTTCATTATAAATAATAATAAAATTTAAATATTATCATTTAAACTAATATAAATAATATATGTATATATAAATATATATTATGTCCTATTCTAGTACAACTTCATCCTCATCAAGAGGGAAGAAAAATGATAAATTAAATACTTCTGCTAGTAGTTATACAAAACCTCCTTTGGCTCCTAGAAGCTCTTCTTCTTCTGCTAATACCTTTTTTAATAATTCAATGGATTATAAAGCTGATGAAAAGCCATCAACAAAAAAAACTAAAAATAATGAATTTGATGATATGCCTGATTTAATTGATGAAGATGGTAACGTAGTTAAATCTCAAGAAAAAACTTTACAGAAGGATGATAAAGAAGAACAATCTGAAACCCAAGAAATTAATTTATTGGATATTGAAGTTGAGACTGAAAATATTGCACTTAATTTATTAGTTAGTTTTATTAATTTAGCTCAAAGACGTGGTGCATTTAATATTGCTGAATCTGCAAAAATATGGGACTGTATAAAGAAGTTTCAAAAAAGAAGTTAATAAAAAATAATATTTAAAAATATAACTATATTATTAATTAATTATATTTATGAAAGATAAATATGCATTTGTTTTGAAATCAATTAAAAAGAATACTACTATTAGTAAATCACTTGATTCTCTTAGACATAAAACTTTTATTGTTGTTGGTGGTACCCGTGGTATTGGATTTAACATTGCTGAAAAATTAGCAGCAAATGACGCTTATGTTAGTATTCTTGGAAAAACTATAAGACCTCATCCTAAATTAGAAAATACAATATATACTGCAGCTGAAGTAATAAAAGAAAAAGTTCAAAAAGCAACTTGTATGGCTATTCCATTTGATATTAGAAACAGAAATCCAAAACATCTTGACTTTGTTTTTAATGAAACTGAGGATGTTTTTGGAAAAGTGAATGGTATTGTTTTAAATGCTAGTGCATTATGTCTTAATAATACATTAAATCAAACTGAAAAAGAAATTGATCTTATGTCTGCAGTAAATATAAATGGAACTTATATGTTGGGTCAAAAGTTTCTACAAAGAATGAATGATAGAAAAGGTCATATTTTAATTATTGCACCTCCTATTGATATGTTATATAACGATGATTGGTGGACTAATCATTTATATTATAGTATGTCAAAGTTTAATATGTCACTGATGTCTAAGTTTTGGGACAAAGAATTCCCTAATATATCTGTAAATACGCTATGGCCTAGAACTACTATTGATACCGCTCCTGTTAGAAATTTATTAGGTGGAAAAAAAATGTCTAATATATCTAGAAAATCTGATATTATGGGTGATGCTGCAAAACACATTCTTGCTAGCGATCCTTTACTTTGCACTGGTAATAATTTTATTGATGATGAAGTTCTTGCTTCATTAGACATTGATGTTGAAGAATATAAAGTAAAAAAGGATGTAAATGAAAAAGATTTGATGCCTGATTTCTTTTGCTGAAAACTAATATAAAAATATTACAATACATATTATATGTTAAATCATTTAATTAATTTTAGTTTACTTTTTTTTTCTTATTCTTTCCTTATTAAAAACAATTATTATTTAAAATATAAAACATTAGAATTTTACTATGATAAAAATTTCAACTCTAAAATAAAAAGATGTAATAATTTGAATGCTATTAGAATTATAGATCACAATATTAGTAATAAAACTATTTATGAAAAATTCGAATATTATTCAATTATTGGAAATTATGAAAAACAAGATGAGTGTTTAAAAGAAATTTTATTATTATCTAATAAAAGCATAAATTAATTTTTATAATATAATTATATTACAAAAATTTAAAAAAAACTCATTTTTATTTTATTCAAACCTTCCTCCTGTAAATTACCTATCACATTAGTCATACAGTATTCTACTATTTGTTTATTAAAAGTAAAATCATCCTTCATCAAAAAGGTTTTATTTTTTAAATTACTTTTAAATTCAAAATTCAAAATTTCTAATTTATCATTTATTTTCACATCCTCCTCAAAATCTATTGACTTTCCTTTCCAATTATCCTCTCCACTTTTACCTAAATGCATTATCATTATAGTTTTTGTATTACATACTTTTTTAAAATTTTTACAAAATCTGAAATCACCCCACGAACAGTCATTATAAGATTCAAATTCAAGATGAAATACCTTCTTTTTATATAATTGAAAACAACCTAATATTCTATCTTCAAAAGTATTACATATTTCCAATCCTATATTTTCTATTATTTTTTTTGTATCAAACAACTCTGAACTCTTGTTAATATTTGCTCTTAATGCTCCATATATACAATCATCTTTTAAGTTTATTTTTTCTATTAAATTTACAAAATTATTCGGTAAAATTATATCACTATCGAATATTAAATACCAGCTATTTGGATGATTTTTGTAAACTTCTTTTTGAATATAATCTAATCCACCGTATTTATCAAAGTCTTTGTTGTCTTTTTTAAAATTATAATAATATATTTTTACATTATTAAATTTTTTGCAAAAATTTATTGTATCACTATCATTTTTATCTGTAACTATGTATATTTTTTCAAAATGTATATAATTCATTGGTAAACAGTATTTTAAAGTATCCATATAATTTGTTGATACACACATTCCTATTAATGATATATAATTGTTCTTTTTTGCATTTTCTCTTGTTTTTATTATTTCCAAGTTTTCTATAAAATTCATTATATTTATTCACTATATTTTATTTAATATATTCTCCATTCGGATAATTCTGATTTCGAAAGTGCTAATTCTGATATTTGTTTAAATCTATTATTCCTCAAATATTCATTTAAATCATTTACTGTATCTATCATACTTAATTCCTTATGTGACATTACAAATGAATTTGTAAAAGCCCCCTGAAATTCTCTCATTTCTCTATTATAATAATCCATACTCACTTGATCATCCAAACAACCACTTAATTTTATTATTTTTGCTATACTATCTGGTGCTGCCATATCTTCTCTTCTCGTTATTTCATTGTCCTTCATACAATATGGTAAATCCATATTTGATCCGGAATGACAACAGTCCATTATTACAAATACTTTACAGTCACTTGGTAATTTATCTACAAACTCTTTTCTTAACCAATCATCTGATATAAATCCATTTGTTTGATAATCACAAGGACATATTATTTCATTCTG
>CEQL01016945.1_pt1 | contig 10966 bp, 9 predicted proteins | sample 356281 | NCBI WGS metagenome assembly CEQL01 (sample SAMEA2621203, study PRJEB7988) | marine metagenome | biome: marine biome (ENVO:00000447); feature: surface water layer (ENVO:00002042); material: "saline water (ENVO:00002010), including plankton (ENVO:xxxxxxxx)" | depth 5 m
GGTTAATGAATTTGTAAAACCAGGAGAAACTATATCATCAAATAACTTCCATGTTAAGATTGGAGGAAAAGGTTTAAATCAAAGTGTTGCAATATCAAAAGCTGGAAAAAAAGTTTATCATGCAGGAATTATAAATAAAGATGACAAGTTCTTAATTGATAAATTAAAAAAATGGAATGTTAATTGTGATAATATTTTATTTAGTGATAACCCTACTGGTCATGCAATTATACAAGTGAATAAACGTGGTGAAAATTCTATAATCATACATGCTGGAGCTAATTATGATCTTGATAAAAAATTTATAGCATCAACGATATCTAAATTTGAATCAGAGGATATTCTATTAATTCAAAGTGAAGTTAATTCTATAGGGGATATTATAGATATTGGATATGAACAAAAAATGAAAATTATTTTCAATCCTGCACCATTTAAAAAAGAAATTTTAAACTATGATTTAAATAAAATTTCAATACTAATATTAAACTATACAGAAGCAAAAAATTTATCAGGTCAAAATACTCCAACAAAAATTTTAGATTTTCTAAATAAAAAATATAAAGAAACAGAAATTATTTTGACTCTTGGAAATAAGGGATCCATATATTCATTTAAAGGCAATATGATAAAAATAGATGCAAAAAAGATAAAAACAATTGACTCGACAGGAGCAGGAGATACTTTTATAGGTTATTACGTTGCCAGTATTGCAAAAGGATTAAATACTGAAGAAAGTTTGAAAAGAGCTAATAAAGCAGCAGCAATTTCTACTACAAAGCTAGGGGCGGCAGAGTCAATACCAGAAATAAATTAAAGTGCTTCGTTTTTTCTCTCTATGAAAGAGTTGAGCCCATTCTTATTTTTAATAAGATCAAAAGCATCAAAAAGTTCTCCAGTTGCAGTATAAGATATATAGGAAAGTTTATTACCATCAACTGATATAACTTGAAAAAGTTGTTTATTGTTTCCAACTCTATCTCTCAATGCTTCATAATCTTCCCAACCTGGTTTTACTTTGTACATCTTACCTCCGCTAACTGAAACAACATAGACAGTTCCAGTGGCATCCTGAATATTTTCTCCATCAACAATGTTTGTTTCATATGGGGCAACTCTTCCTCTAGTATAAGTGTGGTCATGTCCTTGGAGAGCTAAGTCAACATTATATTTATCAAATAATGGTTTCCATAAATTTCTTAATGTTTCATTATCTCTACCTCTAGATGCTGAGAAAATAGGATGGTGATAGGTGGCAATAGTCCATTTATTTGGGTTGTCACTAAGAACATCTTCTAGCCATTCAGCTTGTTCAGCAATAAGAATATTACTATTTAAAGCAATAAACCTCACACCTTGATAATCAATATAATAATTCGTTTCTTTTATACCATCAACACCATTCATAGGTAAAGTAAACTGACTATTCCACTGAACTGAAAGTCTTTTAATTCCCTCATCTATATCATTCTGTACTTGAGGATTATATTCATGATTTCCTGGAATTGGTATAGATGGAATAGATCTATGAATCCAGCCTCCAGCCATGAACCATTCATGCCACTGATGTTCCTCATGAGCATCATTAATAAGATCACCAGCATGAATTATAAAACTAGCAGATGGAGCTTTTTTATATCCCTCCCTAATTAATCTGGACCAAAGCTCTAATATATAATTTTGAGCGTCTCCAACATATAGAAATGAAAAAGGTTCTCCCTCTTTCTTTGCAGTTTTAAATTGTATCCATTCGCTCCAAATTTTACCATCTCCTACTCTATATCCATACATTGTATTAGGTTTTAAATTTTTGAATGTCGCAGAATGATAATTATGATCAATAGAATTAAAGGTTGTTTTTTTTGGATTATTCCTATCAATAACTCCAACAACATTATCAAAATTAAGATTATTTGTTACTGCCTTAATAGTATTTGCTGTACTAATAAAAGCTGGATTATCATCAGACAATGCTATTTCAGCATATCCAATTTTAACATCTTTACTAGTTCTCCAAGTTACACTTATTGATGTCGAAGGATCATCTGAAAAATTTAATACTATATGATCAGGATGTTTGCCAGGCTTACTCCAATTTTTAACAAATTCAGGTTTCTTATAAACTCTTTGAGAAAAAGAGTCATAACCTATAAATAACATTAAAATTATCAATATAAATTTATGCATCACACAACAAAGCTAAACTATTGAGATTACTAAGTTGTTAAATAGATAGATAATTTATCCTAAATAATTTACCTTCTCCATTCTTTTAAAAATAGCTAGAATAATTACACCAAATAATATACCACCAACTAAAAACAAAACACTAGCAAGTCCACTTGCAGCAAAAGATAATCTTAACATTATAGTTGAAATTATGAAACCTGTATTTCTAATTAGTTGTGAATATCTCTCAGTATATCTAAAAGAAATTAGTAATAGTAATACATCTACCAAAATAAGGATTGTGAAAAAATCTACAAAAAATAAAAAATTAACATCTAGATTATTAGCAGTATCTTGAAAAAGACTATTCATCCAATCATAAAAACTAATACTGGCTAACCCTAATAATACCGGAACTAATAATATAGAAATAGCTTTTTTTTGACTTATAAATTTTTGGAGTTTCTTGTCGATTTTTGGTTTTTTTGGTTTTCCAGCTGTTGTCTTAAAGAGATATATCAAGAAAAAAACCAAAAGAAAACCTACAAGATCATAGATAAATTGAATGTTATGACTATTGGAAAAAAAATCATTAGATAAATCGACTAAAGGAACATCTTTAAATATTTTTCTAATTAGTATCAATGAAATAATTTCATACCCTTTTACAACTGAAACAGTAAAAGAACTTGGAAGAAAATATATTAATAAAAATGCTTCATAAACGAGTATGAATGAAAAGGGTGTATATAAAGCTGAAATTGGATTTGATAATAAATTTCCATCGTAGTCAAGATTAATATATCCACGAGAATTCAATAGTATAATTACCAAATGAGTCACAAAACCAACTGCTGCAAGTAATAATATGAATTTTTCAAATTTTCTTCGACTATATTTAGAAAAAATCGTATCAAATAATAAATTAATCAGTTTCATTTTATGAAATTATTTTTCTTTCTTATCATTATTTCAATTTCTAACGTTTTTTCTCAAGAATTAGTTTTAGGAGAAGAAAGAATTGAACCTGGTATCATATTTATTTTTGAGGGTGCAATAAAAGATAAAGTTTATCCAACTTCAATTAATTTGGATGAAAAATATACTGATGTACATATTGAAGCTAGGGTAAATTGGGATACAGATAACATACCAAAAGGCACACCACCCGGTGGATTTATTCCATATATTAATATGAGTGCTCTAATCACTAATCAAAGTACAAATCAGAAAATTTTAGTTGACTTAATTCCGCATATAAATTTGATAGATAACTTTCATTATGCTAAAAATATATCTCTGCCTGGAGGTATAGATGATATATATGAAGTTTTATTTATTATCAACCCACCGGAGAAAACTAGTTTGTATTATCACAAAGACTGGGTTGATTTATTTTCTGATACTTTATTTAATAAGATAAATTTTAAATATATAGATGTAAGCTTTGAAGAAATTGCAAAAGCATCTAGATATTAATATAAACTTTTATATTGAATCAAAAAAAAAGGCCTTCTAAAAGAAGACCTCTTTCAAATAACAAATGGTTTTTAATAAAATTTATATGATATATTATTTGTATGTGGAACTAAACCATTTGAACCTCCAACTAAAAAAGGAGATATTTTCTCAGCAATTTTACTTGGGTCATCATTTAATCTCCAATCAAAATAATTTTGCCAGCTCTCAAAAGAATCCCAATATTCAATTATAAAAAATTTGTTGGTTTCCTCATTAAAAAATGCTTCTAAATGAGAACAACCTTGATAAGCTCTAGTTGTTGGTAAACCATCTTCTGAGTCTAATAAGGCTTGAACTTCTTCATATTTTCCTTTTTTAACCTCCAAAGTTGCTACAACAACTTTTCTATCAACAGGACCAACACTATTTACCATTCCAGTTGCATCAAAGTATTCTCCAGTATATACGATCTTTCCATCAGCAAAATCAAAATTATGATAAGATGGTAATGTAAATGTTCTTCCAGTAGACTTACTTTTTCCAGTCCAAACTCCATAGGCTCTTACACTACCATCAAGAGTCATAGTTCCAGTATCAATTCCTGGTAACCACATAGGGTCATTAAATTTAACATCTGTATAACTATTGATATAAAATTCAGCAATTTGTTGAGATGTTGCATAATCAACTTCACCCATTCCATAAAGAGGTGCTTGATCTCGAAGATCCTCAGACATGATTTCCTTCCAAAGTTCAATGTCCCCGTTTTCAAAAACTTGAACCCATTTTTTAGCTAACTCAAGATTAGCCTTATAATCTGGGTTTGTATTACATCCATAAAAAAATAATACGGATATAATAAATAATAACTTTTTCATATTCTTAATAATTTATTTTAGAGCACAAAATTAAAAAAAAAAAAATAATCAATCTTAATAATCCAATTACAGATAGGAATTCATATGTTCCTTAAAATTATAATAGTCTTTTATAGTAACTGATTTCTTCTCTTTATCTAAAATACTTTTAAGTTGTGATGGTATATTAAAATCAACATCAATTAAGTTTTTAATTTCATCATAGAACTTATAAAAATGTGCTGTCTCTAAAAAAATACAGTGAGAACCCAAATTATTATTAATAAATTTTTTAGCCCCTAGATAGCTGATTGCTCCATGAGGATCGCAGAGATAATTAAAATTTTTCAAAAGATATTTTATGGTATCCATTGTCTGATAATCAGTAAAACTAAATGCATGTAATGTTCCTTTCATTTTCACTAAGTCTAGATCAAAAATTTCATTTACTCTTTTAAAATTACTTGGATCACCCACATCCATTGCATTAGATAAAGTTTCTTTTGAATGCATTGGAGTATATACTCCAGATTTAAAATATCTCTCAACTGGATTATTAATGTTATTTGATGAAATAATATTTTCAATGGGAAGACCTAATTCTTTTGAAACTAGAGATGAAAATAAATTCCCATAATTACCCGAAGGAATAGAAAATGAAAATTTTTCTAAATCAGATGGCAACTGACTATAAGCAAAAAAATAATATAATGTCTGTGGTATCCATCTTGATATATTAATTGAATTTGCAGTAGTAAAATTGAAATTAGAAGTTAAGTCTTTATCTATTAAAGCATCCTTAACTATTTTCTGACAGTCATCAAATGTTCCTTCAACCTCAATTGGAAAAATATTGTCTGAGAAAGTTGATATCTGCTTTTCCTGAATATTTGATATTTTATTTTTTGGATATAAAATAAATACATCTATACCTTCTACCTTATGAAAACCACTAGCTACAGCAGCTCCAGTATCTCCAGAAGTAGCGACTAGAACTGTAACTTTCTTATTATACCCATTTCTAATAAAATGACTAAGGCAACGAGAAGTGAATCTTGCCCCAACATCTTTAAAAGCCATTGAAGGGCCATGGAATAACTCAAGAACTGAAATATTTTCATCAATTTTTTTTAAGGGAAATTCAAAATCAATGGAGTGTTCAATTATTTTTTTTAAAGATTGTTTATCAATTTGATTGCCAATAAATTGAGAGATAACCTCCATAGAGATTTCTATTTTATCGTAATCATTCAGATTGGATATAAAGGATTTTTTTAGAGATTTAATTTCTTGAGGAAAATATAATCCTCTATCAGGTGCTAAACCATTAAACAATGCCTCTTTAAAATTTACCTTATGATTTTTATTATTTAGACTATAGTAATCCATTATATAGAGTCAATAATTTTAATTCCATCTGAACTAATTTTAGAGACATAAGTCGAAAAGTCAATATTTGTTTCTTTATATATTTTTTTAACTTCTATATCAATTTTATTTGCATCATCCTTCCCTTTAGTGATTGCAAATATCGAAGGGCCTGAACCTGATATTGAACAACCTAAAGCACCTAACTCTATACACTTATTTTTAACTTTATCAAAAGAAGGAATTAATTTTTTTCTATGCTTTTCAATCACATTATCAACTAGAGATAATCGAAGAAGATCATAATTTGATGTGTGGAGAGCATGAACTAAGGCACCAAAATTAGCAACTTGTTTAGTCATTGAACTTAACTCTATTTCACTAGGTAAAATCTCTCTCGAATATGATGTTTTTACTTCAATTTTAGGGTTAATAACAAAACAAAATAAATCATTAGGTATAGGGAGAGAAATTATATTTTCTTCTTCAATTGATTTCACCATAATTAGTCCACCTAACAAGGCTGGAGCTACGTTATCTGGATGTTCAGACAAACTAGAAATACACTCACCTATCATTGCATATTTAATAAGTTGCTTTGTTGTTAAGGGGTCTCCAAGAAGTTTATTTATACCGAAAACACTACCTGCAGCATTTGATCCGCTACTTCCTATTCCACTACCTGGTATAATATTCTTTTTTATTTCTATGTCGAATCCACAATTAGGTTTTAGGTCTTGTATTAATTTTTCTGCAGATACAGTAGCAACATTTTTTTGTGAATCAATTGGAACAGGATATCCTTCAACTTTAGTAATTCTTACCCCTATATTCTTTGACTTTGAGATTGTCATTTCATCCCCGAGAGATTCAATAGGGAAACCTAAAATATCAAATCCACAAGCAACATTAGATACAGTTGCAGGAGAAAAAATTTTAATTTTATTCATATCAACGAATTTAAGAATTCTTTAATTAAAATAGAGAGATACCCCAGTAAGTTAGAATTGCCCAAACTACATATCTAAAAACCTTGCCAACTAACATATAGATACTAACCAAATAAAAATTAGTTCTAAAGAAACCCAATGCTATAGCTATTGGATCACCAAAAACAGGAGTCCAAGATAAAAGAGCAAGAATGCCACCATATCTATCAACTCTTTTTTTTAGTTGTAAAATTGTATTTTTTTTTATCCTAAAATATTTTTCTATAAAATTCCAATTCCCTAACATTCCTATAGCATAGCTACTAAGACCCCCTAACCAATTCCCTAAGGATGCAACTCCTAATGATAAAGAAAGGTCATAGTTATTTGCAATCAATATGCTTAGAACAATTTCTGAACTTAAAGGTATTATTGTTGCAGCAAGAAACGATGCTACAAATAATCCTACATATCCCCATTCGGCTAAAAACTCCATTATCAAATTTAACCTAGTTAAGAATATAATTATTAATTCTGATTATTATCTTTAACTAAATATTAAAAAAATGAACAATCAACATCTTTCATACAGATCAGGTAATCCTGTTCTTACATCTAAAGCATTTAGTATAAAATCTGACTATTCTGAAAAAATGACAATAGAAGGTACAGTAAATAAAACTTTTTTATTATTATTTCTTGTAATGGGTTCAGGTTATTTTGCCTGGACTAATTTATACACCTCCTTGTATTTATTATTACCTGCAACAATTCTATCAGTTGTTTTTATGATTCTAATAATTTTTAATAAAAAAATGATAAGTTATTTAGCTCCTTTATATGCTATTAGTCAAGGTATAGTTATGGGAATGTTTTCCTATTATTTTAATACATTATATGAAGGAATAGCTATAACTGCAATATCTTATACATTTTGTATTTTATTTGGGTTACTTTCAATTTATAGACTTGGATTGATTAAAGCAACTGAAAATTTCAAACTTGGAGTTGGTGCTGCTACATCAGGTATATTTATGCTTTATGTTATCAACTTTATAATGAGTTTTTTTGGCACAGGTATTCCACTAATGGATATCACTAATTCTTCTATGGCAAGTATAGGATTCAGCGTTTTTGTAATAATAATAGCTGCTATGAATCTTGTTGTTGATTTTGACTTTATCGAAGAAGGAGCAGAAAAAGGAGCACCTAAATACATGGAATGGTATGGAGCATTTGGATTAATGGTAACTCTAATATGGTTATATTTAGAGATATTAAAGCTTTTAGCAAAAATGAATTCTAGAAAATAAAAATTTATTGTTTTAATAATTCATTAGATTAAAGATATCATTCAACTAAAAACAGAATTAACCAAAAAAACATATGAAAAAATTCTTATTCATTGTAATATCATTATTATCAACTAACATAAGTGCACAAAAAAAAGTTTTAGATCATAATGATTTTGATATCTGGAATAGAATCCAAAATTCCGTTATAGACTCAAAAGGAGATTATATAATGTATTCAATTCAAACAGGTGAAAAAGACAGTCATCTTAAGATTAAAGACACAAACAGTAATTTAATATTTGAGCATGAACGATCAGAAAGAGGTCGATTTACTTATAATTCAGAATTCGCAGTTTTCACAATTAAAGCTTGGAAAGATAGTATCAAAGAAATGAAAAGGGAAAAGTTAAAAAAAGATAAAATGCCAAAAGATTCAATTGGTATTTATAATATGAGCAATGGATCCTTAGATAAAATTGCTAATGTAAAGTCTTTCAAGCTACCTGAAAAATGGTCGGGATATATTGGTTATACTTATGAAAGTGTGTCAAAAAAAGATACCACTAAAAAAAAATTGAAAAAGAAAATAAAGAAAGCCAGCTCAAAAAATGGATACCCGTTAGTAATTCATAATTTAAATACCGGAGATAAAGATACCATTCCATATGTTACCAGTTATTCTTTTGCAAAAGAGGCAGAGATATTATCCTATATTACTACAGGAATTGATGACTCAATAAATGCGGGAGTTTATGTAATAAATCTAAAAAAATACGATTCAAAAAATATATTTCAATCACATAATAAAACAAAATATTTTAAACTGACAGTAAGTGATAACGGAAATAATATTGCTTTTATTATTGATGCCGACTCTTCAAAATCATATCATAGAGATAATGAACTTTTTATTTGGAACCAGTCCTTAGATAAAGCAAAATTAGTTGCAAACACTAAAATTTCTCCCGATGGTTACAGAGTCTCTTCAGATGGTACGGTTTCGTTTTCAAAAGATGAAAGTAAATTATATTTTGGCCTAGCATTACCTGAAATATATCAAGATACCTCTCTATTAGATGAAGAAATTGTAAACGTAGAAGTATGGAGTTATGACGAACCTAGATTATATACAATTCAAGAAATGCAGCTAAAAAATGATAAAAGGAAATCATTTCAATCTGTATACCATTTAAAAGAAAATAAAATAATTCAAATTGCTAATAAAGAGTTTCCAAGAGCATTATTATCTGATGAAGGAAATGGAGATCATGCTTTGATTAGTACAACAGAACCCTATCAATTAAGTTCACAGTGGACTGGTCAATTTTCAAAAAATGATTTAAAAGTTATTAATATTAATAACGGCATATCTAAAATTGCAATTCTAGGTAATCCAAGTACTGCAAGATTAAGTCCAAAAGGAAAGTATGCATATGGCTACAATCAATATGATAGCACTTGGTATACCTATAATATTGAAACCTCAAAATATACTGAACTAACTAAAGGAAAAGTATTTTATAATGAACTTAGCGATTATCCAGATTTTCCAAGGTCATACGGTTCAGCAGGATGGACAAAAGATGATAAGACCATATTTATTTATGATAGATATGATATATGGGAATTTAATCCAAGAAGTGGAGATGGCAAACGCCTAACAAGAGGTAGAGAAATTAAAACATCATTTAGATACATTAAATTAGATCCAGAAGAAAGATTCATCCAGACCTCAGATAAAATAATAATGGCAACATTTAATGAGATCTCAAAAAATGGAGGATATTTCGAATATAACCATAAAAAAAATTCTGGAAAAGATTTAATTAATGGACCATACAGATATTCTAGACCCATAAAAGCTAGGATAAACAATAAAATAATTTATACAAAACAATCATTTCAAGAATTTCCCGATATTATAGGTTCTGACTTAAGTTTTGAAGAAAATAAAAAAATTAGTAATGCAAATCCACAACAAATAAATTATAACTGGGGCACAGCTGAGCTTGTTAATTGGACCTCACTAGATGGTTTACCATTGACTGGTATTTTGGTCAAACCAGAAAATTTTGATCCGAATAAAAAATATCCAATGATCGTTAACTTTTATGAAAAAAGCTCTAATGGTTTACATAGACACATTGCACCTTCTCCAGGAAGATCAACAATTAATTATAGTTTTTATACAAGCAGAGGATATCTTATTTTTAATCCCGATGTTTATTATAGAGTTGGTTATCCAGGTGAAAGCGCATTTAATTGTGTTATACCTGGAATTACTTCTCTAATTGAAAAAGGATTTGTAGATGAAGATAATATTGGGGTTCAAGGTCATAGTTGGGGTGGATATCAAATTGCATATTTAGTTACTAAAACAGATATATTTAAAGCTGCAGAATCTGGAGCTCCGGTTGTAAATATGATTAGTGCTTTTGGAGGAATAAGATGGGATACTGGTCTAAGTAGGCAATTTCAATATGAACATACTCAAAGTAGAATTGGTGGAACACCATGGGAATATCCTCAAAGATATTTTGAAAACTCGCCTATTTATAACATTGATAAAATTAACACACCACTTCTTATAATGCATAATGATAAAGACGGACATGTTCCTTGGTATCAAGGAATAGAATTCTTCGTTAGTTTAAGGAGACTAGGTAAGCCATCTTGGTTATTAAATTATAATGGTGGTCGTCACTGGCCTCTGAAGATGCAGAATAGAAAAGACTTTAATATAAGAATGCAACAATTTTTTGATCATTACCTAAAAGGTAGTGCAAAACCAATTTGGATGGTTCGAGGTGTACCAGCAATTGAAAAAGGTATTAACCAAGGATATGAATTACTTGATAATAATTAATAAAATTATTATTAAAATTTA
>CEQL01149267.1_pt1 | contig 10951 bp, 9 predicted proteins | sample 356281 | NCBI WGS metagenome assembly CEQL01 (sample SAMEA2621203, study PRJEB7988) | marine metagenome | biome: marine biome (ENVO:00000447); feature: surface water layer (ENVO:00002042); material: "saline water (ENVO:00002010), including plankton (ENVO:xxxxxxxx)" | depth 5 m
GATGAATATAAATATTTAAAAATTTTGAATATTGGAAGATTAACAAAACAAAAAGATCAAATTACTTTGCTTAAATCAATTCGTTTAATAAAAAATAAAATTAAATTTAGATTATTGATAGTTGGAAGTGGATCAGAACGAACAAATTTAAATAACTTTATAAAAGAAAATAACCTTATTAAAAATGTAAAGATAATTGAATACCGAAAAAATCCATTTGGAATTCTTAAAAAATCAGATCTATTTATTCTATCTTCAAAATATGAGGGATTACCTAATGTGCTTTTAGAAGCTGCAACATTAAAAAAATTTATAATATCAAGTAATTGCTCAACAGGACCATCAGAAATATTAAACAAAGGTAAATATGGTCTCCTATTTAAAGTTGGAGATTATAAAGATTTAACCAAAAAAATAATGAAATACTACTTAATGAAAAAAAAGATAAAACAAAAAATGTCTAATAATCTTTATAAATCTTTAACAAAATATAATTTGAAAAAAAACTTAAATAAATACTTCTACGAATTAAAATAATACTAATTTTTTTTAATTATTAGAACTTTTTTTCCTAATAAATTAATTTCCTCGTATTTATCTCTATTATTTTCAATTTCTGTAACGTATCTATTAAAAAACTTTTCATTAAAATTAAATTGATAATTTATAAGTGAGTTTTTCCCATATAAATCATTTTCATTATCAATTCTTATAAAATTTCTTAAAAAAAATACAGTTATCGTTATTAATAATATTACGATTACTTTTTTATAAAAAATATCAAAATTAATACTTAAATTATTAAACCAGATTGACAAAGGTATGAAAGATAGGATTGCTATCAAATGATAACCACCATATCTTAATGCTGGATGCTTCAAAAACCATTCTAAAAGATATAAAATAAAAATAATTGTTAATGCCTTGTAATGAATTTTATTTTTTTTCTTATTTTGTTTTTTTTGGCGAAAAAATACGAAAAATAAAATTAATAAAAATCCAAGCCCTATTAAAAAATCTGAGACTTTGTTAAAAAAATAGTTTTGAATCCAATTTGAAATCCAATTAAAATTTGCAATGTATTCTTCTCTGTCAGTAACTACAAAATTTGGATTAGCTCCAGACTTTGCCCATAGTTCATACCAAACATTTACTTTTGCTATTGCGACTTTATCAATTGACCAAGCGATATTATCAAAACATGTAATTGTTGCTGGATAAATTAAACATCCTGAATTTATAAAATTAAAAAAAATTGTAAAAAAAGTAAATACCAAACAATAAAAAAATACTTTTGTTTTTAATATCTTAAAAAATCTTAATTTATAAGTATCTATTAAAAAGTATAAAACTAAAGGTAAATAGATTATATAATATGTTTTGATAGATATAAGTAGAGATGTGAGTATACAAAGTAAAAAAATAATTTCATTATTTTTAGAAAAATCTCTTAAGTTTTGTAAGTTTATAATTAGTAAAATTATTATAAATACCATTATCATGCCTGATCTATCAGTCCCATGTTCGGCCAAACGATAAAAGAAAATATTTACAAATGAAAATGCTAATAATGAAAAAAAATTTGAAAACTTAAATTTAGAAAAAATTTTTTTATCCTTAATGAATTCTATAAAGATTAAGTTGAAAAAACCAAGATAGAAAACTGGTGTTATATGTAATAGATATATACTTATTGAAGGAAGATAAAAGATAGAACTCAAAAAAAATAATGAAGAATGATTTTTAAACCCATTATTTAGTTGCCCTAATCCAAGAGGATGTTCAATCTGTGTTAATAAATACGAATATGGGTAATGATAATACGGAAAATCATCATGATTTTTTTTAACATAAATAAATATTACTAATATTAAAAATATCAATAATGTTTTAATTAAATTATTTTTGGAATTAATGTCTGACTTATTTAAAAAAACAAAACTTACTAGCCCAACAAATAAAACTATTGAATTAAAAATATAGCCATGCGGTAAAAATAAACTAGAGGCATATGATATAAATGTAAGAAAACTTATACCTACTAATCCCAGAAAACCATAATTTAAAGTATTAAAATTTAATATTTTTGTGAATAAATATCCATATCCAATAAGACTAAAAGTAATAAATAAATAGAAAAACACAAACATTTAAATAAAAATTCGATCGATAGTTTTTTTTATTAATTTTTCTTTTTGAATAATCTTAATCATTAAAAATAATTTTTTTTAATTTGGTATCAATTTTTTTTTTATATATTTTTCTTAATCTTAAATTGTTGCCAATTAGATAAGTAGGATTTTTATTTAATTCAAAAGTAATTACTTTTTTATAGTGTTTAGATATAATTTTTGCTATCTCAGTTAATCTAATCTTTTTTGCACTAGAAATGTTATAGACTCCTTTGACCTCATTTTTCATAAAATATTTTAAAATTTTTACTATATCTTTTATTGATATAAAGTCCCTGTAATGATTCAAATTTTCTAATTTAATTTTTTTTTTTGCATTTTTAATTCTCCTTTTTAAGTCAGGAACTAAATAATTAGCTCTTTGGGAGTTGTTAGCAGTGCTGAATATTCTTCCTATACAAACTTTAATTTTTCTTTTTTTAAGTTTTATAAAATTTTGTTCAGCATAAAGCTTTGTTTTTCCGTAATAACTAATTGGTTTTTTCGAAAAAGTTTCTTTTATTTTTTTTTTTGAGGAAGAATACACATGTGATGTAGATGCCAAGAAACTCCACTTAATAGCATTATCATTATTTAAAATTGCTTCTACAAGATTAGCTGTGCCTTTTGTATTAACTAATAAAGCTTTTTTTTTATTTTTATTTACTTCTCTTATTGGAACAATTGCAGCTAAATGAATCAAATACTCGAAGCTATTTTCTTTAATCCAATTTTTAACATCTTTTTTATTAATTATATTCCCCTTGAAATAAATAAATCTAATCTTTTTACTACTTTTAATTAAATTTCTACCAATTGTACCAGAATGTCCAGTTATACCACATGTAATTTGATTTTTATGGAACATTAAATATTCAAATATTCTTTCAGTAGAATTGTATGATTAAAAATTGTAAATTTTTTCAACCTTTTTTTTAAAAAAATTTTTTTTTTCAACAATTCAGAAGTTTCTTCATTAAAAAATACTTCAATTTTTTTTTTTAAATCATTTAAATTGTTATTTAAAAATAAATACCCTCCTGATTCTTCTTTAGAAATTATTTCCTCTGGCCCACTTGGACAATTGCTTGAAATTATATTTAAATTACACATTCCTGACTCGACTAAAACAAAACCTGGATCTTCCCACAAAGAGGTTAATATAAATAATTTGCTTCTAATCATATATTTAAAAATATTATCTTCATATTTCATTATAAAAATCTTATTTTCTAAACCGTTGGTATTAATTTTTTTTTTTAAATAATCTTTGTCTTCACCTTCTCCAAAAATAAAAATCTTATATTTTTTTAAAATTTCACTATTTTTATAGGCATCAATAATTAAATTAAAATTTTTTTGTTTCGTTAGCCTACCTACGCAAATTATATTATTTTTTTCAAAAATTTTATTAATGCTTCTTTCTTTTTTAAATTCTCTAAATCTTTCAACATAGATAATTGGGTCATTAAGAACATATATTTTTTTCTTATCAAACACATTATTTTCTATAAGAAGCTGTCTTGTGCTAGCAGTAGGACAAAAGACTTTATAAACATTATGTTGAGTAAATCTCCAAAAAAATTTTCTAAAAAAATTTAAATTTGGTCTCCCTGAAATTCTGACAATCAGCTTTGTTTCAAAATTAAAAATTTTAAAAAGAAGTAAAGGTAAACTAACTATTAAGTGGGCAATAAGAAAATCAGGATTTTTTTTAACTAACATTCTTCTTAATTCGAAAAAACAAAAAAAAGAAATTATTAAGTATGATAATCTACTTTTAAAAAATCCATACTTAGGCAGTTTATCGTATATATTTCTATTTGAATTTACAAAAAAATTTTCATTTGATTTATCTATTTTAAAATTCCATTCACCTATACTATTAACAATTTTTGCATCTACATTTTTAGAAAATTTATTTAAACCTATGACTGAGTTATAAATTGAACTAACAGTTGCAATTTTATTATCGATAAAAGGACCCCAATAATAAATTTTTTTCATTTTTACTTTTTAAGAAATAATCCTATTACTGCTATTAAAATTAAAAATCCATCTTTGATTGCACTTACTTTTTTCTTTCCTCCAATTCTTTTTCTTTCCATGCTTGGTAATGTTTTATATTTTAGATTGTGTTTTTTAGCTTTTACGGGTATTTCAACACAAATCCTAAAATCTTTATTTTTAAGAGAAAGTTTTTTTATCGAATTAGTCTTACCTAAAACATAAGTATAAAGTATATCTGAAAGATTAAGACTAAACAAAATATTACCAAGGAAAGTAAAAATTTTATTACCTGTAAAAGTAACTAAATCGTCATCATCACTCCCTCCACCGGTTATATATCTTGAGCCAAAAACAAGATCCGCATCTAAACAATGACTCAACATATCTTTTAAAAATTTTGGATCCATTGAACCATCGGCATTTATAATACAAAAATATTCAGTAGTGATCTCATCTAATCCTTCAATCAAAGCATTTCCGTATCCATTATTTTTTTGAAAAAATATTTTTATATTTTCAAATTTTGATATTGAGTCAAGGGTTTCACTATCTTCTTTTTGCAAAACTATCATTTTATGACATTTAAAATTTTCAAGTTCTTTCAAAAAAATAGGAAGTGACTCTTTTTCTTTATTTGCTGGTATCAAAAGTGTTAAATTATCCATAATGGCTATTTAAATTTATTACTTACATCACACATTACACCAAAATTCATCCAAAATAATGTTGCGCCAAAAGATGTAAAAAAACTTCCTGAGGGAATGAGTGGTAAAAAGGTAATTAAAACAAAGGAACTTGCAGATAAACCTAAAAGACTTTTCTCCCTTAAATTAGTCCTAAAAATATGAATTAAAATCGTTCCAAATGTAGCTATAAAAAATACCACTCCTAAAATTCCCATTTCTGATAAAATTTCAAAATAAATTTGATGTGGGTGGGTAGCAAATTTGTTATGATCAGAAAATTCAGGTTTAAACCTTTTTTCAAAACTAAATTCTCTAAAATTTTTTAGACCTACGCCTGTTAACTTGTGCTCTTTAAAGATATTAATTGCAGTATAATAATGATGACCATGTCTCGTATCATGTTTTAAATATTCCAAAAAAGGCTTATCTAATACTCTATTAAATTCTTTCAAATATCTTATATAATACTTATCATTATAAGTATCTACTTTCTTTCCATCATTATAAATTCTGTCATAGGATATTAAGGATAAAAAAATTGATAGGACTGCTAAGTTTGTTAATAAAAAAATTTTTATTCTTTTTTTAAATACACATAAAAAAAAAATAAATAAATTTGCAATAAATAATAACCTAATAAAATTCGCTCTTTCTCCGATTAAAAATCCTAAAATAGTAATAATCAAAATTAATATAAATAAAATTTTAATATCTTTAATTTTGTTATAAACTGTAGCAATAAAGATAAAGCTAAAAGCTAAAAAAAAATTTCCAATTTTCAATTCATCTCCAGTAAAACTAGCTAATCTTCCTGCATAATCCGAAGAATAACCTAAAATATTTTTTCCAAATATAAATTCGATCAACAAATCAACTATTACTATTAAAAAAAGTATTGCCCATGATTTAATAATAATGTTTTTAAAAATGATATTTCTGAGATTAAAAATATAAAATATTGAAATTGACAAAATTAAGAATCTTGCAAACCCAAAAACTCTCCCAATACTGTTTTGTGGAATTTCACTAAATATAAAATTTATGATAAGACCCAACCAAAAAAAATATAAGATCAAAGAAATCTTATTCTTAAACACTCTAAAATCTTTTTTATAAAAACAGTGTAAAAGAAAAGATAAACAAATTAAAAATAATACCGAATTTGATATTAAAGTTCCTATTAATAAAGCTGCTGGTAAGGCACTTAATAAAATTGTAGTTATGAATAAAAATTTATCTTCATCTAATATTGAATTTTTAGAGATATTCATAGAAACTTTACTATATATATAATTTATATCAGATTAATAACAATTTAATTGTAATTTATTTAAAATAAATTATTTATTCTAAAAATATGAAATCCATAAATAAGCTTTTAAAATTAGAGTTTTTTATACTATTTATTTTAACAATCATATTAATTAAAAATTTAAATTTTTTCAAAAACACTTATTTAATATTCAATAAAAACTTAATTGATCGTTATCAAAAAGTTGCTTTTGATTTTTGTGAAAATAATTCAAGTGGTTATATATTTTATATTAAGGAAAAATTTAAACTTGAAGATAAACCTCAAATAATAAACTATAATATTGAACCAGAACAAAATTGGATTTTTCATAAAGAAAATATTTTTAAAAAGTCAAAAAATATTATTTTATTGAATTACATACAAAACATAACTTATAATTTTAAAAAAAATTATGAAACTGGTTTATGGGTTTCATATGATATGGCTACACCAAATACCACTTTTGGAGCAAGCCATTTAGAATTTGTAGGCGATTATAATGATAACAATAATAAAAATTTTAAAATTGAGTTTTATAAAAAAGAAATTGCAGTATTAAAAGATGTTGATAAATTAAAATTTACAATAGACAAAGACCTAGACTCATATTCTGAATTAGGAAAAATAAATTTTAAAATTAATAAAAACCAAAATAAACATAGATTAATTGAAAATAAAATTAATTTTAATGATCATGATAGTATTAAAATCATAAAATTAGATGATGATTTTGATGATCAAAAAATTGATACGATCAAACTTTTTTTAAAAGAAAAGATTAATTTCTCAAAATATAAGATTTTAGACAATTACAATAACAAATGTATGTATTTATCCTATAATGAATGAATTATTATTAATATTATTTTCTATATTAACTTGTTTCTTAATGGGATTAGTTCCATATGACAAAATAATTTTAAAAAAAAAAATAAGAAATCTTGATAAATATTTATTTAATTTTTTAATATCTATTTCATTAATATTATTGTTAAATTTATCAGGTTTAAAACTTCAATATATTGTATTTACATTTTACTTTTTATTGATTATCTCAAGTTTTTTTTTATCAAAATCTTTAATTACTAACACTTATACAAAACATAATTTATTTCCAATTTTTTTTACTGGTTTAATAAATTTTATTATAGCGATAAATGTTGTTTATGATCCCTCTATTAGTTGGGAAGCTCAAACAATTTGGATGGAAAAAACTATCCCATTAGTCTTTGATCAAAATCTTACTTCGTTAAAAAACAGTCCTGCACCAGAACTGCCAATTTTATTTCCAATAATTTGGTCTTTTTTTTGGAAATTTTTTAATATTCAATACGAATACACTGGAAGAATATTTCTAATTTTCTTTTATTTAATATCGTTATTTTTGTATGCTGATCTTTTCAAAACAAATATAGTAAAAAAATTAATAATTCTTTTAATTATTATATTCATTACCTTTCGTATCGAAGGTTTTCAAGGAGACCTCGAAGTATTCATTTTTTCAATAATTTTAATGAGTATGAGATCATTATACCTAGCAATTTTTGAAAAAGACTACTCAATGATAAATATAATAAACTTTATCTTATTAATTAATTTGTTGATATGGAGTTCAAATGAAGGAATGTTTTATGCAGGTTTTTTAACTTTTGTTTTCATGGTTATTAAAGATTTAGATAAAACTAATAAAATGATAATTTTGACCTCTTATTTATTTTTACTGATTTTGAAATTGTCAATATTTATCTATTACGATTTTGGGATAAATTTAAATTCAGATGATTATGCAATTGAAAATATTTCAAAAAACTTAAATGTTTCAAATTTAATTTTAATATCAAAATACCTTTTTTTTAATATTTTAAGAAATGAATTAATTTTGATATCGTCTATTTTTATCTTAATTGAATTTCAATATTTTAAAAAAAATAAGGAATTCGATAAATATTTAATTCCTTTAATTGTAATATTTATCTATATGTTTTTTTTATTCAACGAAGAAACTCTAGAAGGAATTTTAAAGCATAAAATGATACCTTTACTTTATTTTTCCTCAGCTTTATTAACGTTACCAATAGTAAATGTTATTAATTCTATTTTAATAAAATCTAAATAAATCTATTTCTAAAATAATTTAATACTCTCAAAAAATATAAAAAAGTTAAAAATATTACATTTTGACCATTTTTAAATCTTACTTTCATCTCATAATAATAAGATTTAAAGATAGAAATTTTAGTGGACATACCATGCATATCAAATTTTGCAATTATCTCATTTTTTTTTGTAGACATGCCTTTAAAATTTTTTTTGATCATCCTAAAAAAAAGATCATAATCAGCACAATAATTGAAATTTACATCATATAATCCCAATTCTTTTTGTTTATTTAATTTTATAAAAAAACTCCCTGAATGCGAAGGGTAGATATTTAATCTGTAAAATAACTTTTCAGGTTCAAATTTATAAAACACTTTATTCTTTTTTATTGCTCCAAATAAAAAATCAATTTTATATTTGTCAAAATAACTATTGGCTATCTTTAGCCCATCTTTAAACAAAACATCACCTGAATTTAAAATAAATATAATTTGACCCTTTGAAACCCTTATACCTTTATTGATTCCATCCCAAAGATTTTTGTCTTTGTTGGATGAAAAAAAACCGATCTTTCTTTTATATTTTTTGATTATATCTACTGTTCCGTCATCAGATTTTCCATCAATCAAAATATGCTCATAGTTTTTAAAAGATTGTTTTAAAACACTTATTATTGTTTTTTCAATATTTTTTCTATCATTTTTGACCACAGTGATAATACTAAATCTAATTGCCTTTTTCATATAAGATTATAGCTATTTTATTTTTAAAAATTAAAAAAACTTTTATAAAATTTAAAATAACTTATACATAATATATCAGAAAACTCATGAAAATATTAATAACTGGTAGCTGTGGTTTTATAGGTTTTAATCTTGCCCATCATTTACTACAAAAGGGTTTCGAAATTTTTGGAATTGATAATATTGATAATTATTACGATATTAAAATAAAACTCAAAAGATTAAACATATTAAAAAAAAATAAAAAATTTGAATTTAGAAAAATTGATATTTCAAATTATAATGATGTAAAGAAAATTTTTAATCAAAATAAATTTAACTTTATAATAAATTTAGCAGCTCAAGCTGGTGTAAGATACTCAATTAAAAATCCGAGAAAATATCTTCTTAGTAATACGGTTGGATTTTACAATATTCTTGAGAATGCAAGAATTAAATCAGTTAAAAATATTATATTTGCCTCTTCAAGCTCAGTTTATGGTGATAAAAAGAAATTCCCTATTAAAGAAAGTGATACATTGAATCCTAAAAATTTTTATGGATTAACTAAAAAAAATAATGAGGAAATGGCGAAGACTTACTCTAATTTATACAACATGAATATTTGTGGATTAAGATTTTTTACTATTTATGGAGAATGGGGAAGACCAGATATGTTTATGCTTAAGTATCTTAATTCTACTAAAAATTTTCAATTGTATAATAAAGGGGATCATTATAGAGATTTTACATATATTAATGATGTCAATTTAATAATTTCTAGACTAATAAAAAAAAGACTTAAGAATTTTAATATTTTTAATATTTGTAGCAACAGTCCAATTAAAATAACTAAGGTTATAAAAATAATAAATAGTCAATTAAATAAAAAAAATTTGAAAATAATTAGATTAGGTCTTCAAAAAGCTGATGTAATAAAAACGCACGGAAATAACAATAAAATTAAAAAAGCTTTAAAGTATAAAAATTTTACGCCAATTGAAAAAGGCATAAAAAATTTAATCAAATGGTACAAAAATTAAAAATTTATAAATTTTTTTTTTATGTTTAAAATAAATTTGTAAATTAAATTTCTGATCCTTCTTTTAAAATTTTTAGTAAAAAAATCAGATTGTATTCGTACATTAATTGAAATAATTAAATGGATCAAAATAACGTTTTTTATTTTTTACAAAATCATTAGAAAATTTTTGAAAAAAAATTTTGTGATTAACTAAAGGTATTATCAAATCATATGTATCGATATTATCAGGTAATTTTATTAAATTATACTTATTTTGATTTTTTTTATCAATAATTGGATCATAACCATATAAATTCTTTTTATATTTTTTCTTCAAATCTAAATAAATTTTAATTGCAAGTGAATTTCTTGAGTCTGCAACATTTGCTTTATAGCTCAAACCCAATATTAAAATTTTATTTGCTTTAATTTTTTTTATTTTTTTTTGAATTTCATCTTTAATAAATTTACTTATTTCATCATTAACACGACGGCCTGCAAGCATAAATTTTGCGTTATGATTCTTACTTTTAGCTAAATGATATAAGTAAAATGGATCTACTGGCAGACAATGTCCTCCCACTAAACCCGGTGAAAATTTTAAAAAATTCCATTTGGTTTTTGCTAATTTAATTATTTCTTTAAAATTTAATTTTAATTTTTTACTAACCATTAATATTTCATTCATAAAAGCTATATTTATATCTCTTTGAATATTTTCAATTACTTTCGACATCTCAGCATTCTCAATTGAATTTGATAGAATTATATTTTTTGTTATAGTTTTATAAACATTCAAAATATTTGATTGAATTTTTTTTGGGCATGGATCAAACGAAACAATCTTTTTTATAGTTTTTATTGTATTTTTTTTATCTCCTGGATTAATCCTCTCCGGACTATAGCCAACCCAGATTTTTTTTTTCTTAAAGTATTTATTTTTT
>CEQL01089209.1_pt1 | contig 10947 bp, 10 predicted proteins | sample 356281 | NCBI WGS metagenome assembly CEQL01 (sample SAMEA2621203, study PRJEB7988) | marine metagenome | biome: marine biome (ENVO:00000447); feature: surface water layer (ENVO:00002042); material: "saline water (ENVO:00002010), including plankton (ENVO:xxxxxxxx)" | depth 5 m
CAATTTTTTTATAACTGAATTCAACTGACCTCTACCGCCATCAATTACGATTAATTCAGGAAGTTTACCTTTCTTTGTATTTATATTTTTTATTCTCCTAGAAATTGCTTCACCTAAAGCCGCATAGTCATTATTTTGATTTTCTTTTATGTTCATTAATCGATAATCCTTCTTCCTAGGTCCAGATTTATCAAAGACTACACAAGATGCGCTAACTTCTTTTCCTGAAGTATGACTTATATCAAAAGCCTCTATTCGATTAATGCTTCTTAATTCAAGACGCCTACTCAATTCTTTTATAGAATCTTCAACCCAAATAAAATTCCTATTTCTTAGCAATCCATCCTCTGCTTGAGATTCTGATAGTTCAATTAATGCTTTATTAGATGAATTTTTACTTAAAATTTTTACTTTGTTGCTTCGAAAAGAGTTAATAAAGTCTTGAGTATCTACACTAGGTTTTATGTTGCATAGAATATTTATCTTTTTTCTGTCTAAATTCATGCTGATATAGTTCTCTAAAAATGCTGAAAATAAATCAGATATGCTCAAGGGTTCATTTTTTTCTGGATAGTAATTACTAGAAGATTGAATCCATCCGTCTTCTACTATTATGACGCTAATACATGTCTGGATTTTATTAGTTTTAATTGAAATAACATCTAAGTTTTTAAAATTCGAGAGAATATTTTGTTTTCTTTCTATTGATCTAATAGATTTGATTTTTTCACGGTATAAAATTGCCCTTTCATAATCTTTGTTTTGAGAATATTTATCCATCTTGTCATAAAGATTTTTTAAAACACTCTCCGTCTCACCAGAAAGAAACTTATTTGCATCTTTTACTTCTTGGGCATATTCAATTTTTGAAATTTCTGAAACGCATGGAGCAGAGCATTTTTCAAGTTGATACTCTATGCAGGGCCTTGATCTATTATTAAAAATTAAATCCTTACAATTCCTGATCTTAAAGACAGATCTTACCAAATTTATGTTTTCCTTCATTGCGCCAACATTCGCAAAAGGGCCAAATTTAGTAGTATTTTTCTCTTTTTTTCTAGACATAAAAATAGCTGGGAATTCGTGTTTTGAGGAAATATGAATTGCTGGATAGGACTTATCGTCTCTAAATTGAATATTAAAAGGAGGTTTTATTTTTCTTATTAGGCTTTGCTCTAAAAGTAAAGCATCAGATTCGGTATCTGTAATAATAAATTCAACAAATTTGATACTTTTTTTTAATCTCTGAAGCTTTCTTGTATCGTCTTTATTTGATGACAGATAAGAAGAAAGCCTATTACTTAATATTTTTGCTTTTCCTATATAAATTATATCTTCGGAATCATTGTAAAACTTATAAACACCGGGCGATTCCGGAAATTCGATCGTATTATTAAAAATACTTACCTTCTTACTGAACTGCAATTGCTTTGCCATCAGGTCTTCTCTTATCTGAATAAGCCTCGATTAAGCCATCCTTTATTAAAATCGAATGAATTTCTCCTAATTTTCTCTGTTTCAATGTATTTTTTATTCCTAAAGCTTGAATCTTTTCTTTGTTTAAATTCTCGAAAAAAATAATATCAGGAAGCCACTGATAATGAATCCTATTTTTTTGTGAAGACTCTATTAGACTCATTTCAAAATTTAAAATATTTAAAATTTCTTGTAATACAGATGTAATGATAGTCGAACCTCCAGGAGATCCTGTAATCAGATGAACTTGCTTATTTTTTAATACAATCACAGGAGACATCGAAGACAGAGGAGCTTTTTTTGCTTCTATTTTATTTGCTTCTGAACCAACAAGACCATATGCATTTGGAGTTCCAGGTTTTGATGAAAAATCGTCCATTTCATTATTCATTAAAATCCCGGTGCCCCTTACTACTATGCCTGATCCATAAGCGGTATTTAAGGTGTAAGTATTGCTTACAGCATTACCCCATTTATCAACTATTGAGAAGTGTGTGGTTTCTTCACTTTCATAAATTTCAATTGGAGATTCTGAAATACTTATACCCTGCTTAATTTTATCACTCACTTCTTTTGCGTATTTGTTAGAAGTTAATCTTTCAACAGGCACCTTAGTAAAACTTGGGTCTCCTAAAAATTTTGATCTGTCGATAAATGCTGATTTCATCGCTTTTTTTAATAGCGTTATATATTCTATGGAGTTGTGTTCAATATTTTCCAAATCAAAGTTACTTAATATATTCAACATTTGAATGATTGCTACGCCTCCCGAACTTGGAGGAGGCATTGAACAAACCTTAAAAGACATAAAATTTCCACAAATTGAATCTAACTCTCTGACTTTGTAGTTGTTTAAATCTTCATAACTTAATATTCCTTTTTTTTCTAAAAAATAATTAGATATTTTTTGTGCTATTTCCCCGCTATAAAATTCATCTGGTCCTTTTTTCAATATCAGCTCTATAGTATCTGCCAAATCCTTCTGTACTAGAATATCTCCTTCCTTAAATAGCCCATTTTTGAGAGTAAATATTTTTTTTGCCTCCTCATTTCGGGTAAATTTATCTCTATATTTATTAAGGTTTGAAGCTTGAAAACTAGATAACTTAAAACCTTCCCTGGCTAATGAAATAGATGGAGAGATTAATTTATCAATTTCCATAGAGGAAAATTTTTCATATACAAAATTCATTCCAGCTACTGTGCCTGGAGTAGCAGAAGACATGATTGTATTTAAACTTAAGCCTTTTATTACATCACCTGCTTCATTCAGATACATATCTCTTGTAGCTTTGACTGGAGCTTTTTCTCTATAATCTACTGCAAAAGTTTTATTTGAAGCTGCCTCATATATCAGCATAAAGCCACCACCTCCTAAATTTCCTGCAGATGGATTTACAACAGCAAGGGCATAAGCAACTGCTATAGCTGCATCCATAGCATTTCCTCCATTTTTAAGAATATTTTCACCTACTTCAGTGGCTAAATAATGTCTTGTTGCTATCCCATACGAAGTATTTTCTTCTAAAGATGAAGAACAACTTACAAATAAAAAAATAAGAATAAATAATTTAGTTATCAAAATTTTTTCGAAGGAAAAGTTATTTAGGATCTTCTGTATGCCTTTCGCCATTAAAAATAGCCGCAAATTCAAGTATCTCATTTGATTCGTTAAATACTCTGTGAAAAGCACCGTCAGGAACAGGAATAACATCTCCTTGCTTAACTTCAAATTTAGCATCATCTATCTGCATCACTCCCGTACCCTTATAAAAAACATAGACCTCTTCTTGACCTAAATGATCATGGCCTGAGGTACTTTTTTTAGGATTAAGCTTAGTAATACTAGGAACCAATTTAGACAAAGTATTATTGTCGAGGACAACATACCTTTCATCTTCTTTAACTACATTCCATCCCTTACTCATGATTAAATTATATACGATTCAATTTCATTTAACATTTTGCTAGGATTATCAGATTGCGTTAACTCTCTACCAAGGACAATATAATCAGAGCCTTCCTCAAGCGCATCATTTATAGTAAAAACTCTAGACTGGTCTTGAGATTCTTGTTTTATCCTTATTCCAGGGGTCACAGTGATGAATTCACTGCTTGTACATTCTTTGACCTTCTTTACATCACCTACAGAGCAGACCACTCCATCAAAATGATTTTCAAATGCCTTCTTTGAAAGATCTGAGACCAAATCCTCTGTATTCATTTTAAAGCCTAAGTTTTCTAAATCTTTATTGCTTAAGCTTGTCAGAACAGAAACACCTATTAATTTCACATCTTTATTAGACTCTAACTTTGCCCTATATGCAGCTTTAAGCATTTCATTTCCTCCTAAAAGGTGTACGTTTGTCATCCAAACTCCTATTTCAAAAACTTTTTTAAGAGCTTTGTAAACTGTATTAGGAATATCATGAAATTTAAGATCCAAAAATATATCAAATCCTAGAGAATCTATATATTTTATAACTTCAGGGCCCTCTGAAGTGAAGAGTTGGCTTCCTACTTTTACCCTATATAAATAAGGATCTAATTGGTTGAGTATCTTTTCTGCTTCCTTGAGATTATCAAAGTCTAGGGCTACGATTATCTGCTTAGTTTCAAGTTCCACTATCTTTTTCTTCGTTGCTTTTAGGTTTTTTAAATAAAATAGGAAGCTGAAGTATGAAAGAAATAATTGAGCCAAATAAAATTGCTGCAATCAAAGAGTATCCAAGAGATACGCCATTTAATTCGTAAAAATAAAGGTCTATTGAGATTATTTGAGAATTAAGGCTCCCAAGAACGAATAAACTTGTTAAGAATAATAAGAATATCAATAAGGCAACATATCTCATAAATCACATTATAAACTGTAATCTTTATTAATTGATTCTCTGTTTTAATATTTTGGAAGCTCTAAAATAAGGTATCGACCTTTTTGGTAATTCTATGGTTTCTCCTGACTTTGGGTTTCTTGCCCGAATGGACTTTCTATCTCTTATGCAAAAAGTTCCGAAACCTCTAATCTCAACTCTTTTTCTTTCTTTGAGAGTATTTATTATTGCCTCTTGAATTGTCTCAGAAGAAAGCAAGATGTCTATATCAGAATACTGTTCTAATTTTCTTACTAATTTGGCTATCAAATCAGACTTTTTCATCTATTTTTCAGAACTATCGTCTAGTTCATCTTGAATTAAATCTCCTATTGAGGTTTTTGTTTCTGATTCTATTTGCTTATTTTTTGTGATATTTTCTTTTAAGATTTCTCTTTCTTGGCTTTTTTCAAGCGCTTTAACTGATAAGTTTACTTGTCGGTTTTTTCTATCTATTGAAGTTACCTGAGCAGAAACTTCATCACCTTCCGATGGGCTAAGGTCCTTAAACTCCTTTGATTTTATTTTTCCAACAACATCTTCAGCTAGGTTAATAAAAATTAATTCTTCTCCTATAGAGCTAATTTTTCCAGTTAATACCGTACCTTTTGAATTTTTTGAGGTATACGTTTCAAAAGAATCCTCTGTCAGTTGTTTTACTCCTAATGAGATTCGTTCTTTGTGAGGATCAATCCCTAAAATAAGAGTTTCTACGTCTTGGCCTTTAGAGAAAGATTTAACAGCTTCTTCCTCGTCTAAATTCCAGGAAAGATCTGATAGATGAACAAGGCCATCAATTCCCCCTTCAAGGCCTACAAACATTCCGAAATCAGTTATAGACTTAACTTCACCTGAAACCTTGTCTCCAAGTTTATGATTTTCTGAAAAAGTAAGCCAAGGGTTTTCCTTACACTGCTTCATGCCAAGAGAAACTCTCCTTTTTTCTATATCTATTTCTAAAATCATCACCTCAACTGTATCTCCTTGTGAAACAACTTTTGAGGGATGAATATTTTTATTAGTCCAATCTATTTCAGAGATATGAACTAAGCCTTCAGTATTGGAGTCAAGTTCTGCAAAAAACCCATATTCTGTCAAAGATGTTACTTTAGCTTCATGTATAGAATTAACAGGAAAAATCTCCTTTATATCTTCCCATGGATCATCAGTAAGTTGTTTTAAGCCGAGAGAAATTCTCATCTTTTCTCTGTCAAAGTTTGTGACTTTAAATTCAATTTCTTCTCCTACATTTAAAACTTCAGATGGGTGGTTTATTCTTTTCCATGTTATGTCTGTTATATGCAATAAACCATCTACTCCACCTAAATCGACAAAAGCTCCATAATCTGTGAGGTTTTTTATTGTACCTTTAATTAAAGACCCTTCTTGAATTGTTGCGAAAATCTTTTCTCTCTCTTCTGAATTGAGGTCCTCTTGTACTGCCTTTCTAGAAAGCACTACATTGCTTTTTTCTTTATCAAGCTTTATAACTTTGAATTCTTGAAAAGTTTTTTCTAAATGATCAAAACTTTCTAAGGGACGGGAATCTACCAAAGAACCTGGAAGGAAGGCTCTAACTCCAGCTACATCTACAGTCATTCCCCCTCTAACTTTTCCAGAAATATACCCTTTAATAATTGAGCCAGTCTTGAGAGATTCTTCTAAGTTTTTCCAGCTTTCGTCATGCATGGCTCTAATTCTAGAAACTCTAGTTTCTCCATGACCATCTTCTATTGCCTCAAGTGTTACTTTTACTTCATCTCCAAGTTGTAATTCTCCATCAACTTCATCTGCTAAGAATTCATTTCTAGGAATAAGAGATTCTGATTTAAGACCTACATGAACAGTGACCCAGTCACTAGTTAGATCTACTATAACTCCAGAAATAAGGGAACCTTGCTCAAAGTCTAGTGTTAAAAGACTTTCGTCTAACAGTTTTTCAAAAGCAGTTTCTGTCATTTTTTATATAACTCCATTACCTTACTGAATACTTCATCTTCGCTCATTGAGGAGGTATCTATAAACTCTGCATCCTTGGCCATAATTAGTGGGGAATGCTTTCTTTGTCTATCTTCCTTGTCTCTAAGCTTAATTGCTTCCAAAAGGTCGTGCATAATAACGCTCATTCCTCTTTCTATCAACTGATTAGCTCTTCTTTCGGCTCTAATTTCTAATGAAGCATCAAGAAAAATCTTTAAACCAGCCTCCGGAAAAATTATAGTTCCCATATCCCTTCCGTCTGCCACCAATCCTTTTTTTTTGTCATAAGTATTTCTCTGTATATCTAGAACAGATTCTCTGATATATCTATTTTTGGATACCACGGAAGCTTTTTTAGCAATTGATTCATCTCGTAAAAAACTAGTTATATTTTCAGAGTTAAACGAAATATCAACTCTTTTTTCTGATGTGTTTATTATGAAATCTATTTCAGCTTCTTTAAGATGTTTTGATAAAATTTTAGGATTTTCGTTGCCAACTTTTAGTGAAATATATCCGACTAATCTATAAATTAAACCACTATCTAAAATCTTCCAGTTTAGTTCTCTTGATAGCCTGTAAGCCAAAGTACCTTTACCTACTCCCCCTGGGCCGTCTATCGTTATTATATTTTTAACTGATTTCAATATTAAAACCTATGCTTTTTCCTAAAGAGAAGAATTCTGGAAAAGAAGTATTTATACATTCATAATTTGATATGTTTATTTGAGAATTGCAATTAAGACCAGCAATAACTAACGCCATAGCAATTCTATGGTCTCCATAAGAATCAGCATCAAATCCATCAAACATAAAATCTTTTCCTTTACCTTCTATAAGCAGATTATCTTCTGTAAGCTCAGCATTGACACCCATCTTTTTAAGTAAGTTGATCATAATTGAAAGTCTATCGCTTTCTTTGTGTTTAAGTTCTTTTAGGGATTTAAAAGACGAAGTGCCTTTAGCAAAGCAACTTGCAATAAAGAGAACTGGTAACTCATCAATTAAGTTTGGAACCTCATCAGGATTTACATCGCAGGATGACAATTCGGAAGTCTCAACTTCTAAGTCAGAAACCATTTCATTTCCTAAATTTCTTTCATCTAAAATATTTATCTTTGCTCCCATCTCTTTAAGCTTATTAAGTAGTCCGATTCTCGTAGGATTTATTCCAACATTTTGAAGTAAGATTTTAGAATTATTTGTAATCAAACAAGAAACTATAAAGAAAGCTGCTGAAGAAAAATCACCTGGAATAAATAATTTTTTAGCTAAAAGTTTATCTGTTGGACTTAGGATTATTTTTTTCGAGGAAAATTCAATATTAGCTCCAAAGTAATCAAACATTAATTCGGTATGGTTTCTAGTAATCTTCTCTTCATTAATAATAGTTTCTTCATCAAGCCCTAAACTTGCAAAAAGTATAGCTGATTTAACCTGGGCACTTGCAATTGGCATATCATAATTTATGCCTTTTATATTTCTACTGGGAAAAATTTTTAGGGGAGGCGTTTGATTTGAGGAACAATCTATTGAGATGCCCATTTTTTTTAGGGGTTCAATTACTCTCATCATAGGTCTTGAAGAAAGCGAATCATCTCCAGTTAGAGTAGAAGAAAACTCTTGTTTAGGGAGAATTCCAGTCATTAACCTTATACCAGTGCCTGAATTACCAAAAAAAAGTTCTTTATTTGGTTCCTGCAAACCACTAAATCCCCTACCTGAAACTATCAATCTATCTTCTTTTGACTCAATCTCAACATTAAGTTCTTTTAGAACAGATAAGGTATTTAAAACATCTTCACTTCTTTGTAGATTTAATATCTCACAATTTCCGTTAGAAATTGCAGAGCACATCAAGGCTCTATGAGATATAGATTTATCTCCAGGTATCTCAATATTACCTTTAAGATCTAAAGATTTTTTTGCTTTGAGTTTCACTTTATCTTATTTTTTTTTTAAATCGCTGTATTTGACTTAGAGATCTAATAATTTTTTTTTGATCTTCTTGGTTTAAAATTTTTTTTAAATTTTCTATTTCTAAATTGAGCTTTGTTAACTCGTTTAGGACATTCTTTTTATTCAAGGATAAGATACCCTCCCACATTATTGGGTCACTTTCAGCAATTCTTGTGAAATCTTGCATCCCTCCACCAACATAATCCTTAATATTTTTTATATTACTTTTAGATAAGGTCGAAATTAGACCAAAAGCAATTAGATGAGGTAAGTGACTTGTTAGTGCGAAGATTTCATCATGTATTTTAATATCTAAGGTTTTTGTATTTGAACCAAGCTTTTTCCAAAGCTCTCTACAGGCTTGTACAGAAAGATTACTACTTTTTTTTGTTTTTGAAATTATGCATATTTTTTTTGAAAATAAATCTTTATTAGAATTTTTGAAGCCGCTATTTTCTGAACCTGCTATTGGATGAGATAAAACAAGGTTATTAAAATCTAAATTCTTTTTTTCAAAAAAAAGGTAAATTGACTCTTTAACACTTGAGCATTCAGTTACTAAAATAGAAGATTTTATAAGGCTCTCATATTTAGAAATTTCTTCCCTTAAAGATTTGGGGGGGATGGCAAAAATCAAGATGATATTTTTTTTAATATCTAATTCGTCAAGGCCACCTTTAATCGAATTATTTTTTTTAGCTAACCTAATACTTTCTTTGTCTTTATCTTCGGCAAATACTTTGAAACCCTCAAAAGAAAGTTTTTTTGCAATAGAACCTCCAATCAAACCTAAGCCAACAATTAGGAATTGGGTATTTCTTTTATTAAGAATTAATTTGTTTTGCATAAATTTCTAGACTTTTAAGAAAAAAATCTACCTCATCCTCTGTTCCGATTGAAACTCTTAGATGTTGTGGCATCTCATAAACTTTTAAAGATCTAAGGATAACTCCTCTTTTTAAAAAGAAATCAAAGGCTTTATCAGAATCACTTTTTGCATCAAATGATAAAAAGTTCGCATTAGATTTTATGTACTCAAATCCTAGGGAATCTAAAGCTTTTGTTATTTTTTTCATTCCCGAAACATTTATATCAACTGATTTTTTTATGTGGTCAATATCATTCATTGCGAGCCTGCCAGCCTCAAGCGCAAAAGCATTTGCATTAAAGGGTTGCCTCACTCTATTCAGATAGTCTGCAACTTCAGCAGAGGAAACACAAAATCCTAACCTTAAAGCGGCTAGGCCATGAGCTTTAGAGAAACTCCTTGAGATAATCAGATTTGGAAAATCTTTGACCAAAGAGAATGGAATATCGAACTTGGTATCCTCAATATATTCATAATATGCTTGATCAAGGAAAACAAATACGTCTCTGGAGAGTTGTTCCAAGAAATTTTTTATTTCTTCCAATGTATTTGCAGTCCCAGTAGGATTATTTGGAGAAGCAATAAAAATTAATTTAGAATTTTTTTCAACTAATTTAATAATTGCTTGTAAATCGTGACCCCATTCTTTTGCAGGAGTTTTTATTGCTGAAGCCCCTGCTGCTTTAATAGCCAATGGATAAATTGCGAATCCATGTTGAGAATATATTGCTGAGTTTTGATCATTTAGGAATGTTCTAGATACAAATTCAATTAAGTCGTTTGAACCGTTTCCTACAGTAATTTGATTTATATCAACATTATATTTTTTTGAGATTTCTTCTTTAAAATAAAAAGCATTTCCATCGGGATATCTATTCATCTCTATTTGAGATAAAACTTCTAAAGCTTTTGGACTTGGGCCTAATGGGTTTTCATTGCTAGCTAGCTTTATAACCTTCTCAAGACCTAATTTTTGTTTAGTTTGTTCAAGAGGAAGCCCAGGTTCATAGGGGCTTAAGGATAAGACTCCCTTGTTAACCTTGTCTGTAATTGAATCACTCATTCTTAAGAAGAATTTGGGTATGATCCTAAAATATCTACTTTCTCACTTAACTTTGTGAGGTTACTAAGTAAGCGCTCTATTTTTTTTTCTGATTTATGTCCGTTAAATTCAAGAAAAAAAGAATATTGCCACTTATTATTTTTTACTGGCCTTGAAAGAATATTGGTCAAATTAACCTTGTTTTTATCAAATTCTTTTAATATTTTGAATAAAATTCCTTGCTTATTTTTTAACTTCAGAATTATCGAAGTTTTATCTATTCCAGATTTTTCTGGTTCTAAATCTCCAATGACTAAGAACCTAGTTACATTGTTTTTTTGATCTTCTATATTTTTCTTTAAGATTTTAAGCTTATAAATTTCAGATATTGTTGCATGTCCAATGCAGGCTACTCCTTTTTTAGTTTTTGATAATTCTGCGGCTTTGCCAGAACTAATTACTGCTGTAGTTTTAGCATTTGGAAGATTCTTCCTAATCCAATTTCTACATTGTGCGATGGCCTGTGAATGCCCATAAACTAATTTTATTGAATCAAGATTATTCTCCTTACTGAGAAGGCAGTGTTTGATTGGCACTTCAAGCTCAGAGCATATCTTTAAGTTAGAGTTCATTAAACAATCTAAAGAAAGATTAACAGGCCCTTCAGTTGAATTTTCAATAGGAATAATTCCATAGAAATTCTCATTTTCTTCCACTTTCGAAAAGACATCTTCTATTGATGGGCAATTTAC
>CEQL01055615.1_pt1 | contig 10931 bp, 13 predicted proteins | sample 356281 | NCBI WGS metagenome assembly CEQL01 (sample SAMEA2621203, study PRJEB7988) | marine metagenome | biome: marine biome (ENVO:00000447); feature: surface water layer (ENVO:00002042); material: "saline water (ENVO:00002010), including plankton (ENVO:xxxxxxxx)" | depth 5 m
ATAGGTTGAAACTTTTCCCTTAACTTTAAGATCATTAGGATTTGTTCCATCTGTCATTAACCATAATTCACCAGAACTTGGATTATGATACCATTCATTTAAAGTATCTAAAAGATCAAGGTCTCCTTCTACAAAAAAATGATGATGTTTATCTTTATACTGTCCGCTGGGTACTTTTTCATAAGTAAAAAAATCTGAGCTTTGTGAAAATTGAATTTTACGATTCCACGTTCTAAATGATCCAATATTTAGTATTGCATGGGCTGTATCAAGATCATAATCTAGAGCTGAATAAAAGGATTTAGAATTGTCAAATACTAATATTCCGTTTCCACTGTTTACCTCATCACCCTCTGCCCAAGTATCCCATGAATATATAGATTTATCTGAAAATTGGGCGTTTGGCCATCTTGCCATAACCATTTCATTATTTTCAATAAAGAGTTGCCAGATTGTAGTATCGATGGACGTCTTATAAATGTTATTTCCAGTATGTTCCCAGTTATAATCACTTAAATTAATAGTTCCATCTATTACTGGATTTCCAGAGTTATCACCCTTGATTATGATATTACTTTTATTATTGATTAAAACTTCTTCTTTATAGATTCCATCTAAAAGTATGATAGTTCCTGAATTTAAACTGCTTACTCCTTTAGTAATTGTTTTAAAAGGAAAATCTAATGAACCATCATTATCATCACTTCCTTCCGGTGATATATAAATAGTATTTCCAGATTGAGAGAATATTTGGGTTGAGAAAAGTATCAGGAATATAATTTTAAATAAATATTTCATTAAGAAAAATGTATTAAAAATAATATTTTATTTTCTTCTTGCTTCGATAAAGCTTTTGATAAAAAATATCATAGCATAAACAGATGAAGATAACATTATTATTATTCTTAATACCGCATCGGATCTTCCATCTTCTAGTGCACTTCTTAATGGCATAATATTAGCAAAAGATAAAAGTGTAACTAATACAGCAATGTGAGCAATAACTTTACTTTTATTTTTAACTCCTCTGTTAAGTATAACTAATATTACCCCAATTCCAACTGGAATTAAAGATGTTACTGAACTTGATTCAGAATATCCCCATAAACCAACTGAAATTAAAATAACTCCATTTACTAAACTTGCGATATGTGCATTCATTTTTTGTCTCTTTTATCAACTATATCATTCAATTCTTTAGCTGTTAATAAAATCCAGATTACAAAGGAGACAGATACAATTCCTGCCCATATGAAAATAAATTCCTTTGATAAGAGTTCAGACATAGTTTAGTTTATATCTATAAATCTTTTTTCTTTTGATTAAATATCAAAATAAAAAGAAGAATAGTTGGCGCCCATAAACCCAAGAAAACTGCTTTTAGTGGTTCATCGTTGAAAAAAAACACCTCAGAGACCACAATTGTTACTAAAACAAGTATCAAAAGCACTAATTCAAACGGTTTAAAAAGCTTTATAAACTTAAACATTTCTATATTAATTTATACTATAGAGTTAAAAACTCTTTTATTTTATACTTATACTCTAAAACTCTATATTTTGTTGCCCTATTTTTTTTTTAAGCCAAATTTGTCTGAAATTTCCTCTTTTATCATACATATCTGACTGTCTTACTGGATTAAATACCCAATTTTTAACATTATTTCCAACTCCTGATATATACATCCAATTGCACCAGTTGCTTGATACATCATAATCAATCAGATTTTTTTCAAAAAATGATGCGCCCCATATCCAATTTACATCTAAATTATTAACTAAGTAACTTGCTACATTTTGTCTTCCTCTATTACTCATAAATCCTGTTTCATTTAGTTCTATCATATTAGCATCAATAAAATCTTGACCAGTTTTACCATTTTTCCACTTATTAAATAATTCAATATCATTTTTGAAATTTTTATTAAAAATATTTCCATTAATACCATTTTTAATGAAAATATTATTTTTCCCTTTAAGGTATACATATCTAAAAAATTCTCTCCAAAGAATCTCAAATATCAGCCAATAGGTGGATGAGTTTTTTTTTATTTCCTTTTCGTATTTCTTTATCTCGTGGTATATAGAAACTGGAGATAAGCATCCCAAAGAAAGGTATGAAGATAATTTAGAAGAATATTCTGTTCCAATTAATCCATTACGTGTTTCCTTATATGTCTCAATTCCCTTATTTTTCCATAAGTAAAATTCTAACCTTTCATTACCATTTGATTCACCTCCTTTAAATGGGAAATTAGAATCTTTATAAAATTCTAAATCTTTAAAATTAATATCTGACTGAAAATTAAAATCGTACTTTTCTATCTTTTTCTTATAAATTATTTTACCTACTTCTTCTCTAATCTTTACAAACTTTTCTATTTTTTTTCTGAAATGAGTGAAGATAAGTGGAAGTTCATCAGTTTTATATGGTAAATTATTTCTTTCAATTAGAAATTGATCATCATAAAGATTTAAATCAAAATTATTTTCTTTTAACACCTCTTCTTCTTTTTCTTCGTACCAGCCTACTTCCTTAGATGCGTAAATTTTATTTGATAAGTACTTAGATTTTATTTCTTTAAAAACTTCAATTAAATCACCATCAAAAATATAGAGGTGAATACCAACCTCTTTTAGGTTGTTTTTTAAATCTAATACTGATTCATCTAAAAACTTTTTTCTAAACGAACCCATATTTCCAAGATCAATTCCATATGGATTATATATTGAATAGTTTTTAATATAAATACATATTACCTCTTCATTTTCATTTATAGCATTATAAAGTGAAGGATTATCATCTATTCTTAAATTCTTTCTAAACCAGTATATAGCTTTTTTCATATTTCTATTTTTTTTAAATATTTATAAGCAGTATCACTTAAAACTTCTTTTTTTTCTTGATCCATCTTATCGTATGAATTTACTAGCATTCTCATTCTTGGATTTTTTATAAAAAAATCTCTTTGTTTATCTAAAAATCTCCAAAATAAAGAGTCCCAAATTTTGCTCCATTCTCCAGCCTTATAATTGCTCATTTTTAAAATATAGCTACTACCACTTATATACGGTTTAGTTGACATTAATCCTCCGTCAGCAAATTGACTCATTCCATATACATTTGGTACCATCACCCAGTCATAAGAATCAATAAAAAATTCCATGAACCATTTATATATTTCATCAGGATCAAACTCACACAGTAACATAAAATTTCCTAATACCATTAATCTTTCTATATGATGACAGTAAGCTGTATTATTTAGCTTTTGTATTGTGTCATCAATAGGGTCTATTCCAGTTGTTCCATCATAAAATGATTTTGGTATCTTTTTATTGAATCCCCAGAAATTTCTAGTTCTTTCAAAGCTTCCTTTAACTTTGTATATACCTCTAATAAATTCTCTCCAACCAATAACCTGTCTTATAAATCCTTCGCATGAGTTGATGGGAATATTATTTTTTTTATAATGTTTAATTGTTTCATTTATTATTTGTTTTGGCAAGAGAATACCAGAATTTATTAAAGGTGAAAGTAGGCTGTGATTCAAAAAAATTTCTTCCTTTACAATTGCATCTTCATAAGGTCCAAACTCTCTAAATCTGATTTGTAAAAAAGAGTCTAGCCACTTATTTGCATCATCAAAGTTTGAGGGATAAATAACATTTTCATTAATTATACCAATATTATCTGAGTAATGATTATTAGCATATGATGTTGCCTCTTCATAAAATTTATTTTTTTTTATAAAACTTATTTTAGGTGGTTTTTTATCCTTTGGATATTTCTTTCTATTCTCATCATCATATGTCCACCTTCCACCCTCAGGTTTACTATCTTGAATTAGTATGTTATATTTTTTTCTCTGCTCTTTATAAAAACTTGTCTGAAAAAATTTTACTTTATCATTTCTGAAGAATGACTCCAATTCGGAGTTTATATTAATAAACGATGGATTATCATATATTTCTAAAGATAAATTATTTTTTATGCATGCTTTTTTTAGTCTTTTTTCAAGTAAATAATCTACGGGATCTATTACATGAATTTTATCAACTTCCGATGAGGTTTCTTTAATAAAATTTCTAATGTCTGATGATTTATTTAAGCTATCAATATAGTTAACCACAACAGATTTATTTATTAAATAATTTTCGTATTCTTTCATAGAACTTCTATGAAACACAATTTTTTGTTTATGAAATTTATATTGTTTGAAGAACAGAAATTCCTCTATAAGGTATACAGGTATTTTTTTTTCTAGCAATTCACTGTTTCTGTGAAGTTGGTTTGGAAAAATTATTGCAATTTCTTTCATCTATTTCCTCTGCATCTTTTTGAACAATATTTTACTTCATCCCAACAGTTCCTCCATTTTTTTCTGTAAGAAAATGGTCTATCACATACAATACACACCTTTTCAGGAATATTTACCTTGACCATTTTTTCGGAATATTTTTTTTTCTGGCATATGGATACTTTACTATTTTTTGTGTCTTGTAATAGGTATCTAATCCAGATATACAAACTGAATTTAATTTCTCAAAATCTAGGGATCCATCTTCCGCGACAGAATCTTGTTTTATCATAAAGTTTATGATTTCTCCAACTATGAGTATTGTGTCATTGCTTTTGATTTTTACTTCTTCTATAAATTTCATTCCTATCTTACATTCACTTTCTTTCACATATGGTGCATGAAAATCATCAATATATTCTTTTTCAAGATTACATTTTTCAAATTCTGACTCATCACGATTAAATTTTGCTGAAGTCATATGAGCTCTCTCGATAATATTATCACTTATGTGATTAATTGTATAAAACTTTGACTCAATAATGTTTGTATATGTATGTCTTGGAACAGAATTAGGTCTTGTAACTAAGCCTAATAATGGAGGTTTAGAACCTAAGTGGACTAGTGAACTGAATATTGCTAGATTTTCTTGATTTTCCTTTGATATAGTACCAATTAGGTTTGCGGGTTTAAATCCAGTTATACTATTTATTAAATTTAGTCTAAAGACTTTATCTAATTTATCTATATCTTCTCTGTTGAAATGAATCAAAATTTATATTTTGAGAGTTGACATTCCACCATCAACACGCATAATTTGGCCAGTAATATTTTTTGCATTAGTCGAAATTAGAAAGTCAGCCATATCTGAAATATCTTTTGCTTCGCAAATTTTCTTTAGTGGGTGTTTATTAGCAATATTTTCCTCAATCTTTTCATTCCTTAAAATTCTTTGAGCCATATCAGTTCTTGTTATAGTTGGGGCTATACAATTTACTCTTACCGTGGGTGCTAATTCTGCAGCCAAAGATTTTGTTAAACCTTCAATCCCAGCCTTAGCTACTGATACAGATGAATGAAAGGGCATACCTTGACCTACGGCTACCGTGCTAAAAAATATCAGAGATGGGTCATAACCTTTTTTGAGATTATTTAAATATGTTTTAACAGTTTTAATAGCACCTAGTACATTAATATTAAAATCATTTACAAAATCCTCTTCCTTAAGTTGAAGTATAGGTTTTAAATTTATTGAACCAGGACAGTAAATAACTGAATCAATATTTTCAATTTCAGGTAAATCATCGCTAAGAATGTCAACCTTTTCTTCGATCAAATTTTGGTTATCAAATCCCGATTCTGTCCTAGAAAAATTATAACATTTATTTCCTTTCTCTAACTGAGAATTTACTATCTCTCTACCTATCCCTTTGCTCCCTCCAATTACAACTATGTTTTTCATTTTTTAAAAATTTTAGTTAACTGTTTTTCTCTAAATTCAAAAATTTTTATTAGTTGGAATTTAACTAACCAACTTCCAAAAACTCTTCCAAAAATTCCAAGAGGTAATTTGAATTTGACAATGTCATGAGCAACTACACCATATTTAGATTCTTCAAATCTGTGCTCGTGTTCCCAGATGCTAAAAGGTCCAGATTCTTGTGTGTCAATAAAATTAAAAGGTTCTTCTACTGTAGTTATTTTTGTTGTCCAACCAACGCGGAAGAAAGGGAAAGGAGATACTCTATACTTAATTATTTGACCTTCGTACATTTTATTGAAATCAGTTAAAATACTAAAGTTCATATGTTCAGGAGTTATTTTGAATAAATTTTTTGGATTTGAAAAAAAACTCCAACTTTCTTTTAAACTAATTGGTAATTTTTGAACGGTTTTAAGTTCGTAAATGCCCTTTCCTTTATATTTTATCATTATAAATAAATTAGCTGTAAACTGTCGTTATTTTTATTGTAATAATTTTTTACAATTATCACCTCATCTTTAGTATTATAATCTAATCTCTTTAGGTTGGTTCTATAATTTGACTCGGGATTATTGGTGTAACCAAATCCTTCAATTGTACCACTATCAACGGAAACAAATGGATAAGGTTTTTTATAATTTTTATCTACTATTAAGAATTTTTTATTCGGAAGAATTAATGATTCTTTCATTTTTTGAAATTTACCATTATAAGATTTCATACTTTCTTCACAATAGCATCTTTCTGTATTTTGACTTAATGATATTGCGTGACAACAATGATTTTCAGTATGTATAGAATTTAATTTTTTACATAAATTATATTTTTCAGAAATATAATTTATAAAGCTTCTGGCTTTCCTAGTTGATTGAAAAGACGTTAAAACATTTTCTTTTATTTTTGAAATCTTAAGCCCATAATATCCATTATCCTCTTCAATAATATTGATATTAATATTTTCTCTTTTTTTTCTAAGTTTTCTGTTGAGTACTGGATTATTTCTTTTTATTTCCTGAGACTCAATAAGTAATGCAATTAATTCACTTTTAGTCTCAAGATATCTAATATGATCAAATCGTGATTTAAGCTTAAATGATTTATTACTTTTTGAGTTTAGATGCTGATTTATTCTTTTATATAAATTCAAACTTTTTCCTATGTAAATAGGTATACCATTACTATCTAAAAAAAAATATATTCCAGTTTTTTTTGGAATTTCTTTTATATCATAAATTTTTTTAGATAATATTAACCCCATGAAAAGAAGAAACGAAATTTAAATTATTAAGTTAGATGGTAGCAAAACAAGCAATTTTTTTAATTATTACATTATGTGGATTAGTATATATCACTTTCGGAACTAATGTATTCGATACCTCATTTACTGCTGAGCAGTACTCTGCTCTGATAACAATGACTAAACTCTACCTTGGATCTGCAATATATTGTTTTGTAGTCAGTGAACTTGCAAGGAATTATAGTCAGGTTGATAAATTCTGGAGTCTTATTCCTATCGCTTACGTATGGTATTTTGCTCAAGCAGCTGGATATGATGACAGGATGGTAATGATGGCGGTACTAGTTACCCTGTGGGGTTTAAGATTAACTTATAATTTTGCTAGAAGAGGTGGATTCAGCATATACTTCTGGAAAGGTGAAGAAGATTATAGATGGGTGGAAGTGAAAAAGTCTATTCCATTTCTATCATCTAGATTGACGTGGGGAATGTTTAATTTATTTTTTATCTGTCTTTATCAAATGGGCTTAATATTTCTATTCACCTTACCAATTCTCGCAGCTTGGCAAGGTTCTGAGCCAATTGGAACAACAGATTATTTGATAGGAGGGTTTATGTTTATTCTAATTGTTATCCAATATATTTCTGATCAACAACAGTATGATTTCCAGACAGAAAAATATAGAAGAATTGAAAATAATGAAAAACTTGATGGTGACTATAAAAGAGGTTTTGTGACTACTGGTTTATGGTCTTTCTCAAGACATCCAAATTTCGCTTGCGAACAATTAATTTGGATTACTTTTTATTTTTTAGGTGCTTCTGCGAACGGATCATTACTAAATTGGTCGGTAGTAGGATGTGTACTATTAGTAGTTTTATTTGTCAATAGTGCAATATTTAGTGAGGGAATAAGCTCAAGGAAATATCCTGATTATAAGAAGTATCAGGAAAACGTACCTATGTTTTTAGGCATCTTTAATAAAAACTGGAAATAATTTATTTAAAAGTCATACCATTCAACTTTTACACCTGCTTCTTTAAACATCTGCATACTCCTTATCGAAGATTCATCCCATTTCTTAGATTTAGCACCAGCTCCTTTCTTTGCGTAAATCTTTACTATGCCTGCATTTATTATTCCTCTGGCACAGTCTGCACAGGGAATGTCACAAGTCAAATATATCGTACACCCTTTTGTTGAGACTCCAATTCTTGCAGCATTGTAGATGGCATTTCTTTCAGCGTGTTCAAACCAAAAATATTTTTCAGGCTTTTCTTGACGATCCTCTTTCTCATCATCTATTCCTCTTGGAAATGAATTATATCCTGTAGAAACAATTTCTTTGTCTTGTCCAACAATAACAGCTCCTATCTGGGTATTTTTATCCTTTGACTTTTTCTTTACTTCCTCAGCTATATTAAAAAAATATCTATTCCATTCCATATTTATAGATACTTACTAATTAATTTTTTAGTTGCCTCAACACCTTCATGTGGATTAAGATAATTTCCTTTACTTCCAAACATGTTCATTACAGCTCCTTCATATTCAATTGTAATAAATCCTTGATAAGATGAACTTGAAATTATATCCATCATCTTTGAGTAATCTGTAGATTTCTCTTCACCTTGAGAATTAAATTCATGAGACTTTGCGCTAATACCTTTTGCGTATGGTAAAAGTTTTTCGACTCCAATATATTTATCATATTGATTTTCACAATCACTTTCAATATCACCTAAATTTAGATCCCCCCTCTTTATACAGAAATTATATGAACCAAAATCAGGAAGAGTTCCAATATGTTTACTGTTTATATTTTCCATGAGCTCTACAAGCCAATCTGCATCACCTGTTATTCCTCCGTGATTTTCAACCACTATACTTATTCCCTGACTTTTACCGTGATCTATTAGTTTAGAAATACTTTCAGATGAATTGTCTAAAATTACTTTTGAGTCTGGTTCTTCTGATCTTAGATTGACTCTAATGGAGTGACAGCCTATACTAGATGCAGTATCTATCCAGTTCTTATGAAAATTTATTGCCTCGTCTCTTTCAATTTTTACTGTTGATGCCAGGCTCGGTCCGTTTGCCATTGTTTTTAAGTCAATATTATCTACTAAAATTATCAAGTTCCTAATATCTTGATCTTCTGTTCTATTATTTAGATCCCTTATAAAATTTTTATCTTTTTCTTTTCCCATAAATGCTATAGACCAGTATTCTGCTGCGCTTATATTATATTTATTTTTTATTAGTTCTGGATAATCTAATATGTCAAGTTGATTTTGAAATATAAGAGGGGCAAAGGAATAGATTTGAAGTGCTAAGTCTAATTTATCTTTTTTAAAAATATTCCCATAAACATCATTATGTAGAAATGGAATTGATGTTATGGCTAGAGAATTGAATAAAAATTTTCTTCTTGAGTTAATTTTCATTTTTAATTTAAAATCATTTTTAATTAATTTACGTAAAATAATTAAGTATGAAAAGAAAAGCACATGTTGTATGGAGAGGTGATGGTGAGAACGGATCTGGTGAGCTAACCACTGGTAGTGGTGCATTAAAAAATCTTCCTTATGATTTCAAGATGAGATTTAAAAATGATGATGGAGTACTTGGAACTAATCCTGAAGAACTAATAGCTGCAGCTCATGCAGGATGTTTCAATATGAAATTAAGTTTTGTGCTTAATGAAAACGGTTTTTCGCCTGAACACCTTGAGACTGAGTCCGTCTTAAAATTTGTTGATGGGGTAGTTGAGTCAATAGATTTAAATCTTAAGGCAAAAGTCTCGGATATTAGTAATGATAAATTTTTAGAATGTGCAACCGAAGCTAAAGAAAATTGTCCTATTTCAGGTTTGTTAAACTGTGAAATTTCACTAAATTCGTCTCTTATCTAGATAATGAAGAGATTTTATTCATTTTTTTTCCTTACAGTTTTTACAGTCTATATTGTTGCTGAGTCAACATCTCTTCACTATCACGATCATGTTCTTGAGAATGGGATAGTTGAAGCTCCAGATGAAGAAAATGAATGTAATACATGTTTAATTTCTTCAAGCAGTTCATCCGAGATAAATTTCAATTATAGTCTAAATAATTACATAACTGTATTTAAAGAAAGTTTAGTTTATTTAATTAAAACTGATTATTGTAGATTATCACTTTTAAACCTATCGAGTAGAGGACCACCAGTTGCTCTATTGTAATTATATTATTGACCTCAATATAGTTTCATAATATTATTCGGTCATCTTTTAAAAAAAACTTTACTTAACATTTAAACTTTATAAATATGAAAAATATATTTAAAATTAATTATTTACTATTTGCTGTATTAACTCTTTTTGTTTTCTCAGCTTGTGAGGAAGACGATATCGCTCCTGAAGAAGAAAACGAAGTGGAGGTATTCACTGATGTAAAACTTGTTTTTACACCATCAGGTGGTGGCGCTTCAGTTGAGGCCGCTGCACAAGATCCTGATGGAGCAGGTGTCCAAGAACTTCAGGTACTTGGTGCAATTAATCTTGTCGCAAACACTTCATATACCCTTACAATGGTTATTGAAAACTGCTTAGAGTCTCCATGCGAGCTCATGAATGAGGAGATTGAAGAGGAAGATGAAGAGCATCAATTCTTCTTTTCATTTTCTGAAGGTGCTTTCTCAAATCCAACTGGAAACGGAAACATTGACAATGCATCAGATCCATTAGTTTATAACGATACTGATGGTAATGGAAATCCAGTAGGACTTAATACCTCATGGACAACTGCAGGTGCAAGTACAGGAACATTTACTGTTCAGTTACAGCACCAGCCTGACGTGAAGACAGCTACGTCTGGAGCGACTGATGGTGATACTGATTTTGCATTAACATTTAATTTGAATATTAACT
>CEQL01079219.1_pt1 | contig 10899 bp, 12 predicted proteins | sample 356281 | NCBI WGS metagenome assembly CEQL01 (sample SAMEA2621203, study PRJEB7988) | marine metagenome | biome: marine biome (ENVO:00000447); feature: surface water layer (ENVO:00002042); material: "saline water (ENVO:00002010), including plankton (ENVO:xxxxxxxx)" | depth 5 m
GTAACAATACCTTTAGATGTTCAAACTTTTTATTTTTTAAGAAATTCAACATCAGGTGCATACACAGTACAATTTAAATATGTATCTGGATCTGGTAATTCTTTTACTTTTTCAGCTACAGACAAGGGTGATCAATTAATTTTTGCAGCAGCAGATGACGGAACTAATCCAAACATTATAACTTTAGCTTTTGGAGATGGGGATGTTACAACAACTGGAACACAAACTTTAACAAATAAAACTCTAACTAGTCCTGCAATAGGAACAAAAATTTCAGATACAAACGGAAATGAATTAGTTACTTTAACAGCCACAAGTTCCGCTGTTAATGAAGTTACATACGCAAACGCTGCGACAGGAAACAATCCATCGATTACAGCATCTGGAGACGATACTAACATTGGTATAGACCTTAAAACAAAAGGCACTGGTATAATTAAAGCGGAAGATAGTGGTGGAACTGTATCTGCAGTTAAGATAGCAGGTAAAGAAACGATATGGATTCCAGCTATTGCTATGTATCCAAATACTACAAGTGGCGCAGAAGCAGCACAAGTAGAATTATCTAATGGCCCAGAAATTAAAACTTTAGACTTTGATAAAACTTCTGATGAATTTGCACAGTTTGCAGTTGCATTTCCTAAATCATGGAATGCAGGCACAGTAACTTTTCAAGCATTTTTCACAGCTACTTCAACAGACACAGGAACCACTGCATGGGGATTATCTGCTGTAGCTTTAGCTGATAGTGGGGATTTAAATACAGCTTTTGGAACACAAGTCGTTGCAACAGCGAAAGCACACAGTGGAACATCTAACGATTTAGACGTCTCTGCTGAAAGTGGTGCTGTAACTATTGCAGGCTCGCCTGGTGCAGATGAATATGTTTTCTTTCAAGTATCAAGAGATGTTTCAGCGGATGACTTAGATGCTGATGCAAGATTACTTGGAATTAAATTACATTTTACAACAAGTGCAGCTAACGACGCGTAATAGGTTTAAATATGCGAGAAATAGATAAAAAACTTACAGCAGGTAAGAGCACTAAAAATACTCAAGACAGAAAAGGTAAATCTTTTGGTTACCAAATTTTAGGATTTGGTTCTGGAGGCGCTGGTGGCCCTGTTTGTATTACCTATGATTTTTTCGTTGTTGGTGGCGGAGGCGGAGGAGTGTCCGGCTACGGCGGCGGAGGCGGCGGTGGCGGAGTTCACTATTCTTACTTAGCTCCTGGCACATCTGGTATTACAAAAAATACTGATTGCGGAGCAATCTCAGTTCAAATAGGAGCAGGTGGATCAGGAAACAGTGGTCCTGGAGGAGGAACATCTCCTTACGCAGCTGGTGACGGCGGAACCTCAATTGCTTTTAAATGTGAGCCTACAGCTATTACTGTAAAAGGTGGTGGCGGAGCTGAGACAAGACATAAAAATGGAAGAGCTGCACCTAACCCACTAGGCGGATCTGGTGGCGGAGGTGGCTGTTTCCACCACTGTAACTCAACATCTGGTGGAGCTGGTTCTTGTTACGGAAATCCAGGAAGTGGAGCCCCTAACTATTCAGGACCTCCAACAGCTAGATTTAGATCTGGTTCTGGTGGAGGCGCATGTACGGCTGCGACGGCCGGAGGCGGAGGCGGAACGGGAGAAGCTGGAGCTGGAAAACCTTCTGACATAGAAGGATCAACTAAAAATTTTGGATGTGGCGGAATAGGATCTGGAGTATGTAATTCTCTTAATGGTAGAGGAAACGGTGGAAACAGCTGCGCGGCTACAGCCAATCAAGGTGGTGGCGGTGGAAGAAGTAATGTAGGTGCAACAGGTGTCGTATACCTAAGATTTCCTACAGCTTGTAAACCAGCAAACATAGCAATAGCTCCAAGTTGTAACACTATTATCACTACAGGATCTTGTACAGTTTTAAAATTTATAGTTTCTGGTTGTGTTAATTTTGACGGATAGACCCTAGACATACTATATATTTTCTTGTATAAAATCTTAAAGAAAGAACATGGAAAACAACTTATTTTTGTTTTGGAAAAATGCAGTAGGCAATAAATTTTGTAATGATGTAATTAAATTTGCTAGCACATTAGAAAAACAAGAGGCGTCTACCACAGGGCCAAAACACAAACAAGTATTTAGTGATTATAGAAAGTCTAAAATTGTTTGGTTAAGTGATAAATGGATATATAAAGAATTATTAAAGTTTGTTGATATGGCAAATAAATCTACTTATAATTTTGACCTTACTCGTGCAGAAGCCATACAATATACAAGGTATGATTCTAATGGTCATTATGAATGGCACGTAGATCAATTAGATGGGCCTGTTGAAGATGCTAAACCAGATACAAGAAAACTTTCTTTATGTTTAAACTTGACTGACCCTGATGAATATGAAGGTGGAGATTTTTGGATTTGTAAACCACATCCCCTACCTGAAAATGCAAAAAAAATAAAATTAGATTTTATGCAAACTAGAGGTGCGGCAGTAGTTTTTCCTTCTTATGTATTTCATAAAGTAGCACCTGTTACTAAAGGAACTAGACACAGCTTAGTTTGTTGGATGAGAGGTAAGAGATGGCGATAAAATTTGCTGAAGAATTTCCAAAAGACTTAAGCAGAGCAGATTTATTTCCTACACCTGTTTGGGTAGCTCAAGCACCAGAACATGTAAAACAATTAAACAAATATTCGGATCCATATATTATCGCTTCAAAAAAACATTTCAAACCAATAATAGATAAAAGAAATAAAAAATATGGAAATAAAAAAGATATGGGTCATGTATTTCATTCAACAACTTTAATACAAGATGAAAACTTTATGGCTCTTCACCAGTACGTTACTCTTACTTCTAGAAACTTATTAATAGAAATGGGTTATGACTTATCTAAATTTGATATTACATTAACAGAAAGTTGGGTTCAAGAGTTTGCTAAAGTAGGTGGTGGACATCATACTTTACATACTCATTGGAATGGACATATATCAGGTTTTTATTTTTTAAATGCAAGTGAATGTACTTCTAAACCTGTGTTTCAGGATCCAAGACCAGGTTCTATGATGAACGGTTTACCATTAAAAGGTGTAAATGAAGTTACTTATGGAAGTCCAGAAATACATTATAAAGTTAAACCAGGCACGATGATATTTTTTCCATCTTACTTACCACATTTATTTTCTGTGGATGTAGGCTATGAACCATTTAGATTTATTCATTGGAATGTGCAAGCGATACCTAAACCAAATAAAATAGGTGTATGATTAATATAGAAACATGGTTTCCTACTTTTATTGGTCAAGAAGTTTTAAAAGACAATGAAAAAATAGCTAAAAAAATAGTTCCTATTTGTAAAGAAATACAAAGTAAAATAAAAAATAAAGAAAACAACTGGGTGTCAAAGTTGTATCAAACGTGTCATACATATAATATTTGTAGTGATAAAAGATTTGATATTATAAATAATATTGTTTACGAAAAAGTTCATGAATACATTAAAGCTATAGGTGGAACATTAATTATAAACAATGCTGAAGGCTGGTTTAATGTTTATAAAAAATATGATTTTCAAGAATTTCATTGTCACCCTAATAGACAACTGTCTGTAATTTATGTTTTAAAATCAACAAAAGAAAATCCTAAAATAATATTTGAAAGAAACGAAGGCTTATACACTGAAGAATTTGATGTAGATACTAAGGCTTTAAGTACAAAAGTAAGATATAGTTCTATACAAGGTAATCTATTAATATTCAGATCTTCGTTACATCATTGTGTAGAAATGAAACAGGATAATAGCGAAAGAATTTCTTTAGCGTATAATTTTAATTTAAAAAAACCATGAAAGATAAAATAATATTTAAGAGTTTTTTACCTGACATATCTTTTAGTTTAGAAAAAAACAAACCATTAAATTTTTCTTGGTTTAAAAAAGCTTATGAAGACTACAAAAAAAATCCTGCGTTTATGCATACTGCAAAATGTCCAGGTATAAATAGTATAATTAAAACCGGTTGGATTCAAAAAACTTATCAAGACATTGTTATTACAACAAATGGCGATAAAAGTTCTTTTAATTGGAGATCAGAGTTTGACCAAAAAAGTTCTAAGTATGGTGATATTATATTTGATTACATTCATTTTCATAGCTCAAATCAATTAGATAAGTTTAGACCAATGGATGAAAACACACTTAAAACAGTCATTAAAATACAAAGCCCTTGGGTAGTGTATGTGCCTAAAGGCTATAAATTACTTAGCATGCCAGTAGCATACAATGATACAAATGCGTTTACTGCTGCAACAGGTTTATTAGGTGAAGGACTTCACCACATGAATGTACAATTGTATTGGCACAATCTACATGGTGAAACTTTAGTTAAGAAAAACACGCCTCTAGTTCAATATTTATTAATTAAAGACATAAAGGTTACTGAAAAATTTGAAATGGCTGGTAATAAAGAAAGAGATTATTTAAAACAATTAGAACATTAATTATGGAAATAACAATTGTAGGTGCAGGCACAGCAGGGCTAGTAACAGCTTTAATCTTAAAACAAAAATTTAATCAAAACATAAACCTTAAAATAATTAAATCCGAAGACATTGGTATCATTGGTGTGGGAGAAGGAAGCACAGAACACTGGATGGATTTTATGAATTGGTGTCAATTAGATTTTAATGAAGTAATAAAAGAATGTAACTCAACATTAAAATCAGGAATATATTTTAAAGAATGGGGTGAAAAAAATTACTTACACGCTTTGCATCCTGATTTAAAACTAGGACAAGAACATGTTGGTTATTTAGCGTATGTATTAAACAACGGGGTGTTTGGTAAAAAATATTTATCTAAAAAAATAGACCCTAATAATCCAAGACCGGTTAATCAATTACATTTTGATACACATAAATTAAATAAATATCTGCAAAAGAAATGCATTGAAAGAAACATATTAATACAAGAAGATATCATTAAAGAGGTCAAATTAAATAAAGACGGTATTGAATATATAAAAGGTAGTCATAAACACACAGCAGATTTTTTTATAGATTGCACTGGTTTTAGGAGAGTATTAATAAACAAATTTAAAAATAGATGGATTAGTTTTAGTAAATATTTAAAAGTTAAATCTGCAATAGTTTTTCCAACAGAAGATATGTATAATCACAATCCATATACCACGGCTACTGCTATGAAAGCAGGATGGATGTTTAGTATTCCTGTATGGGGTAGAACAGGCAATGGTTATATATTTGATAGTGATGTAATTACTAAAGAGCAAGCGCACAAAGAAGTAGAAAATAAATTACAAAAAGAAGTAGAGGTTAGAAAACAAATTAATTTTGATCCTGGGTATTTAGAAAAATCGTGGATAAAAAATTGTTTTGCCGTGGGATTAAGTGCTAACTTTGTAGAGCCATTAGAAGCATCTTCTATTGGCACTTCCATACAACAAGCTCATTTACTTTCACACTATATAGTTAACTACAATCAAAACACTATAGATAAATTTAATAATACGATGGAAGACATTATGTTAAACATAAGAGATTTTATATGCCTTCATTACATAACACCTAGAAAGGAAAAATTTTGGAAAACTCAAATAATGCCTGATTCATTAAAAGACAGATTAGAAGTGTTTAAAACTAGGCTACCTATACGCGAAGATTTTTGTAAAAGTCAATATTTCTTATTTAGAGAACCACACTATATTGTGGTCATGCATGGTTTAGGATTAATAGATCTTGAAAAAATAAAAAAACAATATAATATGCTTAATAATAATTTTAAAAAATTGATACAGATAAAATATGAAGATACATACAGTTATATTACACACAAAGAATGGTTAAGGAAAGTTAGAAATGAAATTTGAAAAATATAAATTTGAAATTGTTAAAAAAGCAATAGATAAAAACCTAGCGAATTTTTTATTTAATTATCTAAAACTTAGAAAACAAGTATTAGATCATTTACAAGAAACAAGATTTCTTTCACCGTATGATAGATCAATGGGTTCTTACTTAGATACACAAATTCCAAATACATATTCTATTTACTCAGACCATGCGATGGAAACATTGTTAATGTTTTTAAAAGATACAATTGAAAAGAAAACAAAAACAAAATTAATTGAAACATACTCTTATGCAAGGCTATATAAACAAGGAGATATTTTATCTAGACATAAAGATAGAAGTTCGTGTGCTATATCCGCTACCGTAAATTTAGGTGGAGATCCTTGGCCTATATATTTAAACACTACAAATAATCTTGCTCAAGATGGGTTTAAAGTTGATCTAACTCCTGGTGATTTACTTATATACAGTGGAGATAAAATGGAACATTGGAGAGAGGAATTTCAAGGTGATATATCCGGTCAAGTATTTTTACATTACAATACATTCGGTTCTAAAAATAAATATGATGGCAGACCCATGCTAGGATTATCAGAGGAATTTAAATAGTAATGAACATATTTCCAACAACAAGTATAAATAATTTTTTTAAAGAACCAGGTAAAGTTGTTAAATTTGCAAAAAGTCTTAAATATGAAAAATCAGAAACAGGTTCTTACCCAGGAGAAAGAACTAAAAATTTGGCTGAGGTAGACTATACTTTTTTTAATACAACTATCTTATCCATACTATCAATGTATTATGAAGACTTTCAAAACATTGGTTACTCTGACACTTATTTAGGTTTCCATAAAATTAAACCTTATTCAAAATCATTAAAAGATATAAAAAATAAGGGTTGGATACATCATGATGGTGTTTCTTTAGGGGGTTTAATATATTTAAATAAACAAAGTTATCCTGAAAGTGGCACAACTTTGTATACACCTAAAAAAGAACCCGTTAAAAACAAAAGTGCAATTAAAACTAAATTAGATTTTTATAAAAAGAATAAAATAAATTTAAGTCAGTACAAAAAAGAAATGGATTCTCTAGAAAATAAATTTATAAAAACACATACCTTTAATAATATATATAATACTTTGGTGGCTTTTGATGGGTTTCAATGGCATAGTGTAGACAATATTTATTGTAACCCTAAGGAAGACAGGTTGACTTTAGTATTCTTTATAGGTAGAATACAAGCAAGAGATTGCCCTAAATTAAGACTTAATAGGATACAATTTTTTGATAGATAATTATTTACAATATTGAAAGGATGAGGTATATTTTTATATGGCACAATATTTTGCACAATTAGAAAAACAAGACGCACCATTTGACAATTCACAAACTGTGTGGAGAGTCGTTCAAGTAGTTGCAGTAGGAGATGATATAGTTACTGCTGATGGTCCACTAAAAGATAACCCAATGCACGCTGATGGGGAAGCATGGTGTGTTAATTGGTTTAAAGGTGGGACATGGAAACAAACATTTCAAAACGGTTTAAGAAAAAGATATGCAGGTGTGGGAAATGTATATGATTATTCTAAAGATAAATTTATGGAACAACAACCTTTTGCATCATGGAGTCTAGACGACAATGATGATTGGCAAGCTCCAGTTCCATACCCTACAATTGATACATATAATGATAACGGAAATATAAGACCTTACGGCGTTTGGTGGGATGAAGAAGCCCAAATGTGGAAAGGTGTAGATCACCAGACCCCACAAAATACTTATGAGTGGAATCCTGACACTCTTGCATGGGATCCACCGACACCATAATAATTTTTCATGAAAATTATCGAGAACGCTCTTAGTAAAGCAGTTCAAGAACAATTAAAAGATTTTGTTCTATCAAAATTTCCTTGGTATTATGTAAACAATATAACTTTTAAAAACAGTAAACAGTATGCTCCCGCTTTTGGTCATATATTTATAGACAATGGTAAAGTTGTATCTCAACAAGCTAATATGTTAGATTTATTTAGACATGTTATAAAAGGCAATATTGTGCAAGCTAGATCTTTTTTACAATTGCCATTAAATCAAAAATTAATAGGAAAAAGAGATCCATTGCATACAGATCGTGATGACCCACACACAGTTTTTATTTATTACTTATTAGACTCTGACGGAGATACTGTTATTTATAAAAATAAGAAAGAATGGAAAAGAGTTACCCCTAAACAAGGCACGATATTGACTTTTGATGGCTCTTTGTGGCACACGGCTGAACAGCCCACCAAAGGAACTAGATGTATCATAAACTTTAACGTAGTTTAGAGCATTTGATATCCAAGCTAGATTGGGATATAATGCTACCAAAAAATTAAAAACTATATATAGTGTCTTATTATGCTGCAAAAAATAGGATTTCAACCAGGTATCAATAAACAAATCACAGAAACCGGAGCAGAGGGACAATGGACTGACTGTGATAATGTGAGATTTAGATACGGTATACCTGAAAAAATAGGTGGCTGGAACCAGCTAGGAGCCCTTAATTCTAACGAATTAACAGGTGCTGGTAGAGGCTTACATCATTTTGTAAATACGGCAGGTAGAAGGTATGCTATTATTGGCACTAATAGAATACTGTATGCTTTCTCTGGTGGAGTATTTTATGACATACACCCTATTAAAACAACTACAACTCTCACAAATGCATTTAGCACAACCAACGGCGACTCTGCTGTAACAATAACTTTTGCTACAGCTCATGGTATATCTCCTAACGATATAATTTTACTAGATAATTTTTCTTCCATAACAGGGTCTAATTTCGGAGCTTCAGATTTTAACGATAAAAAATTTATGGTGACCTCTGTTCCAACAGGAACAACTCTGACAGTTACAATGCCATCAAACGAGTCAGGTTCCGGAGCAACAACATCAGGTGGTATCAGAGTACAACATTATTATCCTGTAGGAACAGCCGTTCAGGAAAAAGGTTTTGGTTGGGGCTTAGGTACATATGGTGGTGAGGATACTGGAGCAGTAACAACTACTTTGAATGGAGCTATAGATGCAAGTACAACAACTATAGTTCTAACGAACGCTACACAGTTTCCAAATACTGGGACTAGCTTTGTATTAATTGGAGCAGAGATGATTCAATACACAGGCATAAGTGGTAATACCTTGACTGGTGTAACACGAGGCGCTCGAGGAACGACTGCTGCATCTCACAGCGACGGAGCTACTGTTACTAATGGTACGGATTACGCTGCATGGAATGAACAGACAGCAGAAGGTTTGGCTTTAGATCCTGGCATGTGGTCATTAGATAATTTTGGTGACAAAGCTATTTGTCTAATTCACGATGGTCCTGTTTTCTCTTGGGATTCTAATTTAGGTAACGCTACAGAAACCAGAGCAAGTATTATCACAGGTGCACCAACTGCATCAAGACACATGGTAGTATCGACACCTGATAGACACTTAGTATTTTTTGGAACAGAAACAACCATTGGAGATTCATCTACACAGGATGATATGTTTATAAGATTTTCTGACCAAGAGGATATTAATACATACACACCTACAGCAACTAATACGGCTGGTACACAGAGATTGGCCGACGGATCACAGATCAGAGGAGCCATTAGGGGTAGAGATGCACTTCTTGTTTGGACTGACACAGCATTATTTACACAACGTTTTGTAGGTCAACCGTTTACCTTTGCCTTCTCACAGGTTGGGACACACTGCGGACTTGTTGGACAGAATGCATGCGTAGAGGTTGATGGTGCAGCTTATTGGATGTCAGAGAATGGTTTTTTTAGATATGGTGGTAAACTAGAATCACTACCTTGTTTAGTAGAGGATCACGTTTACAATGACATAAATCTAACATCTGGTAATCAGTTGGTATCTGCAGGTTTAAATAATCTATTTGGTGAGGTTATATGGTTTTATCCATCTGGCACATCAGATGTTGTTAACAAACAAGTTACTTATAATTATTTTGATTCATCACCACAAAGACCTGTGTGGACTGTAGGCACACTTGCCAGAACTATGTGGAGAGACTCTGCTGTTTTTGGAACACCACACGCGTTAGAATACACTGCGGGTAATGATTCATCTTTTGATGTTGTGGGCAACACAGAGGGTAGAACTGCATATTACGAACATGAGATAGGAACTGATCAAAATAAAAATGGTACTATAACAGCGGTGTTATCAAACATATCTTCAGGGGATTTTGACATTACACAACAAAGATCTGCTCGAGGTCAACAAACTGGTGTTGCAACATTTAGAGGAGACGGTGAGTTTATTATGAAGATAAGAAGATTCATACCAGATTTTATATCACAAACAGGAGCTACAAGAGTTACATTACAATTAAAAAACTTTCCAAATAGTACACAGGCCAGTTCACCTCTTGGACCGTTTGATATCACCTCAACTACAACCAAAGTTGATACACGTGCAAGAGCTAGAGCAGTTTCATTAAAAATAGAAAATACAGCTGCTGATCAAAGTTGGAAGCTAGGAACTTTCAGATTAGACATACAACCAGATGGACGTAGATAATGGCAAAGATTACACAGATTATAACCAGACCAGCACAAGAGTATGACTATACTGTAGCTGAAGCTCAGGCTAGGGACTTGGATGGTATTATAGTAAAACTAAATACCACGTATCAACAAGAATTAAAAGATGAGGTAGAAGCTCAAAACTTCTTTTTAAATTAATGGCAAATAGTTTTATAAATAAAAAAGTAGATTTAACGACAACAGATCTGACAACGCTGTACACTGTGCCGTCAGCAAAAACAGCTGTGGTTAAATCTTTACTGGTATCCGAGGACGCCGGATCAGGGACCACGATAACCATAACATTAGTTAATTCTAGCGGTGCAATATTTAATTTATTTAAAGATAAAGCTATAGCATCCAAGGCAACAACAGAACTTTTAACCCAACCTCTTGTAATGGAAGAGAGTGAGGTTCTTAAAGTACAGGCTGC